>Ga0153915_10001266_pt1 | contig 23268 bp, 21 predicted proteins | sample Opewatmetagenome_2_FD_107003 | JGI IMG/M metagenome (GOLD analysis project Ga0153915, IMG submission 107003) | Freshwater wetland microbial communities from Ohio, USA - Open water 3 Core 3 Depth 3 metaG | ecosystem: Environmental > Aquatic > Freshwater > Wetlands | place: USA: Ohio, Lake Erie...
GTTATTATATGAAAGCCCTCGTGACGAGGTCCGGGGATAGCTGCATTTAAAGGATCGCTATTAAGATCCCAATATTATTTTAAAAATGACCAGACAAAGGAAAAGTTACGCGTTGGCTTCTTAACTTAACCGCACAACGCGTTAATAATAAATATGAGCCTACTCAATATATCTTATAACTTCCACAGGGCAGCTTTCAGCTGCTTCCTTTATTTTCTCCTCATAATCAGCATAAATTACACCCTCAATAACAGTGGCTAAATCTTCCATTTTAAAAACTCCAGGACAAATTTCCTCACACAAGCCGCAAGAGGTGCAACCTTCTTCTATCCAGATTTTGCTTATAGTTGCCATGATTTATGTATTTTGCATTAAATCATTAACAATTTTTTATGCTTTTTAGTTATTGCTAACCATGAATTTATTATTTCCCCGGGCTTAATTCTGTTTCAATAGTTCTACTTCGCAGTTGATTCTGATTTCATCACTTAACATTAATCCTCCTTCATCGAGGGCAGTATTCCAGTTAAGTCCCCAGTCTTTCCGGTTTATCCTTCCACTTAGAGAAAGACCCACCCTTTCATTCCCCCAGGGATCTTTTATTGTACCGCCAAATTCCACATCCAGCTTTATTCTATTGGTAATTCCTTTTATTGTCAGATTACCCCAACGAATAAAGCCGTTATTATCTCCGGATTTTTCAGTAGAATCTGAGACGAATGTTATTTTTCCGTACGTATCAACATCGAAAAAATCTGCACTTTTCAAATGTTCATCACGTTTTTTTTCACCGGTATCAATGGAAGAAGGGTTCATCCAAAAGTCAATTTTGCCAGATGAAAAATCGTCGCCAGGAGTGTCGATACTGGCATCAAATTCTCTGAATACGCCTTTAACGTTTGATATCATCAGATGCTTTACTTTAAATGCAACTTCGCTATGAGCAGGGTCGATAGACCATTTTGTTTCTTTTTTCATTTTTCTATTGTCATAATTAAATGATTCCCTGAAAATGGAAATTATCAATGAATTTGAAGAACAAATTTAAGCACTTGTAAAAGGACAATTGTTACATAACTTATAGAAAGAGTTACATAATTCACACATTTACAAGTGGGTTATGTCTTTAATCAGAGTCTGCTACCTGATAACCATGGACTTTGAGGGTGGTTTTTATTAGATTAAGTATAGTTTTATTTCGAATTAATTGATTTTCATTATTTTTCAGCAGATTCAGTAGGTAATGGCCAATGGTGTCCAGGATCAAGCAATCTATTAGCTGCTTCGGGTCCCCAGGTACCGGCAGCATAATTCGGGAAATCGACCGGAGGTTTGCCCGACCAGATATCAAGAATTGGCATTATTATTTGCCAGGCTGCTTCAACCTGATCAGCGCGCATAAATAGAGTGGCATCGTTGTTCATCACATCCCAAAGTAATGTCTCATACGCATCGGGTATTGGTATAGAAAAGCTTTCCTGATAATTGAATCGCATAGCCACAGGTTTTAACAATAACTTCATTCCCGGTTGCTTTGCCTGAAAACGTAGCACAATACCTTCGTCGGGTTGAATAGACATAGTTATACAAGATGATTGCCAATCTAGTGTGGTTTCCGGCGGAAAGGATTTATGCGGTACCGCACGAAATTGTAATGTAACTTCCGATACTTGCCTGGGAAGACGTTTCCCGGTTCTAAGATAAAAAGGCACATCCTGCCACCTCCAGTTATCCACGAACAGCTTTAATGAAATAAATGTTTCGGTAATAGAATCGGGAGAAACGCCACTTTCTTCACGATATCCGCATACCTTTTTCCCACCTATGTGTCCATTTCTGTATTGTCCCCGAACTACGTACTGGTGTGCCAGATCATAATTATTAGGCCGTACTGCATGAAGAACATCCACTTTCTTGTTACGTATTTCATTGGCGTTAAATGAGGCCATGGGCTCCATGGCTACAAGACACAACAACTGCATCAGGTGATTTTGAACCATATCTCTTAATGCTCCTGCCCGTTCATAATATTCTCCACGGTGCTCAACGCCTAAATCCTCTGCTACAGTGATAGTTACGTAATCCACATATCGTCGATTCCAAATGGGTTCAAATAGTGGATTGGCAAAACGGAACGCAAGAATATTCTGAACAGTTTCTTTACCGAGATAATGATCAATCCTGAATATTTGCGATTCTTCGAAATTATCGGTAAGTATTTGATTCAGTTTTAGAGCAGATGCTATATCGTATCCGATTGGTTTTTCCACCACTATCCGCATCCGCTCCCGATCGTTTGCCAGTCCTGCTTCCTTAAGATGTTTTGGAATTTCGCCAAACATGACAGGTGGGGTAGCCATATAAAAGATAAGCTGGGCTTTGGCATTCCACTCTTTTTCCAGTTTTCCGCATTGCTCTTTTAATAAAGTATAAATTTCGGGTTTTGTAAAGTCTCCCTGCTTGTAATAGATATGTCTGGCAAACAGCGACCACACCTTATAATTGACCTTACCCTTACGTGAGAATTTCTCAATTCCATCCCGGAGACGCTGACGCAAATCCTTATCGTTTAGTTCTATACGATCCAAAGCAACTATGGAAAAATAGGGTGGCATATTCAAATCCTGAAACAGGTTAAAAAGAGACGGTACCAGTTTTCGCCAGGTCAGATCACCTGATCCTCCAAAAATGGCAAATATGGTTGGATGAAGCTGGGCATTTGTTTTCATTATAATCCTTTAAGCCATTCTGTATGATATGTCCCTTTGGCGTCGATACGTTCGTATGTATGAGCGCCAAAATAATCGCGTTGCGCCTGAATAAGATTAGCAGGTAACCAGGAGTTGCAATATGCATCGAGATAGCCAAGAGAAACCATTATACCAGGTATGGGAATAGCCATCATACTTGCCTGGCAAACAATCTGACGAAGATTTTCCTGATTCTCTTTAATCTTTTCTGAGAAGTTGGGGTCGACCAGCAAATTTAACAGATCACGTTTTGTATGAAAAGCCGCCTGAATGTCTTCCAGTATGGCAGAACGAATAATGCAACCACCCCGCCATATCCGGGCTACTTCTTCCAGATCCAGATGATATCTGTATTTATCTGACGCTGCTATCAGGAGTGCAAAACCTTGTGTATAAGTTGTAAGCATTGACACATAAAGAGCTTTACGTAGTTGTGTAAGGAACTTTTTCCGATCGCCGGAGAAATGAGTTTCCGTGTGTTGATAGATCTTGCCTGCAATTTTGCGTTGTTCTTCAAACACAGATAAGTCGCGCATTGCAACTGCTATATCGATTGTTGGAATAGGTACCTGAAGCTCCATTGCGCTTTGTGAGGTCCACATCCCGGTACCTTTTTGTCTGGCTACATCAAGAATCTCATCAATCAACCTTTTACCTGTTCTTTCATCTATCTTACCAAATATGTTACTGGTAATTTCTATGAGAAAGCCATTCAGTTCGCCATTATTCCATTCGCTATAAATTCTTTGAAGTTCATCCTCAGAGAAGCCAAGTACCAGTTTCATCAAAGCATAAGTCTCGGAAATAAGCTGCATTAAGCCGTATTCAATGCCATTATGCACCATCTTTACAAAATGGCCTGCAGATAAAGGTCCTAAATATGTAACGCAAGGTTCGTCATTCACTTTGGCGGCAACAGCCTCAAGAACTGGTTTTACCCTCTCATAAGCTTCTTTTAGTCCTCCAGGCATTATACTGGCACCGTGTCTGGCGCCTTCCTCTCCCCCGGAAATTCCCATTCCAATAAAAAGTATTCCTTTTTCTTTTAATCTGATAATCCGCATATTTGTGTCTTTAAAATATGAATTGCCTGAATCAATGATAAGATCATCCCTCTGAAGATGTACCGACAATTCGTTTATGACAGAATCTACCGGCGCTCCTGCCGGAACAAGCAAGATTATTGCACGGGGAAGACGAAGGTTTGAAATAAAATCAAGAAGGTTACCTGTACAATGGATATCTCTTTTCTCAGCTTCCTTTCGTAATGCTTCTACTTTGGCCGGGTCATTGTCATAACCTGTTACTGAGAAACCATGATCTGCCATGTTTAATAAAAGGTTGCGACCCATGACACCTAAGCCCACCATGCCAATTTCATATTGTTGTTTTAAATTCTTATTCCCCATGATATAAAGATTAATGTTGCCAAAGAATCAGAGTAGTTTCAATAGGAACTGAAACTTCCGGGAAGTTTGGTATAATCCGCGGAGTGTAATCTGATGCAGGACGTGTTACAGATACTGTTGCTTTGTAGAAATGAGGTTTATCGGATTGCGGCTGCTTTTGAACAAGCTTCAACTCCTGCCGTATTGAAGTACCACCATTTGTTCCCTCAGCATAAAGCTCCACTAACACTGCATTTGGATCTATAGCGTTGAGATAAACCTCTACTTCAAAAACGTACCTCACTCCATCAGTTTCAACCTTTACCTTTCCGAATCGAAGTGTACTCCAGTTTTGTTGCAAGGCATGTAGCTTCTCCACAATCTGTTTGCCTATTTTTCCTTTTTCGGCAGAACGAGCCAGATAAGTTGTAGCGAGCGGGAGGTAATATTTTTCTGTATATTCCTGCACTGTTCGGTTGGCGGAAAAACGCGGAGTCAATTGTGACATGCTTTTTCGTATTCGCTCCAGCCAGGAACCGGGAATACCTTTTATGTTCCGATTATAAAACTCAGGTACAACCTGCCGTTCGAGCAGTTCATAAAGGGCATTTGCTTCGGAAGCATCCCATGCAGGATCATCACCATGTTCCTTTACATCACCTATAGCCCATCCTACTTCGGGTGTATAAGCTTCAGCCCACCAGCCATCGAGTTCGGATAAGTTAATACCTCCATTTACAAGCACTTTCATGCCGCTTGTACCGCTCGCCTCCCAGGGGCGTCGTGGTGTATTTATCCATACATCTACTCCCTCGACAAGCCGTTCTGTCAAAAGCATGTCATAATCGCTTAGAAAAATTACATTAGGACGTACTTCGGGTTGCCGGATGAAATGAATCCATTTTGTTATCAGAGCCTGACCTGCCTGATCAGCAGGATGTGCTTTACCTGCCAGGATAAGTTGTACCGGATGCTGAGGGTCGGAGAGCAGACGAATCAGACGCTGAGGGTCGTGCAACAATAAATCAGGCCTTTTATAGGTTGCAAAACGACGTGCAAAACCAAGGGTTAATGTATTTGGGTCAAACAAATGTTTCACATACTCAGCTTCCCCGAAAGACGCCCCTGAAGCTACCAACTGTCGTGATAATCGTTCCCGGGCATACTGAATGAGAGCTGCGCGTGAGTTTGTGCGCATCTGCCACAGCCTTTCATCACTGATTTTCCGGATATCCTGTCCGAGGTTTTCCATTGTACCTAACCAGCGATCTTTTCCGCTAGCTTCAGTCCAGATGTCATCAGCTTCTTTTGAGTCCCATGATGGCATGTGTACACCATTGGTTATATATCCGACAGGTACCTCATTTCCCGGCCATTTCGGGAATAGCGGTTCAAAGATATGACGGCTGACTTCTCCGTGAAGCCGGCTTACCCCGTTTACTGCTGCGCTTCCCCTTATTGCAAAATAAGCCATATTGAAGTTCTCTGATGCATTATCGGGATCCTCTCGACCTAGCGCTAACAATTGGTGACGAGTAATGCCTAGCTTCTGCTCAGCGTATTCACCGAGATATTGTTCGATGAGTACAGGAGTGAAACGATCGAATCCGGCTGTTACTGCTGTGTGCGTAGTAAAGAGGTTTCCAGCTCTTGTAGTGGCAATGGCAACATCAAAGGGTTGCCCTGTTTCTTTCATAAAACCAAGAGCGCGTTCCAATATCGCAAATGCTGCATGCCCCTCATTAAGATGGCATACCTGTGGCTGAATACCAAGGGCATTCAGCAGACGCCATCCTCCAATTCCAAGCACCAACTCCTGTTTAAGCCGAAGCTCGGGTCCTCCGCCGTATAATTCACTTGTTATTCCACGATGAGCTGGAAAATTTGCTGCATCGTTACTGTCTAAAAGATAAAGTTTTATCCTTCCGACCTGTACCTGCCAGACACGTAACCAGACAGAATAACAGGGTAATTCAATTTGCAGTCGTAACCATTCTCCATTGGATTGACGCAAAGGAACAACAGGTAATTGTCCCGGATCGTTATATGGGAAAAGAGCCTGTTGTTCACCGTTTTTGTCAATTTCCTGGCGGAAGTAACCTTGCTGATAAAGAAGCCCGATACCGACAACAGGAACACCTAAATCACTTGCTGTCTTAAGCTGATCGCCGGCCACATTACCCAATCCACCTGAATAAATGGGGAGTGCTTCACTCAACATGAATTCCATGCTGAAGTAAGCGACACAGGATAAAGGCGACTGGGAATGATTTTTCTGAAACCATGCAAGCGTCTCTGCAGCTTGCTTCTTTGATTGTAAAAGATCATCTAACTTTTTTCGAAAAGATGAATCCGCCAGCTTAAGCTCAAGTTGGTCCCTCGATACCGTCTGAAGGACAACCCATGGATTATGGGTTAGTTCCCAAAGTGAAGGATCAAGTTCTTGCCACAACTTGTCTGATGCATGATTCCATGACCAACGCATGTCCAGGGCAAGTTCTGCCAGAGAATCGTTGAATTCCTTAGGTAAAAAACTGTATATCGGGTTAGTACCTTGATTATATTTACTCATGTTATATTCAATTTACTTTTACTGATTTAGATCGTTTTAATCCCGATCCAACCAATGATAATGTCTTTACCAGTCAGATAGGATATACAATTTATTAAATAATCTGGTCTATTTTACACTTTCCTTTTTTCTTTCCTTCTCGTCCTTCTTTTTCTCTTTTTTTATCTTCCTCTCATCTTTTGCCAGTTTAATTATTTCTTTTTCCGTACCATTAATTTTTAATCCCATTTTACTGTCTTTTAAAATGTTACTCTCTGACACCATTTTCAAATCCATTTCGAATTTGTAATCAACTTTCTCTCCTTTGCGGATTAGTGGTCCAATGCTTTTATAAATGTTAGTAAATGAAATGCGCAAAGGCAATGTAAGCTCAGTGCTATCCTGTTGTTGAATATCAATTTTACCCGATTCTGTACCTTGCACCCAGGGATTATCTGCTATTGTAAACTTGTATTTCATTTCTTTAAAGTGAATAGAAAACTTATTCCTGTTTCCTACAATTATCTTTAAATACAGTGTAACACCCGTCAGACTAAGCGAATCGTAATTTATTTTCTCTAATCGGACTGAGGGGATATACAATCGTGGCAGTAGCTTGCTTGCGTCTATATCAAATTTCTTTTTAAAAGGTATGTTTGCTGAGAAAGTAGTTTGAATTCTATACACCAAACTGTCGCTTCCCTTCTTATCGGCGTTATCTTCAATAGTTGAAATATTATTGCTATAAATCGTTGCCGGCATGTCAATCCAGGTACTGTCCCATTTACGGATATCAAACGATTTTGCATAGGTGCTTTTTAATACCTCCAAATCGTTGATGGAGATTTTGTACTGAAGACTATCGACTGCCATATTAAAAGGAAGCGGACTGTAAATAAGCATTTTAACATGCATTTTGGTTGTATCAATACTTAAATATGTTACTTCCAATACTCCTATTTCCAGCCGAGGAGCAAATAATGTGCGGTAAGGACTTTTATCCTTCGCATAATGATAAAGATCAACCACAAAAAATGCAGCTGTGGATAAAAAAATTATAGTTAATAAAATGAGGACAATTCGTTTAGTGTTCATAGAAATCAGTTTTAATTCTCATCATATCACCAAGTTTGCCCGCTCTCCGGTTTTCCCGATCGTAACGCATCATCTACGATTATCTGCGCCTCATCAAGGATGCTTTGGAGATGTTCTTCTCCCCGAAAGCTTTCTGCATAGATTTTGTAAATATTTTCTGTCCCGGAAGGACGAGCTGCAAACCATCCGCTTTCTCCTGACACCTTTAAACCGCCAATAGAGGCTCCATTACCGGGCGCGTTAGTTAGAACGACTATTACCTTTTCCCCAGCCAGGCTTTTAAGATGAATCTGTTGAGGGGAAAGTTTTCCTAACATTTCTTTTTGCCTGGGTGTGGCCGGCGCATCTATTCGATCATAAACCGGATCACCTAATGTATTGGTAAGGTCTGTGTAAATATCGCCAGGATCACGATTCATTTTCGCAGTAATCTCAGCTGCAAGCAAAGCCAGGATAATTCCATCTTTATCCGTAGTCCAGACGGTACCGTCAAACCGTAAGAAAGAGGCCCCGGCACTCTCTTCTCCTCCAAAGCCAAGAGAACCATTAAAGAGTCCCTCCGCAAACCATTTGAATCCGACCGGTACCTCATAAAGCTTACGACCTAACTGAGAAGCAACACGGTCAATCATCTGACTGCTTACCAGTGTTTTACCTATAGCCGCCTCCGGGCTCCAATCAGGCCGGTGCTGAAATAAATAATTGACTGCGACAGACAGATAGTGATTTGGAGGCAATAAACCTTTGCTTTTTGTGACAATCCCATGCCTGTCGTGATCGGGATCGCAAGCAAAGGCAATGTCAAATTGATCTTTTAATTTGATTAAACCTTTCATCGCATAAGGAGAAGACGGATCCATACGGATTTGACCATCCCAATCAACTGTCATAAACCGAAAGGTCGGATCCACTACCTTATTTACAACAGTAAGATTTAGTTTATATCGCTCGGCAACCGGTTCCCAGTAATGAACGCCTGCCCCTCCCAGAGGATCAACCCCAAGTTTAATATTTGAATTACTAATCACATCCATATCAATAACATTGGAAAGATCAGAGATATAATTATTTAAATAATCATGCTTGTGTGTTGTGAATGCTTTCAAAGCTTTTTCAAAAGGAATCCTTTTAACGCCCTGGAGATTATTTTTCAGGAATTCATTTGCCTTTGCTTCAATCCAACTGGTTATTGAAGATTCTGCAGCTCCACCATTGGGAGGATTATATTTAAAACCTCCATCTTGAGGCGGATTATGCGAAGGTGTTATTACTATTCCATCGGCAAGTCCTGACTTGTGACCATGGTTGTAGGTGATAATAGCATGAGAAATAACAGGGGTTGGCGTATATTCCTCCTTCCCGGCAACCATAACTTCCATTCTATTGGCCGCCAACACTTCCAGCGCAGTGCTAAAAGCAGGGACAGAAAGGGCATGTGTATCCATACCAAGATACAGAGGGCCGGTTATCTTCTTTTGCTGACGGTAAAGACAAATAGCCTGTGTAATTGCCAGAATATGATTTTCGTTAAAAGAATTTTTGAAGGATGAGCCACGGTGCCCAGAGGTGCCAAATAGAACCCGTTGTTCTGGCACTGACGGATCAGGAACTTCTGTAAAATATGCCGTGACGAGTTTGGGTATATTTACCAGCATTGCTGGGTTGGCAAGTTTTCCTGCATCTTTCCTTACTTCCATGATTTAAAAATATTGTTGATATTCTATTGAAAGCTTTCCCCTTTTAATGGATAATCCAATATATTTTTGGAAATATTGCCTTAGCCTGAGTTAATTGTTTTTTTTGTCGGAACAATGAAAAGCGTTGTCTTTGATTACCAATAGGAACAACTCATGGACATTCAACAAAAAATATCAGACAGGATTGTATTGTCGTTATTTTTTACTCGCATTAATGAATTTTGAACGTACTAAGTTAAGTGCCTGATACCAGCTTAGTATTACATAATTTTTTAAAAGAGTTACATCATTCACACATTTTCAAGAGTGAGTGATGTGCTTTTGTGAAGTCAGGAAATTTTTTACATAAGAAATGAATTATATACAATTGCAGCAAAACCGATTGTAAATATTTCAAAAATGTGTGAATGATGTAACTCTTTTCCGGAATAGTGTAACGCTTTATGCAATCAAAGGACTCACTTTTGTATCATGAAAATTCATTCATAATTTAAAACTAAAAAAAATGAATACAACAGAATTAAGAGGAAACTGGAATGAGCAGAAGGGCAAGCTCAAACAGAAATTTGCAGTCTTAACGGACAATGACCTGATGTTTGAAGAAGGCAAGAAAGAGGAGATGTTTGGAAAACTTCAAATCAAGCTTGGCAAAACAAAAGAAGAATTCCACAAGATTATTGCAGAGCTTTAATCATCTACCTTAACCAAAAAAATCATTGAATATTTTGCAGTTTTTAAACCAAATAATTTATTGATTATGAGAAAAGTATTATTCGTTTTGGCATTAATTATGGCAGTTCTGGTTGTAAATGCTCAGGCAGGTAAAACTAATTTTGCCGGCACGTGGACTTTAAATACAGAAAAAAGTACTCAGCCGCAAGGCGACCAGGGTGGTGGCATGAGATTGGGTGGCGGCAATTTTGTTGCTATTCAGGAAGCTAATATCCTGACTGTTGAAAGGACCAGGACAGGCCAGGATGGTCAGTCCACAACTATGACTATGAAATATACCCTCGACGGGAAAGAGAGTATAAACACATCACCAAGAGGCGACAGCAAATCTGTCGCAAAATGGTCTGCTGATGGGAAGTCTCTTACTATTGAAACTTCAAGAACCATGGACATGAATGGTGAGACCATGACAATGAAATCTACAGAAGTATGGACACTTACTGACGCAAAAACACTTACAGTTGTATATACAAGACAGAGTCCGAATGGTGAAGTAAAAGCCACAATGGTTTATGACAAAAAATAATTTTTAAACTAAAGAATGAATATGAAGAGGCTCCATGGGGCCTTTTTTTAATCCTTTCTAAATATGTAAATTATGTAATAATAAGATACAATTTTGTAATATTCCATCAAGAAATAACCCAGACCTTTATTGTTGATTATAAAGTTCCTTATAAAATAAAGGGACAACAGGATAATTAAATAAATATCAGGATAATATATGATAACAGAATCAATTAAAAGAATCCTGAGAAGAATTAGATCAGTTAAAATCCTGAATGAGATTGAATCAGGTAAGATAGTCTACTTTGAAAATCCTTTGGAAGAAATTGCATTTAAGTGCATTCATCGCGGAATTGGTAAACCTTCAAAATACTATGCTAAACATTATGGGCGAGATGAATATGAGATTGATTTCGATTCAAGTTATGTTATCATGGCTGTAATGGAGGGAATTCCGATTAGTAAAGCAAGGTACGACCGCTATCATTTAATTGAAGGTGTCTTTTGGAACAGGGATATTAAAATTATTGCACGCAAAAGGCATTGGGCAATAAGTGGTTAGTTAGAGGTTAGATAGGGAGTCTTAGAAGTCCGGAAATTTTACACAACACCGGACTTCTTTTTGTAGAACGAACTTATTTTATTAGGCCATCCTTCTATTTAGAATTTGTTTGATTTGTTTCAAAAGTATAAAGTATATCATGAATATTCTATTGGTTTATCCTCAGTATCCGGATACATACTGGAGCTTTAAACATGCTTTAAAGTTTATTTCCAAAAAGGCATCGATTATCCCTTTGGGTTTAATTACTGTCGCATCATTATTGCCTGACAATTGGAAAAAGAAACTTACTGATATCAATGTTTCCAGGCTCAAGGATGAAGATATTCAATGGGCAGATTATGTTTTTATCAGCGCCATGTCTATTCAGCTGGCTTCTGTAAAACAGATTATTGAACGATGTATGCAACTTAATACCAAAATGGTAGCAGGTGGCCCTCTGTTCACTGAAGAATATGAGCAATTTCCTGAAATTGACCATTTAGTACTTAATGAAGCAGAGATAACCTTACCTCTCTTTCTTGAAGACCTTAAAAATGACAGAGCTCAAAAGATTTATCGTTCAGATAAATTCGCTGATATCACAAAATCACCTTTACCTGATTATTCACTTCTAAAATCCGGCAAATATGCAACAGCAGGAATACAATACTCAAGAGGATGCCCTTTTGATTGCGAATTTTGTGACATTACAGCTCTGTTTGGGCGTCATGTCCGAACGAAAACCACAGCACAGATTATTGCTGAATTAGACCAGCTGTTACAAATCGGATGGAGAGGCAGTGTGTTCTTTGTTGATGATAATTTTATAGGGCATAAAAAGAAACTAAAGAATGAATTGCTTCCTGCTATTATAAGCTGGATGGAATCAAATGAAAATCCGTTCTTTTTCATAACAGAAGCTTCCATTAATCTGGCTGACGATAAGGATCTGATGGATTTGATGGTTAAAGCGGGATTTGCAAAAGTATTTGTAGGCATTGAAACTCCGGAGGAGAGTTGTTTAATGGAATGCAATAAGCTTCAAAATAATAATCGCGATCTGATAGAATGTGTAAACAGAATTCAGCGTTATGGAATGGAAGTGTATGCAGGATTTATTGTAGGATTCGATAACGATCCTCCTAACATCTTTCAGCGGCAGATCGACTTTATTCAAAAAAGCGGGATCATAACAGCCATGGTAGGGCTACTGAATGCACCGCGATTATCAAAGTTATACCAGCGATTACAAAAAGAAGGCAGAATAGTTGACAAATTTACCGGCGACAATACTGATTACTCAATTAATTTTGTCCCGGTGATGGACAAAAATGAGTTGTTAAAAGGATATCAAAAAATCATTCAGAATATCTATTCCTGTAAGGCCTATTATGCCAGAGTATTAACATTTTTGAAACAATATGATCCTCCTTCTGTCGAGCCACTGTCATTCAACAGGTTTATGGCACTAATAAAATCGATAATATACATAGGAATTTTAAAGAAGGAGAGCATTTATTTTTGGAAAATTCTTTTCTGGAGCGTTTTTAACAAGCCAAAGACATTCCCTCTGGCGGTTACATACAGCATTTACGGATATCATTTCAGAAGAGTATTCAGGGATGTTATTTGATTGATCCTTAGTAAACTTCATCTGGAACCAACATGTGCCGCATAACTTTTTCGATTCTTATAATACTTCTAACCGGATGTACCAATAAACCACCCTCAGCTAAATCCCCTGCTGCCACAGATGTCCTTTCAGGTGAGTACTGGAAAAAGCAGGCGCTTGAAGAAATCATGCCTTATTGGACTAAATACTCGCAGGATACCATTTCAGGTGCATTCTATACCAACCTTGATTCCCTCTGGAAACCTTTCGGAAGCGAGGATAAATATCCAAGCATGATTTCGAGGCATTTGTTCAGTTATTCAGCTGCATATCTGCTTTCAGGGAATGAGAATGACCTTATCATCGCTGACAGTACGGTCAGGTGGCTTCTGGACCACGCCTGGGACAAAGAGTATGGTGGATGGTTTGATGCCCTTGATAAAGAAGGCAATCCAGTTCAGACCACCAAATCAACTTTTGTCCAGGTTTATACAATCACTGGCCTTGTAATGTATTATGTTGTAACTCATGACAGTACCGTCCTTAAATACATTGAAAAATCCAACGATATACTTGAAATGAAAGTATGGGACACCAAAGCGGGAGGATATTACAATGTAATGAACAGGGACTGGAGCATCAACGACAGCAATAAATCATTCAGTTCCGAGATAACTCCCGTATCAGGTTACCTGATCTACCTGTACCTTGCTACCAGGGAGAAAGAATATCTTGATCAAATCGACAGGATCCTTGGAATAACAACAAAAAATATGATTGATGATAAGACCGGCTGGATCCTTGAAGATTTTGACCCGGTCTGGAAGTATATTCCAGGGAAATCCGCTGAAACAGAAATCAATATCGGTCACAATATTGAAGGTGCCTGGATGCTGTTTCGGACATTCCTCCTTACCGGCAATAAGAACCTATTTAAAAGTGGCAAACTTCTGTCAGATAAAATCGTCCAATCAGGTGTCTTTAACAAACACAATATCTGGCTGTCCACTACCGGCAAAGCAAAGGGATCGCTCCAAGGGACCGGAACATACTGGTGGATCCAGGCATATGGGAACATGTTCAGCCTTTATCAGTACCATATCACAAAGAATCACAGGTTTATGGATGATTTTGTAAAAGGGGCAACATTATGGGACAATAGTTTTATGGACAGAAAACACGGGGATACTTTTTTCAGTACCGATTCTGCAGGAAAAGCAATTGACGCCACGAAAGCAACAAGGTTCAAGGCTTCATACCACAATATGGAGCAGTGCTTCCTGAATTACCTTTGCCTTAATCTGTGGGTAAATAAAGAGCCTGCAGAGCTTCACTTCAAGATACACTCATCTAATGATGGGGAGGTATTGTATCCGGTAATGATTGAAGACAAGAGTATAAAAATCAGCACTGTCACAGGCAATAATCAGGATCAGATAACATTTAAAACCATAGATCAGGGGATTCTTCTTCCAAAGCTAAAAGCCTGTCCTTTAACTGTCATTCTTACAAAAAGAAACGATTAACAGCCTTCCTGCCCTGCCTATCGGCAGGCAGCTTCATATCTAAATTTCAGAAATTGACGAACAAGAAACAACGAAAATTGTTTCTTGTTTGGGTTAATAAATCAGGCTAAAAGTAAATACCGAATAATAGAAATAATAACAAAGTCATGGATTTAAGCAAGAAGAAATGTGTTCCCTGCGAAGGGAAGGTGCCCCCTTTGACCGGGGAAAAAATCGCAGAACTGAAGAAAGAAATTTCAGATGACTGGAGTGTGCTGGAAGACAAGAAACTGAGTAAAGAATTCCTTTTTGTAAACTATCAGCATACCATGGATTTTGTTAACAAGGTAGCGGCCATTGCCGAAGAACAGGGACATCATCCGGTTATGCATGTTTACTACTCAAAGTGCGAAATAGAACTTTGGACACATGCCATTAACGGGCTCTCGGAAAATGATTTTATCATGGCTGCGAAAATTGATAGAATTAAATAGGAATAGTCTCCCTTGCAAGCTGGCCCTGTGAAATATAGCCATTGCGAGGGCTTCACTTTATTTCACAGGGCTGGCTCCGTGGCTAAAATATCCCGCCGGGCTATTTATAAACACTCGGTCCCATAACGGGTAAGTGCAATTATTAAATATCAATCCCGGAGCGGGTTGAAGAGCCAATATTAAAACCATATAGTTTAAATATTGTTATTTATTAATCGTAAGCTGAACAACAGGTCATCAATTTCCTGATATTTGCATTTTTGTTAAACGGACTATTTATTTCAATGCCTGAGAAAGAAAAGAGTAAAGCCGGTAGCGGAATAAAAGAACTGCTTAAGCTATACAGGTTCCTGAAGCCGTACAAGTGGATATTTGCACTCGGGATGTTTTTCCTGTTGATTTCCAGCGGGGCAAGCCTGATGTTTCCCAAATTCCTTGGGAACATGGTGGACCTGGGAAATAAAGGAAAAATGCTCAGCGAAATCAGCCGGACAGGACTGATATTACTTACAATTCTGGTTGTTCAGGCTGTTTTTTCTTATATGCGAACCAGGATCTTTGTATATGTTACAGAGAATACGGTAGCTTCCATACGCCAGCACCTTTATAATCACCTGATCAAATTGCCAATGTCTTTTTTTGCGGAACGCAGGGTTGGTGAGCTTAACAGCAGGATATCTTCGGATATATCCCTGCTTCAGGATTCCCTGACATATACTCTCGCGGATTTCATTTCCGGACTTCTAATAATAACAGGTGGTATAACCCTGATGATGATAAGCTCTTTTAAGCTGACCCTGTTTATGCTTTCAATCCTGCCCGCCATGGCGCTTTTTGCTTACTTTTCAGGTAGAGCTGTCCGCCGGTTCTCGAAGAAGGCACAATCTTTTGTTGCAGAATCCAACACTATTGTGGAAGAAACCCTGCAGGGTATCCAAAATGTTAAGGCATTCACAAATGAACTTTTTGAAATCAAAAGGTATCGGGAAAAAACCAACGAAGTGGCAAAGACCGGCATAAAAGGAGGAAAATACCAGGCGGCAATGTCGTTTATCATCCTTGGATTCTTTATGGCAATGGGCGCTGTGATCTGGCGTGGCGCAATACTTATCTCAACAGGACAAATGGCAGCAGGCCAGCTTTTCTCATTCGTTATATATTCAGGCTTTATAGCCGGGAATATTGCCGGGATGGCAGGAGTGTACACCCGTTTTCAAAGGACGATTGGTGCCGCCGAGAAGCTGCTTCTTCTTATGGATGAACCGGTTGAAGCTGTAGATGAAGCTTATGTGCATGATCCCGCAAATGATATTTTTGGCCAGATTACTTTTGACCATGTGAATTTTACTTATCCTTCACGTACTGAGAACATTGTATTAAAAGATGTTAGCTTCACAGTCAAACCAGGACAACAGATTGCACTTGTAGGTCCCAGCGGTGCAGGAAAAACAACGCTCGTTTCACTGCTTCTTAAATTTTATGAGCCGTCTGGCGGAACGATTTTTTTCGATAACCGTGACAGTCGCTCCTTCCCGATAACTGCTTTACGCACACAAATGGCTATTGTAATGCAGGATGTTTTTCTATTTGGGGGTACCATCCGTGAAAACATCGCATATGGAAAACCCGGAGCCGATGAACAGGAAATCATAAATGCAGCCATCCAGGCAAATGCCTGGGATTTTATCCAGTCGTTTCAGGATAAGCTTGGAACAATAGTTGGTGAACGGGGCATTCAGCTTTCGGGAGGTCAGCGTCAACGAATTGCCATTGCACGCGCAGTGTTGAAGAATCCAAGAATACTGATTCTCGATGAAGCAACTTCCTCGCTGGATTCTGAATCGGAACGGCTTGTTCAGGAAGCACTTGAAAAGCTTATGCATAACCGCACATCGGTTGTTATCGCTCACCGTCTGGCAACAATACGTAATGCCGACAGGATCATAGTACTCGATGGGGGAACGATTGTCGAGCAGGGCACTCACAGCGAACTTCTCTCAAACGGCAACGGACTCTATAAAACATTGACCGAACTTCAGTTTGCGACCTGAGGAAATCCACATCCCCCAGCCCCTTTCAAAGAGAGTTTTAATAACCGCAAACCTCACACCGGTTTTTATTTAACTTTACAGCATAAATCGAATATTGAATTAAATAACTAAATACTAACAACATGTCACTTGCCCAGAAAATTGCCAGCGATCTTATTAATGCTATGAAAGGCAGGGATAAAGCTGCCCTGGAAGCAATAAGGGCTGCTAAGACCGCTTTCATTCTTGCACGTACAGAGAAAAGAGCAGATTACGTTCTAAGTCCTGAGGAAGAATTGAAAATCATCCAGAAACTGGTTAAGCAGAGAAGGGAATCTGCCGCCATTTACAAGGAGCAGAACAGGATGGATCTCTACGAACGTGAAGTTGCCGAAGCTGAAGTACTTGAAAAATATCTGCCCGCTAAGATGAGCGATGAGGAGCTGTCAGCCACTATCAGCGAGATTATTAGCAGGGTGGGTGCAAAATCTCCGGCTGATATAGGCAAAGTTATGGGTGTTGCAGTAAAGGAGCTCGCGGGTAAGGCCGATGGAAAGGAAATTTCAGCCAGGGTAAAACAACTGCTTGGCTGAAACATCCAGGGCTTATCTGGGATTCAACTCCTCTATATTAACTTTTGGTGCGAGTGCTATTGACGGACCTTTCCGGCGTTCATTACATCAACTGTCAATCACCTTTGACTGCGATTTATATTTTAGTAATCGATCTTTTATTTAAATAGTAACGGTGCAAATTCAGACAAGTAAATCCGCCAGTTTGCCCATGTATGTCCTCCTGTGCTTTCCCGGTAGGTATATTTCAAACCGACTTTATCAAGTGTTTCTCTGAGAGTGACTACACCCTTGTAGACAAAATCATCTTTTCCGCAGCCTATCCAGTAGAGTTTATAACCGCTCTTTTTGAGAGCTTCGAGTTTGGTAATTCTCTTCTGCTCAAGTTTTGCAGCGTCAGAATTCTGGGGACCCATGTTCATGATCCCCATGCTGAACACCCCGATATAACCAAACATCCCCGGATTATTATTTGTGATGGTCTGGGTATGCGCGCCTCCCATTGACAATCCCGCAATAGCGCGGTTATCCCTCCCTGTCATGGTTCGGTAGTTCTTCTCGATGAACGGAACAACATCCTTTACCAGATGCTCTTCAAATTTCCCGGCATAACGCTGATATGCAGCCATTCCCTGCTCTCCCATTGAAGGAATGGGTGGCACTTCATTCTGTGCGCCCGCCTGGTTGGCGTTGCCATTTGTCATAACCACAATCATCGGAATGGCCCTGCCCTGTGCTATTAGGTTGTCCATGATCTGTGCAGTTCGTCCCATGTTTGTCCAGGCATCCTCATCACCGCCGGCACCATGGAACAGGTAAAATACAGGGTATTTTTTTGTGCCTCCCTCATATCCGGCTGGAGTATAAACATATACCCGCCGGTCCATGTTCAGAACAGCTGATTTGTACCATATTTTGGTTATGGTTCCGTGAGACACGTCATTTTTCTGCTGATAAAGATCCGATTCAGGACCCGGAACTATGAAAAAGCTCTGATAATTTGAGCCATCACGTCTTACCAGTGCATTGCCCGGATCGATAGTTCTTACGCCGTCAACTGTGAAAGTATATGCATAAAGCTCGGGTGTGAGAGGGCCGACAGTGATGCTGAACAACCCTGTATCATTCTTCACAAGGGCTTCGGAAGCGCCGAATCCTGCCTGCCATTCTCCCGATACAGTTATTTTTGAGGCATCTTTTGCATAAAGTCTGAAAACTACCTTGTTGTCGGAAAGGATCTCCGGGGATACAACCCTTGGAGGTCTTCTGAAAGCTGGCCTTGCAGGCGGTGCTGCGGCTGGTTTTGCCGGTTCCTGCCCAAAGGCAGTTACTGTGGACAAAAGAATTGTAACAAATGTTACAAATGATGTTCTGATTTTTCTTTTCATATACTTAAATTAAACATTATTAAAAACACTTTTTTTTAAATCATTTAGGACGCAAAGAAACCAAAAACTTACACAGAGGCTCACAGAGGCCGGATTTCCTCTGTGTTAGTTCTTGATCTTGAACATGATACATCGCCTGTAATCCATAATACATTTTTAGTTTTTGTTCACTTTACAATTTATGGATTTACAAAACTGGTAAAGCTTTTCTGGCTTCCCTGTCGGGATCATTTTTAACTTCCGAAACATCATCAAGCACCATCACTTCGCCTTTCTCTGAAGAATATTTTGTCCATGAAGGTAATCCTCCGCCATCGGGCTCTCCCGTGCGCATAAACTGAAGCAGAGCGTCCGACATTTTATCCGATAGCTTCCTTGGCCTTGTGCCTCCACCTGTATGAGTGAGCATCAGGTCGGTATTATGAAACCAGAAGCATATGTCGGAACAATGGAATGCCCTCATGCGGTTATCGAACAGCGGCGGCTGCCAGCAGAACCACGCGACATAGACAGGAGGTGATTGCTTCACCTTTGCGTCCGCAAGGGCAACGACACTCTGACGGTTTCCACTGATCATCGACCATATTTCAACAGGTTTCCTTTCAGGGAAGGTTTTTGCGTAAGCATCCACTACTTCGCCTGCCTTGTCACCAAAACCTGCACCGAATCCGGCCCGTAGCTTAACTTTTTCCTTAACCTCATCAAGAGTAATGTTCTCAAGAGATGCGTCAGTACGACTTGGAGCCAGTTCATTCATTGTAGAACAGATCATCATTGGTACATCCGCCGCAACAGGGCTTGCTTCCGGAAAATACGGATGCTGCGGAAGGTAAAAGCCGTCGACCACGGGATTGAAGCCGCGCCTCATTCCAGATGGTGCAGGAGCTGATTCCTGAGCCAGTTTTGCAGCTGCACCGTTGGCCAGATTTATATAGTCAAGCCAGGACATTGTCTGAAGCTTGTTAATTTCGGTTACTTTTATTCCTGCTTCCTTCAGAATATAAGCACCCAGTTTTTCGGAATATTCCTTTTCACCCGATCTTGTGCCGGCGCCGCTGAGGACCACAGCTTTGTGGACAAGTCCCTTTGCAGAGGGCATGGCGGTAAGAGTTGTTACTTTTGCACCCCCGCCCGACTGTCCGATAATTGTGACATTGCCCGGATCACCGCCGAAATTCATGATATTGTCCCTAACCCATTCGAGCGATGCAACCAGATCAAGCATTCCTACATTTCCTGATGCAGCGAATTGTTCTCCGCCAACACCTGCTAGATTTGTGAATCCCAGCGGCCCAAGGCGGTGATTGACAGAAACAAAAACTATATCTCCCCTGCGTGCCAGGTTTTCTCCGTTATACCCATCCTGTTCTATTCCATTACCATTAACAAATCCGCCACCGTGCAGCCATACTATTACCGGCCGTTTCTTTCCGTCATTGACTGCCGGTGTAAAGACATTCAGACGGAGGCAATCTTCGCTTACATCATCATAGTTCCAGTGATCGGCAAAAGAAGCATATATGTTCGCATATCTTTTCTCCATTATTTGTGGCGCACTGTTACCCCACCATACAGCAGGAAAAATATCAGTCCAGGGCTTTGGTTTCTGCGGGGGCAAGAAACGGTTTGGTCCGGAAGTATCTGCACCATAAGGTATTCCAAGGAAATAGTAGATCCCTCTTAGCTGATAACCTTTTACCTTGCCATAAAGAGTATCAGCAAGAGCGATATTATCTCCAATAAATAGGACCTGTCCATCATCATCTTCCTTTTTTGGAGCAGGAGAGGAACAGGAAACTGATGAACCGGCAGCAGCTCCAATAGCAAGACCGGCAGCACCGGCTCCCATTGTTTTGATAAAAGTTCGTCTGGGTGATTTCATAATTGGATTTTTATGTTTTATGCAAAAAAATTATTTTATAATGTCCATGGCTCCTGTTGCATACATGGCAGAATCACTGGTTGCCGATATTTTCCAATTTTTTCAATGCGCCCCTGGGCTATTACATTATCAGGTGTCTCTTTGAAAAGAATAAAATCCTCGAAATTGCTTACGATCCTATTGTTCCCTGAAGGCAATCCATCCAGAATTAAAATTAGTCAAAAAAGTTGTTTAAATTGATTATATAGGACTCTTTTCTATTGATAAAACAGGTGCTATTAAACTTGCCCGGTCAGTATCCAAAAACACCGGTACAGCTACAGGTTGCAGGTTACCCCTTATATGTATCTATATTACTTCGGGTAATGCCTTCGGAATAAAAATGAGTTGGTGTTAATACAGGATTTTGTTGTACCTTTGTCTGCAGAATCAGCTTCGCGATTTTGCGCACTATTCTTCTAATCACACATCCGGTTAGTTCATCACTGCACACCATCATGTATTATAGCTGATCGTTGAATCATTCATTAACCAGATTGTAAACATATGGGCCGATCGCAGGAAACATTCAGCAAAAAAGAAGTAAGGAACAAAAAAGAGAAGAAAAGAAAAGAAAAGGAGCAGAAGCGTGCGCTGAAAAAAAGTGAGGGGAAAAAAAGCAGCTTCGATGATATGATCGCCTATGTTGATGAATTCGGAAAGATCTCTTCAACACCTCCAGATCCGGATAAGAAAACTGTTGTCGATGCTGAAAGCATTGAACTTAAGATAACCAGGAACAATCCCGAGAATGCTCCTGATTTCGTACGAAAAGGTGTTGTCACATTCTTCAATGAATCAAAAGGTTATGGTTTTATCCGTGACCTGGAATCCCGGCAGAGTATATTCTTTCATGCAAATAACCTTCTTGAGCCCGTAAAGGAAAATAATATAGTCATTTTTGAAACCGGTAAAGGGCTAAAGGGACCTTCAGCCATGAAGGTGAAGCTGTTCAAGGAAGAAGCCTCATAATGTATTATGTATTATGTATAATGTATTATAGGCCAGCCTTAAGCTATGGCTGATAAAGCGATAGGCAATGTTATAAAGTTATGCAGGCTTCCAGTTATTTATTTCGTACGCTTTGATGTAATCCTTGATAAGTAACGGTTTCTCGCTTCCTCAACATCAGCTCCGATAGCAATATATATTTTTGTCCTGTGGTCGATTATAACTTCTTTCAGCTTTGACAGGTCGGGTGATTTAATATTATTTAATTTCTTTTCGAACATAATTCTTTGGATTTGAATAAAAAGTCCCGCTATTGGCGGGACCAAAAATTATAAATGATCTTAATTGATAAACTACGCAAGTTTAACATTTACTGCATTTAATCCTTTTTTCCCCTGTTCCAGATCAAAGATCACTTCATCATTTTCTTTGATGTTTTCCTTTAATCCCGATGAATGCACAAAATACTCTTTTGATGAATTCTCTTCTTTAATAAATCCGAATCCTTTGAATTCATTGAAGAATTTTACTGTTCCTTTACTCATAATGTAATTTTATTAATTTGGCGCAAGGTACGCTTAATAATCGGAATAATATATTTATTTAGAATAAATTAATTTTATTTAACATAGTTCGTGTTCAGAAGATTTACAGGATTCATAAAATCCCTTCTCAACAAATCCGACTACCGATTTAGTAAATATTTTATTATCATGATTATTTGATTACCTTTGCCCCCTTAATTAACAAAGTGATTTCCATAAGCGTCGTCAGGCATTTTGCCCAGTCTGTATTTGAGTTCATTTCAGCCGGGATAACAAATCCTTCGCTCCCGGAACCACGCCATAAATAATTTAATGACAAATTTTGAAGAGATGGGATTCACTCCCGGTATCCTGAAGGCTATTCAGGAGCTTGGATTTGAACAACCCATGCCTGTACAGGCAAAAGTAATCCCCCAGATGCTCGGAGGTGAAAGTGACATTATCGCCCTGGCACAAACAGGAACCGGAAAAACAGCCGCTTTCGGTCTTCCCCTGGTCCAGGCAACAGATACTGAAATAAACAGCACGCAGGCACTTATCCTTTGCCCAACCCGTGAGCTCTGCATTCAGATCACCGGCGACCTTACGGATTACGCAAGACACACAGGTAACCTGAAAATACTTGCGGTGTACGGAGGTTCAAGTATTGAAAACCAAATACGTGAATTAAAAAAAGGCATACATATAATAGTCGCCACACCCGGAAGGCTTATCGATCTGATCGGACGCAGAACTGTAAAACTGCACAATGTAGGTACTGTGATCCTCGACGAAGCAGACGAAATGCTAAACATGGGATTTCTTGACAGCATAAATGAAATTCTTGAAGAGGTTCCGGAAGGAAGGAGAACACTCCTGTTTTCGGCAACAATGTCATCGGAGATTGCATCAATTGCAAGGAATTACATGAATAATCCGATAGAAATTACTATCGGAACAAAAAATTCATCTGCCGAAAATGTAAGTCACGCCTATTATTTTGTTCA
>Ga0153915_10001267_pt1 | contig 23263 bp, 13 predicted proteins | sample Opewatmetagenome_2_FD_107003 | JGI IMG/M metagenome (GOLD analysis project Ga0153915, IMG submission 107003) | Freshwater wetland microbial communities from Ohio, USA - Open water 3 Core 3 Depth 3 metaG | ecosystem: Environmental > Aquatic > Freshwater > Wetlands | place: USA: Ohio, Lake Erie...
ACAATATTTCTATCGTCTTCAGCTTTTTGCCAGCAATCCCAGTCGCTTCAGGAAGGCATAGCGCAGTACAAGGCTGAAAAATATGCTGACGCGATTACTACATTGAAGAAGGCGAGGGAAGAAGACCCGAAGTCATCAAGCGCGGCCTTTTTTCTTGGGATGGCCTACAAGCAGACAATGGATTATGAGACTGCGTACGGGCATTTAAAGGACGCAGTCACGCTGACCCCCCGGATCAAGGAGGCCCTTATAGAACTTATAGATGTATCGATGCAGATTGGGAAGATAGACGAGGCAAAGAAGTGGATAGGGGTAGCCGAACAGGAGAACATCCTTCCTGCCAAGACGGCATTTTTAAAGGGACTTGTGCTTACGGAAGAGGGGAAAAACAAAGAGGCGGCGGCCTCGTTTGAAAAGGCTAAAACCCTTGATTCCAGTATAGCCCAGTCATCGGATATCCAGATTGCCCTAACTCAGATGAGGGAAAATGAACTTAAGAACGCGAAGAAGAGTTTTGAGTCGGCGATAACGGTTAGTCCTGAGACGGATATGGCGGGATTTGCAAGGCAATATCTGGCCCGAGTGGAGGAGACCATTGAGGCCCAGAAGCCTTTTCATTTCACCCTGGGCATGTTTGATCAGTACGATGACAACATGGTATTAAAGCCCACGGATGAGGCCCTGGCGACAGGTGTTACGAATGAGGGGAGCTTTGTGACGAACTCCTCCCTGAAGGTAGCCTATACGCCTACATTTAACGGTCCATGGCTGTTTAATGCCTACTACTCCATTGCATCAAGCCTTCATAACAAACACAAATACACCCACGATTCGCTGTCCAACACGATATCGATGACGCCGGGATATAACTTCGGGAAATTCGCCCTGAACCTGAGCAGTACATATTCATACTCTCTGGTGAGAAGTCCGGGCTATGAAAAATATTCAGGGAATCTGACAACAGGACCAATGATGAGGATAGCATTGACAGGTAATCAGATGATGGAATTTTTTGAGGGATACGCCGACAATAAATATTTTCAACCGGTGCTGTCCAAAGACGAGGACAGGGATTCACGGGGATTGACGTCCTATCTGAGCTGGGTATGGCTGTTCAAGAAGGATTCCTTCCTGAATCTGAGGTATGAGTTTGAGGCTCAGAATGCGAAAGGGAGGAACTGGGATAACATAAGCCACGCTGTTTCGGCGAATGTGGTGATCCCTGCAGGGGAAAAGCTGAAGCTTCAGTTCAGCGGGGAATATAATAAAAAGGATTTTATCAATACGCACACCGTATTTAATGTAAAGAGGAAGGATAATATCTATACTCTTTCAGCGGGTGCGTCATGGGAATTATACAAAGATACTACTGTTATCGGTCAATATACAAGGATCAAGAACGGCTCGAATGTCGGGATCTACGATTATTCAAGGGATATGTACACAGTAGGTCTGGAATTCACGTTTTAATTAAAAGAAATAAAAAGGCTTTATAAAAGGTCTTAAATAAGGAGGCAGATTATGGAAAGGGGTATGTCGAGAGTTGTGATGTTAAAATGGTTTTTTCTCTTTGTCATGGCAGTTAGTCTTATATGCATAACCGCCCCGGCCTTTTCAGCGGAGAAGGCGATAGCGAAACTGACGAGTTACTCAGGGACGGTCCTGATAAAGAGTCAGGGGAATTGGGGTGTGAAGGCGGAAAAAGATCTTCCTCTTTATTCAGACGACAAGGTAGTAACGAAGATAGGGATGGCCACCATCACCTTTGATGACGGGGCCGTAATGGATCTCAAGGCCAACTCGAACCTACTTATCCGGGAGACAACCGAAGAGAAGGGCGCCGGGGGAGTAGCAGGAACTGCAAAGAGGCAGTTGAGGCTGCTTCTGGGCAAGATGATGTTCCAGAGCGGGAAAGGGACGAACGTCAAGACAACCCTTGAGACCACTACCTTTGTGTGCGGTTTGAGGGGGACGGCTGGTACGCTGAGCGTTGACGCTGCCGGGCAGACCTATATCCAGTTCACGGAAGGCGCGGGAGACTCGGTCGGTAATTTTATATCCGGCGTAGCCTCTGATGTGCCGACTGAGTTGGCGAATCTTAATCCTGCCCAGAGGGCGGTATTTGTAGCCGTTGCAGCGGCGACTCAGGCTGCTCAGGTGTCTGAGAAGCTTGCGACAGGCGAGGTTACGAACGCGGATGCGGCATTGGCGTCTGCCAGGGCTGCTGAGGCGGGTGCGATAGAGGCGAAGGCGGCTGCTGAGGCTATGCTGACCAACCCGAGTGCGATAATCCAGGCGGAGGCTACTGCAGCGGTAATAGTGGCCAACACCGCAATAGAGGCTGCAAAGGCTGCGGAAGCGCAGGCGATAAATGCCGGGGCCAGCCAGACGGTAGCGCCTCCGGTTGAGACATTGACAACGGTGCCGACGACAACAACTACTACAACCACAGAGACAACTACGATTGAGACGACTCAAGGGCAGGAAGCGGACATCCTTATTGGGGATGTCACGCCGCCTGTAGTTCAGACAACCGCCACGCCGAAGGCGATTACAAATTTAAGCGATGCAAATTTTGAATTTATCGCGGATGAAGATGTGACATATTCCTACACCCTGGACGGAGGCGCAGCGGTCACGGTTGGCCAGTATACAAAAGGAACACCGTCAGACTTGAGTCTAAGCGGATTAACGGAAGGGGGCCATGAGATAATCCTCACTGCGACAGATACCGCGGGCAACGCCAGTACAACAAGTTACCCCTGGACAACGGACTATACCGCGCCGGTGGCTTCCATTGTCACCGAACCTGCAAGTATAGCGAACACATCAAATTTTGGTTTTGACGCAGCGGATACGAACAAGAGCGCCGGGATAACATACCAATATCAGATTGGCGATGGTGCATGGACGACAATAAGCGGATCAAGTCTGGCGTCTATCCTTTCAGGTTCAGCGGACGGGACTTACACAATTAACGTAAAGGCGACTGACGCGGCGGGGAATACGAGCACGGCAACGAGTTATACCTGGATCTATGATACGACCGCGCCGGCGTTGGCAATTACCGCTAAACCTGCAAGCGTAGCGAACACATCTGATTTTGCCTTTGACGCGACAGACACGAACAAGGTTGCCGGGATAACCTATCAATACAGCCTTGACGGAAGCACCTGGACCACTACGAGTGAGGCATTGGCCCTTGGGTGGGCAAAGGACGGGTCAAAAGACAATTCCTATACTATATATGTAAAGGCGACAGACGCTGCGGGGAATACAGGCACAACAAGCTACAACTGGACCTATGACACAATAGCCCCGACGGTAGCTCTTTCAGCAGCGCCTGACGAATCCGGAACAACAGCAACAATAACCGCCCGTTACACCAATAGCGAACCGTCGACGAAAGTGACTTGGGTGATTAATGACGTTGCCGGTTCGGCTGAAGGGGAGCATACTATCTATGTCACGGCAACGGATGAGGCAGGAAATACATCCACACCGGAATTTCATTTCTTCCTTCAGAATTTTACCCTGTCAGGGGCAGTCGCCGGGATCGGCAGCGCTATAACAGGGAAAATCGAACTTGGCGCGGCATCTGTTATAAAGGACGATAACTGGGGCGGATGGCGGATCGAAGAATCCGGGGAAGGGACCGCATCATCAGGGGCCGTAAGCCTTATGTCCGGGGGAGCCAACGAATATTACTCAAGCGGATATAATTACGCATGGCTTTCATCAATGACTGGTAATGTTGACGGCGCAGGCCTCATCACAGGCACGACGGATTTCAGGCTTCTTTCGCCAACGTCGCTCTCAACAGGCACAGGCGCCTTCACAGGTGCCTTCAGTGACGGGACATGGACGGGCACAGAGACCGGTTCAGGGCTGACCAATACGGCACTTTCCTTCTTCAGCGCCTTTGATTCCAATATCACCCATTCAGTCAATGAATACTCCGGGGGCTATTCCGACTATATAGGCGGGGGATATTCTCGTTATTATTACGACTATTACGGCGACGGGAGTTATGCCTATGCCGATTACTATAGTTGGTATAGTTCGGAATTAGAAGATGGGCGTTATCAGATAGATTATTATGACGACGGTTCTTACTCGGGTAGGAAAGAGGTATATAATGTTGATCTAGGTTATTGGCAATGGGTCCCTATCTCCGGGAACTGGGATGATCCAACAGATCCTTTTTATCTGACCTCCCTTAAGGATGTTATGAACCCTCCTGCTGCCTATGGCGATGATTATTTTGATTCTTATGAATATACATATTCCGATAGGGACACCTCAGCTTACGCCTACGGCCTTCTGGGAGGGACCACCTCTCTCTTTACCGGTTTTCCCGTCCATGTAACGGCAATAGGCCAGTTTTATAAAATTGATGATAACATGAATGCCAGCATATGGGGGAATAGCATAAATAGCTATAACTATACGGACGATACAAACACCACATATGATGGCGGTGCATATACGGCATACATGGGGGGCATTAAAAACGGCGATGCACTTAAGGGCCTCCTGCTGGGCCTTTATATAGCACCGACTCAGAATGAGGATGGCACCTATAACGCAGGGTATCTGACAGGCAGCCTGGCAGGTACTGTTTATAAAGATTTAGGCATGTTCGAGATGGACGGCGCCATTACACAGGGTGAGACTGTAGCTGCTGTGGCTATAGCGCCTGAGGACCTTACCTCTAATATATGGGGGAATGACAGCGAGATCAGTATGACACAGGGTGGCGGTTATGGCGGGTATTATTACGCAGCTTTAGCAGATGATTCAGGCGTCATCCAGGGTTATGGAGGATTTAATACCGTTTCAATAGTGGATTTCACCAATTATGTGCCTGAACCATGGGGTCTCTGGGGCGCTAATATGTACGGCAGCCTTACAGGCAGTTTGGACTCCGGCTGGACGTCCCTCATGGGCGGCTACGGCGGATTCGGCGCCTATGTATATTCATATACGGATGGCGAGACGGTCTCTCATGATCTCTATAATGATGACGGATTTTTCCTTGGGGATATCTCAAACGGTACATGGACAGGCAACGAGCTCTCAGCGGATTTCACAGGGCGGTATATCACCAATACAAAATTAGGCACGCTTACAGGAAACATGATCGGGACATATTATGCCGATACAAATACCTGGGAGGCAATGGGCCTCGGCACCTACAGCGGGACCGATCTTGCCTATGTAAGCAATTTCAGATTCAATATCTATCATGCAGGAAACTATGACCATAAGGAATATATTTCATACATCGGAGATAGATATTCCTATTACCAATATTCCAGGGGCGATGATTATATAGATGTTACTTTCAATAGGGACGGGTCAGGCGCTATGTCTGATCCTGATTTCATCCCCTCTGAATACTATCATATAGAATATCATGAAGATGGTTCTTACTCCGGTTATAAGCAGCTTTATGATGCAACCGCCCAGTCATACTATGATTATTATTTCTCAGGGAACTGGAAGAATACCGGTGATAACTATCATGTGGCATCCCTTGACGAACTTATGAAGGCCCCTGCGATCTACGGCAGTAACTATTATGTCAATTATGATTGGTGGCATGAATATTATTTTCCTGATGATTTAAACACCTATTACTCCGGTTCTATGAATGGCCTCCTGGGCGGGACAACCTCCCTGTTTGGGACGCAAGACACAGGTATCCCCGTAACCGTATTGGGGAGTTATTACAGTTATGGCGAAGGTAAAGGCAGCATATGGGGAAGTGAGTTATACAGTTATAACTATAAAAACAGGACATATACAACCTATGACGATGGGGCCTATATGGGCGCCCTGGAAGGCATAAAGAACGGGGATGTTCTTAAGGGACTCTTATCGGGTCTCTATATAGCCCCGACAACAGCAGTGGATGCAGAAGGGAATGCCATCTACAGCGCAGGATATCTGAACGGATATCTTGAGGGCAACGTCTATAACAGCATAGGCATGTTTGACATGGACGGCACCATAGACAGGACACAGGTTGTTGCCGATATAGGCATAGCAGCCTCTGACCTCATTAATAACATATGGGATACGGGTTATGGATATGGCGGCTTGGAGGGCGGCCTTGGCGACGCCTCTATTTCCTCCGGCGGCTATGGAGGGTTTTATACCGCCTCCATAGTGGATAATAATAATTATATCCCGCAATCATGGGGTGTATGGGGTACGGAACTGCTGGGGAGATTTGACGGCGCCATGGACAATGAATGGAGCGCTTCCATGGGCGGTTATGGCGGATTCGGGGCCTATGTGTATTCCTATACGGAAGGCGACACGACCTATAAGTACCTTTATAACGATAACGGCTATTTTCTGGGTGATATCGCAAACGCCACCTGGGCCGACAACGAGTTTTCCGCCGATTTCAGCGGGAAATACATAACTGATACCAGGATGGGCGTCATCTCAGGAGATATTTTAGGAACCTATAATGCCGATTTAAAGACATGGGAGGCTGTTGGACTCGGGATATACAGCGGTACAGACCTTGCCTATGTAAGCAGTATTGGAGCCAATATCGCCAATTCAACAGATTATTCCTATGGGCGGTATTACTATACGGGAAGGGGATATTCCTCTTACTATTATGAACTCTCTCCCTCCAATAACTATGTGTATGTTGAATATGATAGCAACGGCAGCGGGGGATTGCCCTATGACGATTATTATATATATTATTATGAAGACGGCTCCTATTCCGGCAGCGGGTATAACCTTACCAATGGATCTTATTATATCACCGGAAACTGGAAAGACCCGGCAGATCCTTATTATATGGCAGCCCTCAATGATGCCATGAATCCGCCTGCCATATATGGCGAAAATTATTATATTGATTATCAAGAGAATTATCCTTCCTACGCCAGTACCGGCTATGCACACGGCCTCCTGGGAGGGACCACATCCCTGTTCGGGGTCACCGGCGATGACATCTCTGTAACTGCAATGGGCCAATTCAATACCAATGACAAAAGCGCCGGTAACATATTCTTCAGTTCGATTTACAGCAACAACTATAAGAATGACACGTACACCACCTATGACAATGGGGCCTATTTTGGCTACCTGGGCGGTGCGGGATATAAGAGCGACCTCAATGGCATTCTTTCCGCGCTCTATATTGCCCCGACTAAAAATTCGGATGGCTCATATAACGCGGGATATCTGGAAGGCTCTTTGAAAGGCAGCACTTATAGCAATATAGGGATGTTCGGCATGGAAGGGGACATAGACAGGAATTACAAAACCACTGTTAATATAGCCCCTGAAGACCTTCAGAACAATTTATTCATCTACAGTTACAGTGAGTCATATCTTGCAGGCGATTTCGGGGCCGATTCCATATCAGGCTATGGCAACTTTTCTACTGCCTCTATAAATAATGAACTCTGGGGTGTCTACGGTTCTACTCTCACAGGTGGAACCGGGAATTCCGCTATCATGAGGCCAGTCAGCACAGACAAATCATGGACGGCTGCAATAGGCGGGGAAGGATCTTTCGGGGCCTACAATGTCTATAACCACGAGAGGATGTATTATTCGTCAGACTATAATTCCTACTATAATTACCAGTATGATGACAATAACAGTTATGCGCATGTTTATTACTATAATAACGGTTCTTCATCATCATACGATTATTATGACATATATTACTATTCAGATGGCACTTGGGAAAAAAGAGGATATTACGGTTCTGAATCCGGGACCTGGAGTGGCGATTTAGCAACAGTCATTAGTACTACCATAATCCCCGCCACAGATTATTCTCTCTATTCTAGCAGTGATTATCTGAGTGGGCAAAGTGATTACGGCTACTACCTGGGGACAACCAGCCCGGCAACAGCGGCTAATGGTGAAATTGCTGCCACTTTCAGTGGAAAATTCTTAACAGGCACAAAGATGGGTGATATCTCGGGAGGCATCTTAGGCTCCTATAATGCAGATACAGGCAACTGGGAAGCGGTCAATATCGGGACATGGGGAGGCGTTCCCCTTGATTTCGGAGGGGATATCTACGGCGGCTATGATATGGACCGGTCTGATATGGGGTTATTCGGTCTTGTAGATAATGACTCTACCTATGATTTTCTCTCCATCGGGCAGTATTACAGCGAAGAGGGCTATATGGGCATAGGCGACCAGACATATATCTGGGCCGGATCGCTCTATGGAAATCAGATTATAAATAATTCCGAATCAGGCAACAAGATGATGGGCTTTATAGCCGGCGGTTCCCAGGCCGGAGTAAATGGCTCTGCCGCCCTTATCTATTTTACGGAAGGCGGAACAGTCGGTCTGTTGAGCGGCGATCTTACCGGGAGCTTCTATGATCTCTCAGGTGAAGGATACGGCGGGATGTATATGTCGGAAGGAACCCTGGCAGAGACAGTGACAGAGCAGCTGCCTGAGGGATATACCAGCGCCAACATCGAACCTGCTATGCTTGAGGCAACCTTTGCCGGAAGCTTTGGCGACAGTGCGAACAATACCATCTTCAGCACAAACAACAAGGGCGAGCTTAATTTTGTTTCATATTATGACAGTTTAGGGAATTACAATATGACGCCCTGGGGTATCTATGACCTTAAATTTGGTTTGACTGAGGGCTACGGGCCCAGTGAAGACAGCACCTTCAGTGGCTTGGTTACAACAAGCGGTACTGCGACTTGGACAGTGTCTCTTGGAGGATATTTTGGTGGAGGTTATGACGGCTACTGGCTGGCCGGGATTGACGGGACATGGAGCGATACTTCAGAAGGCGCTTATGGGACTATAGACGGAGACCTTTCGGGGATCTATCTTACTGAGGATTACCTGGGCAGATTAACCGGTGCATTCTACGGCATGTATATGGATGAAGGAACCAACGCAGACGGCAGTTACGGGGTCTGGGGAGGCGAAAGCCTCGGGACATATACGGCTGTGCCTCTTGTCTACAGCGGATATGTTCACGGCAAGGAGGGATCAGACGGTCTTATGGGTCTGACTGAGTCCCAGAATATGGAGGCTACATTATTAACAACTTCATATGATGTGATATTCCTGGGCGAACAGGCCCTCAATACACCCTTCTGGATGCAGATAGTTGAAGGCGGTTCTGTTGATGATGGTAATACAAGTTTTGTAAGTTTAATGAATATCAGATCTTGGGAAAACGCCCTTACGGGCAATGTAGTCGGTCTCTATAAGAAGACGATTGCAGGAACTGAAACAACATACGAGTATGGTCTTATGGATTATGCCGGGATTAGCGGCACATATTATCCGGGGATCGACATGTGGGCGGCTGACAGCACGGTATCATTCGTGCCTTCTGTAACTTTAACCTCAGATCTTTATACCCAGTACAGTTCATTCGGCGGGGAAACATCTGTAAATGGCGATGCCTTCACTGGAAATATAGTTGGAGGAACTATCGATTATACTGACAACAACACCGTTACCCTGGACTGGGGCATTTTCGATTCTATTTCAGGCGGTTCAGCAGGAACCTTTATCCCTGTTGATGAAGAAGGATACTGGCTGTCCCCGGTGATAGGGACCTATGCCGGCACTTCATATACCGCATATTCCGATCTCTACTATCTAACTGAATCAACGATGGGGAGTTACTCGGGCACAGCTACTTCAGGCGATACAGGTGCAACATGGGCAACAACCGGCAGCGTAACCTCTTCGGCCCTTGCCTACAGCGGATCTGATGAAGGCGGTTTGTACTATTATGATATATATAACACATGGGTAAATCAATCGGCTGGGAATGAATTTGGCTTAATCGGCGGTCTTACTGCGCCCTGGTCAGGATCTTCATATTTCCTATCCATGGGAACCTATGATCCTTTTCCTAAGGATGTATCATCATACGCGGTTCAGAATTCATATATAAGCGGAGGCAATGATGCCGGGACATTCAGCGGATTTACTGCTTCTGCGTGGCTTGATGATGCCATTGTTGGAAAATCCATTGCCTTCTACAGTCTGGATGATGAGGCCTCCACAATCGGGATTATAAGTGCGGATATTACCGGTAATTACTATAACGATCTTGGGATGTGGATGACCGAGGGCGTCTTTGAGCCGGTAATAACCGGTCCGGGCATCATTGACCCAACCATCTATTCTAGTGAAGGAACCTGGGGAATGGGCAACTATCCCATTTATTTGACAGTAAGCAGTTATTACCAGAATGCGGAACTTAACGACGGCAGGTTCCTTTATCTCTGGAGTGACACGGGATATGGTTATTACTATGGTTTGTCCGATCCTTCAGGTCAGTTTGCTTCTGTAGATAAAGAATATTATGGCGACGGCGCCTATATCGAGATCATAAACGGCCTGGATAACCATTATGGTCTCCTCTCCATGGATTACTATTATGTGGAGATGGACCTCCTGGATGGATATATTGAAAAGGAATACGGCAACTATTTCGGCAATTATAACTATGATGGATCTGGATATGTTACCGCATCCGGGGCAGGTTATGGCATAGGTGAATATTATGATTTTGTCTTCGGCGGAGAAGATTTCAATATGAATACGCAGGGGATATTCGGTCTTACATATGACAGTGAGGCCTCTACCTATGATCTTATCGCAATCGGCGGATACGAGGAATCCGGCGATGTCGGCTTTATCTACAATAACAACAATTCATATCTCTGGAGCGGAAAACTCCTTGGAGACGAGATTGTAAACTATGAATTCGAAGATGGCGGCATCGCAGGATACACAGTCGGTTCATCCAAGGTTGTTTCCGGGAATAACGGCTATGCAGCCCTTATCTACTATAACGAAGACGGCGTCGGCCTGCTGACCGGCAACATCAATAATGACTTTACCAAGATGTATGAATATGAAGGATACGGATATGGCGGCGGCATATTTGAGGCAGAAGGGACTTTGACAAAGACGGTTGTTGATCAACCTGAGGATTATGCTACATCTTACAACAGCGGTGAGATTTGGGTTGATCCATATATGCTTGGCGCAAGCATGTACGGGAGCTTCGGCGATGGCGGCGAGATATATGCCAACAGATACAGCATCAGAGGTGAGACTCAGACAATAAGCTATTATGATTATACAGCTTATGACTACAAGACCTTTAACTGGGGCATCTATGACCTGGACCTGGGTGACGACTACAACAACAATTATTTTTACGGCAAGTCTGAAGGCCAGACAGACTGGTCTGCAATGATCGGAGGAGGAGGCTTCTTCGGATACGGCGGTTATTTTATTGCTGATGTAACGGGCGTCTGGAGCGCCAAGGATCAGGAAGATAATGGCACGATAAGCGGTTCATTGTCCGGATGGTATCTGACAAACACTCATATCGGAAGTATAAGCGGACCTGTTTATGGCATTTACTACGAAAATGGATTCGAAGACGGATATGGCGGATATGGATACTGGGTCGGCGAAAGCGCAGGCACATTTGCCGCCACAGAGACCCTTGACTTCGGCGGAGAGTATTACACCGCCTACGGCATGAATCCTGGAATGAAGAACGGTGCATTCGGACTTCTCTATAATGAAGTTAATGAAGATTACGACTTCCTGGCACTGGGTGAATATAACTACAATGAAGGTTATTCAACCATATACGGCGGCTACGGCGGATATCTCTGGGGCGGGATGCTTTATGGGAATGACGTTACTACAGACGGTGAATCCGGATATGGCGGCCTCTATGGTTATACAGCCGGCAGTTCATGGGCAGATGAATCGGGGAATAACGGCTCCGGGGCATTTATCTACTATACCGAGGCAGGAGAGGTCGGCTTAATGGTAGGGTCCCTCAATAATAGATTTTATGATATGTATTCGGACGGCGGGATGTTCTATATTGAAGGCAGCCTGACGGCAAGGGCTAAAACTGCACCCGAAGGTTTTGACCCAAGTTATGCATGGGTTGAGCCGGGCATGCTTATGGCGAACCTCAGCGGAAGCTTCGGCGATAGTCTTGATGATACGGTCTCTATTTATCCTTATATGACCAGGGGCGAGACGCAGTTTATAGCCTATGAAGATACTACAGATAGTTATAACACTAGGTACCTGAACTGGGGCGTCTACGACCTGAGGCTCGGCGATAGCTACTCCTATAATTCTTATTATGATAAACCCGCAGGAGAGATAAGCTGGACAGCAAAGATCGGCGGGGCCGGCACATTCGCGACCAGCGGATATTATCTTGCTGATATAACCGGTCTATGGAGCGCGGAGGATATTAACGGAACAGGAAGCATTGAAGGCGCACTCTCCGGCGAATATCTGAGTGAGACCTCCATGGGAACCATCAGCGGTCCTGTTTATGGCATGTATTATTCCTGCTCCGGTAACGGATATGGCGGTTATTATGATAACGGTTACTGGATAGCTGAAAGCGCTGGGACATTCGAAGAGACCCAGACCCTTGACTTTGGCGGAAGATGGGGCGATACGACTGACTGTCTCTATTACTTTGACGCCAACAATGTATATCTCAACAATACCGGTTATGATAATGGGCTTATCGGCCTTACCAAAAATACTGATGGGAATTATGACCTCCTGGCTATAGGCGAATATTATGATTATAACAACGGCTATTCTAATGAATATGGCCGCTCATACGTATGGTACTCCCCGATAGACGGCGACGAGGTTGGCGAAAATAAAACCGGTGGTTTCGGCGGATATACGGGCGGTTCATGGAACAGCGTATTGGTGGATGATTCATTATCCTATAAGATGAACGGTTATGCCTCTGCCATAGCAGGGAACGGCACTGAAACTACATTTAATGGCATGTTGCTGTATGGCGCTGTATCAGGTGATATTTTCGAGATGTCTCAAGACGGGTCCGGATATGGCGGGATGTGGAAGGCAACAGGCACGTTAAATGCTGTGGATATGGGCGAGGTTACCTTATCTTTTGATCCTGTAACCGGTGAACCGGTTGAAAACGGGTGTGTTAATTTTGACGGTTCAGGTTTGTTTACGGATGATACCGGCAATACGATTGCTTCCTTCACCGTGGATTCCACCAACGGAGATGCCACTAACCTCATCGGCTATAATTGGGGTGCATGGTCTTCAATGCTGGGCGGGACAATTGTTCCTGCAAGTGAAACCGCAGCGACATCCTGGGATCTCTCTCTGGTTGACACACAGACCGATTTAACCCGCTGGGCAGAGATCTCGGGAGTTGTTTCCATGGACACCAATGAACTCCTGGCGGACTTCTCAGGGGCATGGGTTAACGTGACCGATGCAGCAACCGGCGTAATGGGCGGCGGGCTAGTCGGGACCTTTGATCCGAATAGACTTACATGGCAGGCAGCGGCTGTAGGGATCTATATTGATACTAATACCTTCCTGACTATGACAGGCAGTGCTGAAGGGATTGCCAAGCTCAACCAGCTCAATATCCCGGCAATAGAGATAGGGAGGACAAACCTTACAGGCACGTCCTTTACCGGCGCCCTGACTTCAGTTAACATGAACGATGTCACCTTCTTTGCCTACTCAACAGGCAATTCGCCCAGGATATGGGCCACAGGTGATGTAAGCGGTGCGACAAACGCATCAGGGGCTGCTGTTAACGGCAGTACGGCAACTTTAAACGGTGCTGGTTTTAATAACAGCGTAAACTTTACTGTAAACAACTATGGGACAGCGGGAGGAACCTGGAATGGCAGTATAAACGGTTCAGGAACTGTAACAGAAACTGTTACCAGTAAAACCTATGATGTTGGTATCAATGGCGGGGCTGCCGGAACGGTTGGTGCAACTGGGACTACCTTCTCCGGCACTGCTGCCGGTGTGGCGACAAAGAAATAAACATTGTTGTAAACAGACTTTAATCTCTTAACACAAAGGTGCAGGGCCGGATTATCGTGCCCTGCGCCTTTGTTATGTAATTAATCCCCTGAGAATCTTGAGAAACCCTGAAAAACCTCTATTATGGATATCGATATTCCAAAAAGGAAGACAAAATGGAGTTAATTGTCGCTTGAGGATATTGTAAGATTATTACAGATGTGAATAAAATTCTTTTTTAGATAAACCGGATTGCTGTATCATTTTACTAAGTAACTTTTTACCAAATTCCCCTTTTTTACTTTTTAGGTGGTCAGCTGTTACTATTCTCCATTGATTTTTAACATATCCATCCCATTGAGCATGGCTGCTCTCTTGTCTTTTAATTATAAATCCACAATCCTTGAGAATAGTTACAACTTGATCTCTATCAAGAGGGAAGGAATGACCACCCATTAGCAATTAGGAGCTAAATGAAAAGGCACATATTCTTTAAAAATAAATCTTCTTGGAATTTGTCGGGTTAAAACGATAAATTTTATTAGATAATAAATTATCCAATCATTTAGAGGGGCTTTTCTATATATTAAAGCAGGGATAGACAATTTATCATCTGTATCTAATACCGATTTAAAATAACTTTCAATAGCATCATTCATCTTTTTTCTTAATTCTAATTGAGAATCAGCTTGGACAGCAATATTCAAATCAATGCATAGCCAATAAATGGCCTATCTTTTAAACTATAACCGTAACACCTTAAAATAAGATTTTTTGGTCTGAGGTTTGCCATTTGCGTTTCTCCTTTTTATTGCGATATAAATCTAATCATTATATTTATATCGACGAATGCTTTATTTTTCTTTAATTCTGCATGGCAATAGTGACCGATTACATGAAGCGGATATGATTGTATTCATAAAATATATAACTGTCAAAGGGTATTTTTTAAAAAAATCAAGCCTTTCCCCAAATATTGTCTGATGCTGTTTAAGTCTTTTAAGATCAAAAGGATTCTTGATTAATATCCCTGATCTACAAAGGTTTCGTCACTCATATAGGTCATCCCGCTTCCAATCTATCCTGCCTCCTAAGTGGAACCCTTTTTTTAGATTTTGCAGTGCGCTTCTCTTTATTGCCTGATATTTATCTTCATTATCGGCAACCTCTTTCAGAAGATCTCTTAACATCTTGCTGATTGATGTCTTTTTTTGGGCTGCAACAATCTTTCCTTTTTGAATAATCTCTCTCTTGTCAACGTTCTGAATTTTTTCTTGATATAACGGTTAATATTTCATCCAGATAGCTGAACCTGTTTGAATTGTAATATTCTCGCGAAGATGCGCCCAGGATTGATCCGAGTTTGACTTTAAAATCTCTATCCTTGAAAAGACGTATCTTTTTTTGGAACATTGCTGATTGCGTATCATCCAATCGTGGAAGATCAATCCCCCTCCGAAGCAAAAACTCGATATCAAAACAATCCCTGATCTCCCCTCTGTCAAGAAAGGCCGCTATTTTATTCTTCATTGTCTGTTCCAGCGTATGCGCCCTGAGCGCCACCTGTCTTGTGCTGAAAGGTGAAAAGGCGATTTTTTCCTGATAATCACATTCCTTCATCTCTCTTCTTATCTCAATCTTCAGGCGCTTGGGATATTCGGAATCTCGAATTTCAAACAAAAGCGTGTAATGCTTTGCCTGCGCATCCGTGATTTCATAAGTCTTCTCCATCGTCTTTTTAACCTTATCGAAATAGACATCCTCTTGAACTTTTTTTATAAACCAAAAATCAAGATCTACGGAATACCTGTCCAATCCATGACAAAGCCTCAACATGGTCCCGCCGCCGAATACAAGGTCTTCAAGCAATCTGGCGCTCTTCAACCTGTCCAGGACTTCTATTTCAAAGATTTCATGTTGTCTTAAGGTATCCATGTTTCATTAGGAGTTTTTTTGTTTTTATGGGAAATTTTTGACTCAGGTTTTCTATCCGGTCCAGATCGAATTTATTCCTGTCAAGGGCTGATATATCCATTGAATATCGGCCATAGGATAGGAGATAACATGCATCCAGTAATGCCTTTTCAGGTGTAGCAATAAAAAAATTATCTTCTTTCCTGAATCCGAAGTACAAGTCCTGCTTCATCCTGACATATCTGAAGATGCTGCCGTTTACTTTTATTTCCTTCGACCTTTTTACAGCGATTGATTCAATAAAATCCCTCTGTATCTGGGTTGTGGCCTCGTAGAAACTAAGTGCAGTCATAAGGGAGATATAAGATGGTGTCTGCCCCATATTGGCAATAATAAATTTTCCCTCTATCCTTGCCCTGACCCAGGACTCCTTTAGTACGTACATATTTTTTTTTACACGCAAAAGGAGACCCTGTCTGACATAACGCCCGGCAGAGACCTTCGCGGAATTCGGACCTATTTTAAAGACCCTGGCTATCTCTTCATGTCCGAAATAGGGTTTTTTAATTTGATTCAGTTCTTGTAGTTTCATCAGATATACCAAGTTAACATTATTGTTAATTATATATACTTGATGTTGTTGTAAATGTAAATAATTTTTTATTGGGTTTGTCGATAGCTGATTGCTGATAATGTGAATTCAAAATTAGCATTTATGATCCCAATTCATAAGACAAAAAATTAGACAGGATTTACAGGATATTTTGCCTTTCCTGAAGAAAGGCAAAAAGAAAATCCGAAAAATCCTGTTAATCCTGTCTAAAAAGAAGATTGTGAATGTGGCCCCTTTTAGGGGCCTTCTTCATACGACCAGTTCATTGGTGGTGGTGATTCCGGCTCTATGTCTTCCTGCCTTGACATAAAGAGAGGAATAGCCCCTTTAAGTTTATGAGGAGAAATCAGAGAGAAACTGATATGAAAAAGTTATTGAAAAATAACGAATTATCTTGATAGACTATGACAGGAAAGTAATCGGATGCAGTTTGGTTCAAAAAGCATGGAGGTGAAAGATGTTAGGGGTAAAACAGGAGGTCATGAAATTGATTCAATCTCTTCCGGATGAAGTTACTGTCGATGATATAATGGCGGAGTTGTATTTTAAATCACAGGTTGATGCCGGCTTGAAAGAACTTAATGAGGGGAAAGGCATCTCTAATGAAGAAGTTGAAAATCGGATGTCAAAATGGCTCTCAAGATAAAATGGTCGCCGAGGGCAGCGGCCAATCTTGAGGAAATCTGTAGTTATATTTCTAAAGACTCAGAATACTATGCTTTCCTGGTCTCCTAGCGGGAGTTTATCAACTTCTTCCAGAATGTCGACGAAGACCGGTGAGTCTTCCATGTAAATGCCTCATCGGTCATAGGTTTTTAGCCTTTCTGTTAGTAATGATAATGACAAGATAAAATTCTGATCTTATCATCCGTGACAGCATAAACCAGCCGATGCTCTTGATTGATATGCCTGGACCATAAACCTGAAAGTTCATGTCTTAGAGTCTACGGTTCTCCAGTGCCTCTAAAAGGATCTCTCTGAATTTTTTTAATCAGATCAACGATCCGCATCGCCTTTTTTCGATCTTTTTCAATCCACCATGAAAGATCTTCAAAACCCGCAGGATCAAACTCCAAGCTTCTCACAGGCTTCGTCAAAGGGTATGCCCTCCTTACGATTTTTTGCTTCCATCAGCCGTTTTTTCATTGCATTACTTTTAATCAAGTAAGCTGTTTCCTTTTCCGATTCAATCTCCCGCCAAAGATCGATAGGCGCAATGACCCCTGTCACATTGTTCTGTTCATCTGAAATATATTGAATTTGATTCATTCTCAGTCCTCCTCGGTTATATGGACTATTGACCGCGGTTTAGTTTTTACCTGCGTAGTTTAAATTAATTGAAATTAGGACCTGATGTAATTCTAACATAGACAATCGAGCTCTACAATATGAAAATGGTTAGTCAGAATTATCACAGATGCCTGTTGAACAGGGGTTATTACCTCCTCTGTCTTAATAATATGATAGAAATGATGTATTTGCGGAGAGCATGGACTCCGGTTTTTATCGGAGTAAAGATTTATTGCGAATCCATCAATTATAAGAACAGAGATATTGAATCTGTTTAAGAAATGCGATATGACTTATACCTATGGGCCGTAAAAAAGACCGACACATGAATAAAGACAAAGGCAAGGTGGCGAAGCAGGGAACAACTGCAGGGCTTCAGGATATCCTTCTTAAATATCATTATCAGATCCTCTTCCTGATCCTTGCCCTGGCATTTATCCTTAGGGTAATGGCCCTTTTAAGCATGAAGGGAAGCGTTTATTACGACTTCCTCGTGTATGACGAGAGGCTTTATCATAACTGGGCAAAGACCCTTGCGAACGGGACATTCAGTTCTTCATCCGTCTATGAGATGGCGCCCCTTCCAGCCTATTTCATGGCATTAATCTATTGGCTGCTGTCTCCTGATATCCTATTCATCAGGCTGACCAATATAATATTCGGCGTGCTTACCTGTTATATCATCTATCTCATCGCCAGGGATTTATCAAACCGGACAGCCGGTCTTATCGCCTGTCTTGTTGCCGCTCTTTACAAGCCCTTTATATTTTACAGCATCGTCCCTCTTAACACCTCTATGTCCGTTTTCCTGTTTGCCCTTGCCTGCCTGCTCCTTGCCGGGGTCATAAACAGGGGTTCGATGATAAGGGTGTTTTTTCTGGGGATAGCGATCTGTCTTGCATATAATGTCAGACCGAACTGTCTGTTGCTTATCCCTGTTATTTTTGTGCTTATCGGGTGGAATGCCTTCAGGAACAATTACCCCTGGAAGACGCTCGCAATGGCCCTGATCCTATATGCATCAGGTGTTGCGGCAGTCCAGGCCCCGTTTATGATAAGGAATTATATGAAGGCAGGCGAGGCATCGGTCACTCCTTCCCAGTCAGGGTTAAATCTCTTTATCTGCAATAATTTTAAGTATGGATTCCCGGTCCCATTTGCTACAACAGTGCCGTCTGAAATGGGGGTTCAGTTCACCATTGAGGCAAGCAGGAGAGCGGGGAAGAAACTTTCTTCCAGTGAGGCATCACATTACTGGACAAAAGAGATTGTTAATTCAGCCCTGGAACAGCCTGTCTTCTTCGCTGGAAGACAAGTCAAGAAATTATTGGGTGTTTTAAACTGGGTTGATAAGGGAGATCATTATCAGATCAGTTTTGTAAGTGACTATGTGAGATTCTTTAAATTTCCTTTCTTAGGCTTCTGGCTGATCCTGCCTTTCGGCATGACAGGTCTCTGTCTGACCATGTCCAGGGACAGGCGTTGCTTTGCCCTGGCCTCTGTTTTCATTACATATGCCCTGACCCTTGTTGTATTTTTTTCGCATACAAGGATCATGCTGCCCCTGTTAGCGCTTTTAATACCGTTCGCGGTTATCGGTGTTGAGGCACTGTATTCCCATTTTAAAAACAGGGATTTCAAAAACAAGATCATCTATTCTGTCGTCCTTGTGGTATTCTTTATTATTGAATTTCTGCCTTTCCATGATGCAAAGGACATAACCTCTTACCTGAATACCCATGCCATCATTCTCAATTCAAAGGGGCTGAAAGATGAGGCCATTAAATACTGGGAGGCATCATCGAAGCTGGAAAAACACTATTCTCCTTATGCGAATCTGTCCCTCTCCGGGATGTATTACAGCAGGGGCGATAAAGAGAAGGCAATTTCTTACCTGGATAAGATTGGTGATGACTCCTATGCCGCTGCACAAAAATATGACATGATCGGCGATGTCATGGCGAACCAGAGTCAGTATGATAAGGCTGTCACGGCCTATGATAAGGCCCTGGAGATCAATTCAGGGTTAAGGACAACCCGCCAGAAGCTGATCAGGGTGCTCTTAAAGACGGATCAGGAGAAGGCCAAGAAAGAGCTGGAGACATTGAAGTATATCAATTCCTTTTATACACTCTACAGTACGAAAAAAACGGCGGACGATCAGAAATGACACGTTTAAAGAAATCTTCATACAAAGAACAATAATTGTAAAATCGAACGGATGGAAATGACCGGATGCAGCAACAGATCGGATATTATTAAGGATGTAGATCGCCTGATTAAAGGCCGTTTGCCTTCATCCATGAGAGGGATTATACTCACTGAAGATCTTCCTCTCCTTGGCGAAGGCCTGGGCCTGGATTCCGTCGGGTTTGTTGAACTTTTTTTAATGCTGGAGGATTATTTCGGCATCCGGTTCCCTGCTGATCTGATAGAAAAAGGCCCTCTCACAGTGGGAAGTATTATTGATCATATTTATAAGGCAAGGGGACCCTGCACTTGATGACCAATAAGCAGTTTATTACAGAAAAGGAAGTATCAGACTGGATGAGGGCTGGGCAAGGTTCCTCTTTACGAAACATCAGCCCTTGTCGTATCAAATGGTCTCGATCAATTATCGATATTTCTAGTCGACCCTTTTCTGCGATTGCCATGCTGGACCTCCCCATCGCGCTGGCGGCGGCAGGGATGTTTGGCCGTTTGTCATGCCGTTTGTCCATGTTCGGCCCTTCACCGGATGAAATACGGGCGTTTTTAGGCGATGGCCCTAACCTGGATCACGCGGGCATTTCACGAGAGATCACTGCTTCAGCCGCTAAAAATATGGTCCTGCGCAGTTTTGTAAGCCGTGCAGGGCTTGAGGGATTGGCGCCTTTTGTTCGAATCAGCGGAGCGGAATATCTTTGTCGCCTTCATGAAAAAAGGCTTCCGGCAGTCCTTGTCTTTGGGCACAACGGACCAATCCCAGGCATCCTGGCCGGTCTGTATCGCCTTGACATACCTGTTTTAGTGATGAAAAAAAGAAACACAGTGGCTCATCCCATACCACCGAATATCAGTTATTGTTTCACGGAGGGCGGACTGAAAAACAGGGCCCTGGCCCTGAAGCTCGCAATAGACCGGCTTCGATCCGGCGGTGTTGTCCTCTTAGCATTATGGGGGGATGGCAGTTCAAAGAAAGATGCTGTTGAATTCATGGAACGCAATATTTTTTTCTGGCCTGGATTCACTGCGGCAGCAAGGGTTTCAGGGGCCCCTGTTATACCGGTCTTTCCGAGATGGAGGCAGGGAAGGCAATTCATAGATCTTCATTTTTATGATCCCCTGCCCCTGCCGGATTATCCGCCGGATGCAGGCGATATTTTTGATAGAGCGCTTATAAAGGAGGCGGCACGATGGCTGGAGGCGAGGATTCGCTCCGTGCCCGGACAGATTCAATTGAATCAACTGCGCAGTTTTTTAGCAGACCGTAGATAAAGAAATATGCCGAATCAGCTAATAACGGATTTCCCATATAAGGTCGGAAGAACAAGCGCACACCGATCACCTTTCGTAAGACCCGAATCAGCAAGGGCCGCGGCTGTTTGCAGGACCTTTTTCGGCAGGCGACGTTATTGAATATTTGACCGATAATAAAAAGGAAGGATGTTGAATTTGGAAGCTGCATATTTAATGATATCTGCCGTTATCATGGAATTCATCGACAGCGCCCTGGGAATGATGTATGGAACCGTGCTCAGCCCGCTTTTGATTATCATGAATTACAATGCGAAGGATGTCGTGCCTTCCATACTGATTTCACAGGCCATCGGCGGGTTCATTGCCTCATGGCGGCATCATCGTTTAAAAAATGCCGACTTCAATCCGGGCACAACGGATCATCGCATTGCCGTTACAATCATCTGGTTCGGCGTCTTTGCCTCTCTATTAGGCGTATTTTTGTCGGTGTCTATTTCCCCCAGGGTCCTGAACACCTATATCGGTTCGCTTGTCGTCGTCATCGGCATACTGATCCTCCTGAATAGATCCCTGATCCTGACCAGCGGAAAGATCTATCTCCTCGGATTTGTCAGCGCCTTTAACAAGGCATTGTCCGGGGGCGGATTCGGTCCCCTTGTCGCCGGGGGTCAGCTTGTCTTCCGCGACCGGTCTGAAAAGGGGGCCATAGGCTCCACCGATTTTGCCGAGGCCCCGATCTGCCTCTTCAGTTTTTTTCTATGGGCATGTTTCAAGGGGTTTCCCCCTGCAGCCCTGTGTCTGCCTCTCTGTGCGGGAGCAGCTGTCGGCGGTTTCTTCGGGCCAAAGTGCCTGAGCATGATAAGTTCCAAAAACAGGTTGAAAAAGATTCTGGGCGTCCTGGTCCTTCTGGAGGGGGCCTGGGTGCTTTATAAGGTCTGGATCAAGTAAAGCGGAGCCGGGAAAAAATATGAACCCTTACAGACTGCCATATCTGAAGATCCTCGAATCGGAATCCATTCATATCATCCGCGAGGCAGCGGCCGAGTTTAAAAATCCGGTCATGCTCTATTCTGCGGGCAAGGATTCGAGCGTAATGGTGCGCCTGGCGCAGAAGGCATTCTATCCGGCCAGATTCCCCTTTCCCCTGATGCATATCGATACCGGTTACAAATTCCCTGAGATGTATGCCTTTAGGGATGAGTTCTGCCGCAGTATTGATGCGGAACTGATTGTCGAAAGGAATGAGCCCTGGATTGACCGGGGCTGTCATCCGCTTGAGATCGGCGTCGATAAATGTTGCGGCTATTTAAAGACCGGCGCCCTGCTCGACGCAATCCGCAAACACGGATTTGACGCGGCATTCGGAGGGGCAAGACGGGAGGAGGAGAAGTCCAGGGCCAAGGAGCGGGTCTTTTCCCTGAGGGACTCCTTCGGCCAGTGGGACCCGAGGCGTCAGAGGCCGGAACCTTGGGATCTCTATAATACCCGTATCAATGAGGGAGAAACAGTGCGGGTCTTTCCCTTGAGCAACTGGACGGAGCAGGATATCTGGGAGTACATCAGGCTGGAAGAGATCCCTGTCGTGCCCATCTATTATGCCTGTGAACGGGATGTGGTAATCCGCAACGGCATCCTTATCCCTCTTTCAGAGTGTTCCGCCGGCGGACACAGAGCGGCCATGCTGTTCGCTGACGAAAAGATCGAGAGGGTCATTTGCCGGTTCCGTTCCCTGGGCTGTATCCCCTGCACCGGAGCCGTTGCTTCAACAGCGACAACGATCAATGAGATCATCAAAGAAGTCCGGGCTGCCAGAAGATCGGAACGGGAGAACCGCGTGATCGACCTGACGGGCGACAGCTCAATGGAACAAAAAAAGAGAGGGGGGTATTTCTGATGCCCTATAGTGAAAAGACACTCCTCAGATTTACGACCACCGGCAGCGTCGATGACGGGAAATCCACCATGATAGGCAGGCTCCTCTATGAGACTAAGTCCATCTACGAAGACCAGTATGAGGCGGTTGAGCGGACCTCCCTGCGCAAGGGCCTGAAGGAGGCGGACCTCGCCTATCTCCTCGACGGTCTGGCGGCGGAACGGGAACAGGGCATCACCATTGACGTG
>Ga0153915_10001268_pt1 | contig 23247 bp, 16 predicted proteins | sample Opewatmetagenome_2_FD_107003 | JGI IMG/M metagenome (GOLD analysis project Ga0153915, IMG submission 107003) | Freshwater wetland microbial communities from Ohio, USA - Open water 3 Core 3 Depth 3 metaG | ecosystem: Environmental > Aquatic > Freshwater > Wetlands | place: USA: Ohio, Lake Erie...
CCGCGCAGCTCACCACCCACCGCGAGCAGCCCGGTGTAGTCCCCCAGGTACGGCAGGAAATCGGGCGCCGGCACATTGGCCGGTACGGTGGCGAGGACAAGATCGCTCTTGGTCGCGAATCCGTCCTTGGTCCGCTCGAGGTGGGTCACCCAACGGCTCGTGGCCCCGCTGCCGCTGACCTGCTGATAGAGTACGCCGACGGTCCCGTTGTCGGCCACGGCGAGGCTCGCGTTCGTGGCGTTGGTGAGGGTACGGAGGTCGCCGCTCCAGGTGACCCCGCGGTCGATGGAGCGCCGGACGTGCACTGTGTAGATGTCGCCCGAGCCGACGCGGTCAGCCCAGGCGACATAGACCGTCGCGCTGTGGTTGGGGTCGACCGCGAGCGAGAGGGTCGACCCGATCCGCTCCTGGCCGAGGGTCGGCGCGTTGGACCAGGGGATAGTCACGTTGTGCGCGACGACGCGCCCCGGCTGGCCGTCACCCGGGTCCACCAGATCGCGGAACCGCGTCGGGCCCGTCGCACCGTTGTCGTCGCGCACGACGACGACGTCGCTCGTGGCAACGTTGCCGGTGAACGCACGCCATCCGAAATACGCCACGTACACCGTGTGATCGGCCGCGACGCTGGGCCGGACCGAGGGACCATCCTGCTCGGCGGTGGCACGCGTCTCGACGCGCGCTGGGGCGTAGGTCGCCCCACCGTTCTGGGATACGTCCACGGTGGCGGTCTGGCCCGAGGGGGCGTCGAAGTCGTTCATGCCGATATACACGCGGTCAGCGGTGCCGACGCTCGTGGCGCGCACGAACGGCTGGTCCACGTTGCCCCGGGAGGCTTGCACGCTCATCGGCGCGATGGAGAAGACGTCACCAGTCTTGAGCTCGTCGAGCAGCAGCGACGCCGACACCGACAAGATGCCGGCGTAGAGATCCCCGCCGCCGCCGTCGAACGCCTCGGTGATGTCTGCGGTCGTGACGTCGCTCGGAACCGTCGCCCGGAGCGCCCACGTCTTGCCGCTGTCCTGGGTGACGTAGATGGGCGCCGTCGTGCTGGAAGACCCCGCCGGGTTCGGGGTGAACGCGGAGGCAGCCATGATCGCGGGGTTCCCCGGGAGGACGGCGAGGAACGGCTCCGCATCCTGCGATGCCTCTCCGCCCAGCGACGCCGGGATCATGTTGACCACCCGGGTCCCCGGCTGCACCTCTCCCCCACCCCCCCCGCCACTCCCGCCCCCGCCATTCCTGCTGCAGCCCGCCGCGACAGCGCCCGCGAGAAGACCAATCGTACCGACGCGCATGAGCGGAAGGTGCGGCACCGCATGGGCATGCTCTAGGAGGAACATCACGGCGGCCCGGGTCACGCCGGACGCCCTAGTCGCGAGGCCCACTCAGGATCTCCCGGACCGTACGGGCCAGCGCATCGGGGGTGAATGGCTTCTGCAGGTAGTGCATACCGCCCTCTACACCGTACTGCGCCAGTACGTCGGCGGTGTACCCGGAGGCAAACAGCACCTGCATGTCGGGCCGGACCGCGCTGAGGCGGTCGGCGAGCTGACGACCGTTCATGCCCGGCATGATGACGTCGGTGAGTAATAGATGAATGGGGCCCTCGTGCCGACGCGCCACCTCCAGCGCAGCGTCCCCATTCTCCGCGTCGAGCACCCGGTACCCCCGGACCTGCAGCACCTCCTGCATCAGCTCCCGGAGCTGGGGCGAGTCTTCGACCACCAGCACCGTCTCGCTGCCCGCCAGCGACGCCGGCACCGCACGCGGCAACGGCGCCGGGACCGCGCCGGCGGCGGCCGGGGGGAAGTACACGCGGAACGTCGTCCCCTGGGCGCGCGCGCTCTCCACCCAGATGAACGCTTCGCTCTGCTTCACGATCCCGTAGACGGTGGCCAAACCCAATCCCGTTCCCCGCCCGACCGCCTTCGTCGTGAAGAACGGCTCGAAGATGTGCGCCTGCGTATCGGCATCCATCCCGACCCCGTCGTCGCTCACGCTCACGCTCACGTACTCGCCGGCCCGCGCACCCGGATGCGCTTGCGCGTACGCCGCATCCAGCACCGCCGGCGCCGTCTCGATCACGATCGTACCCCCGGCGGGCATGGCGTCCCGCGCGTTCACGACCAGGTTCACGAGCACCTGATCGAGTTGTCCCGCGTCGGCCTGGATCGGCGCGAGCGCCGGAGCGAGCCGGACCACCAGCTCGATATCGTCGCCGACCAGGCGCCGCAGCAGCCGCTCCGCCCGGGTGACGACCGCGTTGAGATCCAACACCCGTCGCTCGACCACCTGGCGGCGGCTGAACGCCAGGAGCTGTCGCGTCAGACCACTGGCCGCGTCGGCGGCATCCCGGATCTCCGCGATCTCCCCCCGCTGCGGAGCGTCCGCCGGAAGCGTCCGGAACAGCAGATCGCAGTACCCGATGATCACGCTCAGCAAATTGTTGAAGTCGTGCGCTACGCCACCGGCCAGCCGACCGATCGCCTCCATCTTTTGGGCCTGGCGCAGCTGATCCTCCAGCCGTTTGCGCTCGCTGATGTCGTGCATCACGGACAGCAGGCAGGGCCGCCCTCCCAGCTCGATCCGCTCGAACGAGGCGAGCACGAAGCGCCGGTCACCCCGCTTGGTGCGCACCTCCAGGTCCACATTCTGCAGGGTCCCGACCTTGCGCAGCTGCTCGAGCAGGTCGGCCTGTTCACCCAGATCCTGGACGAAGCCGAGCTCGGCCGTGGTGCGCCCCACGACCTCGCCTCGGGCGTAGCCGGTCAGTGCGCAGAATGCGTCGTTGACGTCGACGAATCGCCCCTCCCCGGCGGTCGTGATCGCGATCCCTGCCGGACTCGCCCGGAATACCCGCGAGAACCGCTCCTCGGATTGCCGCAGCTCCTGCTCCGCCCGCCGGCGCTCGATGCCCACGGCGAGTTCGCGCTCGGACACGGTCTCGTGCGCCCGACGCCGTTCCCGCCGCATCTCGGCGTCCCGGAGCTCCCGCTCCATCGCCGGGATCAGCCGCTTGAGGTTGTCCTTGAGGATGTAGTCCGAGGCGCCGGCCTTCATCGCGGCGACGGCGACGTCCTCGCCGACCGTCCCGGAGACGAAGATCAACGGCACGTCGATCCCCTGCTGCTGCAGCAGGTTCAGCGCGTCCGTGCCGCTGAACCCCGGCAGACTGTAGTCGCTGATCACCAGATCCCAGCTGGCGCGGTTCAGAGCGTCGCGCATCGCCCCCGGGGAATCGACACGCTCGTGCTGCACGTCGTAGCCGGCGCTCGTGAGCTGACGCACCAGCAGCCGGGCGTCGTCGGTCGAATCCTCGACGAGGAGGACACGAAGCACGATTCCCACGGTTACGCGATGCTCCGTACCGCGGCGATCACGCGGCGCTGACGTCCGGTTGCGGATTGAGGATGAGCCAGCACACTTCGAGGGCCGTCAGGAGTCGAGGGAAGATGGAAATTCGTCCCAGGTGATAAGCCGCTCGCTAATATTGAGCTTGCAGCTTGCCCGGGCAAGCGCGGCGGTTCCTCACGCTCGAAGCGTTGTCAGTCATCGTCCTACGGCACGGTTCGCAGCGCCGCGCGCGGAGCGCGCACCGCTCGCCAGACGGGAAATTCACTCACCCCGGATGCGCCGTAGACGAGCCCCGAGTACGCGCCGAACTCCGCTCCCAGCCAGCGATCGATCATTCCCCACCGGGCGAAGCCGTACCCGGTCGGTTCGAGCAGAGCAAAGACCAGGCGTCCCAGTGGCTGGGCCGTGCTGACGAAGTAGCTCCCGGTTGGCAGGGTGCGGACGCCGCTCGCGTACTGGCCGCTCACCTGGAGCAGGTGGTGGCCCTGGAACTCGCGCGGGCTCCAGCTGAGCTGGGTGATTCCGAGGATCTCGACCGTATCGGACCAGTCCTCCATCATCCGCGACACCGCGACACCGTGCAGTCGCAGCAACGCGGCGATCGGGGCGGCCCCGGGCGGGAGGAAGTAGCCCGCCGGCAACGGCCGCGCGAGGGAATCGGTGAAACGGTCGTTCACGGGGAGGCGGGTACTGCGGAGTTCACCAGTGGGCAGGAGCGGTGGGCCCCCGTGCGCCGAATCGGGGTTGGGGCGCATCACCTGGAGCAGCACCGGCTCCTCGCCACGCCCGGCGAGCCGGTACGCGACGGCGAGCGCCGGCCGCGGCCGCTGCCCCGCCCCCTCGAGCGTCGTCAGACGATCGGCCTCCCGGTCCAGGCGGCGAATATCCTCCGCGTGGAGCGCCGCATACTCGAGCGTCTCCACGACGAAGTCGTGCGTCACCTGGATGCGAGTCTTCAAGTCGGCGTGGGAATACGCCTCGGAGAGGATCCCGATTCGACCCCGCAGCCCGACGTAGTTCGTCCCGTACCAGCCGAGCGGAGCGTAGGTGTCCCAGCTCTTGGGCGCGAGAGGATCATCCACGTTGCCGTAATCGAAGATCGGCTCGTGATAGCGGTCCCGGAGCGTCTTCCGGATGGCGGGCAGCATCTGATCCCGAGCGTACTCGGTGGGCCCGGGAGGTCCAACCGGATCGAGCGGCGGCGCATACGTGAGCAGATAGCCGTGCAGCGTGCCGTCGGTGGTATGGAGATCCATCATCACCGCCGGGTCCCAGGTGTCATAGACGCGCTCGAGCGAGGCCCGGGTCTCGGGCGCCTCGGCTTTGAAGTAGTCGCGGTTCAGATCGAGATTCAGCCCGTCGGGCCGCCGGCCGACCTGCTCGGGACCGTTCTGTTCCGAGCGGTTCACGGCCTGCGGGCCCAGCGCGTCGTTGCCGTCGGGGTTGTAGTCCGGGACCACAAGGATCACCAGCCGGTCGAGGAGGCCGTGGCGGGCGCCGGCCAGCTCGCGCAGCAGCACCAGAGCGGCCTCCTTGCCCTCGACCTCGCCCCCGTGGATGTTCGCCTGGACGTACACGACTAGTCTGTCCGACGCCGCCGCTTCCGCGGGAGACGTCACGGCGGGGTCCGAGGCGATCACGAAGTAGAGCGGTTTACCGAGCGCGCTGACTCCCAATTCGGAGACGGTGATGGGTGCGCCGGCGCGCTGCAGGCTGTCGAGGAACGCTCCGACCTGGGCGTTCGTCGAGGTGGCCGTGAAGTTGGTGCGCTCAGGGGTGGTTCGGGGCAGTTGCTGAGCGGCGAGCGGGTATGCCGTCAACGACAGGAAGCAGAGGGTCTGGCGCAGAAACCACCGCATCGTCATCCTCGTGGGTCGGAATCCGGCGAATCTACGCGGAGGCAAGCTTGTCCGCTGAGGTCGTGCCAGCAGAGACCCCGCCCCGCCGCTGGCCCATTTCGGCAGCGGTGCTCATCGCCGCCAATGTCGCGCCGTTGATCGGCGTCCTCAGCCATCACTGGTCGGTGTTCGCGGTGGTGCTGCTCTACTGGTGCGAAAACGTCGTCGTGGGAGTGTTCAACGTACTGCGCATGGTGTCTGCCCGTCCGCAGGACGCTCTGGCCAACGCAGGGAAGTTCTTTCTCGTCCCCTTTTTCTGCGTGCACTACGGCGGGTTCACGTTCGTGCACGGGATCTTCGTGTTCGGCCTGTTCGGCGGGGGCTTCAAGACCGTGGGACTGGATCTGACCCCACACACGGTGTTGACCGCAATCCGGCAGGCCGGGCTCGGTTGGGGCGTGGCGGCGCTGTTCGCGAGCCACGGGTTTTCCTTCTTCCACAACTACCTGGCCGGCGGGGAATACCGCACCGTAGGGCTGAGTCAGCTCATGACCCAGCCCTACGTGCGCGTGATGGTGCTTCACATCGCCATCATCTTCGGAGGGATCCTCGTCACCAAACTCGGCTCCCCCGTGCCAGCGCTCGTGCTGTTGATCGTGCTCAAGACCGTGATCGATCTCGGTGCGCACCTGAGCGAGCGCCGCAAGCTCGGCACTGCTTCGGGTCAGGCGCTCTTCGCGACGACCTCCTCCTGACGAAGGTGCGCCAGGGCCTCCCGCACCTGATCCGTGACGTCCCGCTCCTCGCGCAACGTGTCGATCAACGCTTCGGCCCGCTTCGCGTGCAGCTCCAGCGACGCCACGGTCCCGCTGACCTGGTCCACCACGGCCTTCTGGCCGTGCAGCAGCTCGAGATTCGACTGGACGTCGGCGAGCAGCGTCTCCACCCGCCCGAGCCGTTCCTCCGCCTGCTCGATCTGCCGCTTGCGGTGGTCGAGCGTGCCGGCGGCTTCCTGCACGTCCCCGGCGAGCGATACTATGCGCTCGAGGGTTTGCCGCGTGACGCTGATCTCTTCCTTGGCGTCGGCGATGGCGCGGACGTCGTTCGTCGTCCGCTCGGCCAGGTCGAACAGTCGCTGCATGTCCGCCGACAGCGCGTCCAGCGTGGACCGCCGTTCGATCACCTGCTCCAGACCGCGCGTGAGAGAGCCCTCCAGCACTTCCCACTTGGTCAGCCGCTCCTCGAACTGCGACATCCGCTTCTGCACCAACCGCAGTCCGCCGGCGCGCCCGTCGAGCTCGTCCAGCGCCGACATGATCTCGCCCATCCGGCTGCCCGCCGTCCCGAGCGCACCACTGAGGCGCTCGCTCTTCTCCTCCAGCTGCTGCGCCGCGCTGGCCGCCTGCTCCCGCAGCCGCGAGGCGTCGGCCAGGTGCTCCGTGGCCTTCTCGAGCGATGCCTGACGCCGGTCGAGCTCCTGTCCCAGCGCGCTGGTGCGATCCGCCAGGCTCTCCACGCTCTGGGTGCGTGCCTCGACCGCGGCGAGCGTCGCATCCACGTCCGCCACGCGCCGTTCCACCCGCTCCACCGTCGCCACCGCGGCCGGCACCAGCCGCTCGATGCGTACCGCCTCCTCGGCGTGTGCCGTGAGGGCGAGGAACCGCTCGTCGGCCCCGTCCATCCGGCCGAGCAGGGTGTGAGCGCGCTCCTCGAGCTGCGCCTCTCGGCCGGCGAGATCCGCCAGCTTCGCGTTGAGGTCCTCCACCAGCTGCCGCCGCGCCTCCAGCTCGCCGACCGACTGCGTCAGCCGGCCCGCCTCGCTCTTGACCAGCTCCACCGTGGGGCGCAGCTCCTCGACTGCCACGAGCTCACCCCGCAGCGTCTCGACCGATTCCGTCACTCCGGCGAGCCATGCTTTCGTGCCCGTCTGGCCTTCGCGCGCCCGCGCGATCTCGCCCTCGGCGGCCTGCAGTTGTTCCAGGGCTTCCTTCACCGCCTCATGACTGCCGCGCAGACTCGCGACATCGTGCAGCACCGCCTCGACCATCGGCTTCGACTGCTCCAGGCGTGCCGTGCGTTGGGCCACACCGTCTACCGTCTCCTGGAGTCGGGCCGCGGTCGCTTCGATGGCGCGGACCCGCTCAGCCTGCTGCTCCAACTCACCGACATCCTCGGCCACATCGTCCAGCTGGACCCGCAGCCCTTCGGCTTTCGCCTGTACCTCGGAGATCCGGCGGCTCGCCTCGTCGAGCGACCGCACGCGACCCTCCAGCTCCGTCAGTCCGCCGCGCAAATCCAGGATGCGCTGCCCTACGGAATCGAGACCCTGGTTCTCCAGCTCGAAGCGCTTCACGGTGCGCTGCACGTCGTCCCGCAACGTGGCGAGACGACCCCGCAATTCCTCATCGCCGCGGCGGAGTTCTTCGTGGTGTTCGCGCACCTGCGCGGAACTTGACAGGACTTCATCGTGTGCGACCTGCAGCTCGGCGACCTTCGCTTCGATACCGCCGAGACGCTTCGCCCCCTCTTCCTGGGTGCGCATCCTGCCCTCGAGATCCCGATCGAGATCCAGCAGGCGCGTCATCTGTGCCGCGGCGCGATCCACGACCTCGCGCTGCTGCTCGATGGCCGAAACTTTCTGGGTGACGGCGTCGGCGAGGGACTTCAGGGATCCGAGTTGGCGCGCGCTCTGCGCGGCGTCGGCGGCCACCTGCGTCAGGTGGGTGAGTGTGCGCTCGAGCCCGGTGACGCGCGCCTCCGCGGCGCTCACACTGCCCTGCGCCTGCTGCTGGCGTTCCTCGAATGCGTTGAGCCGCTGGGCCGCAGACTCGCTCGAGCGGCGCAGCTCCTCCTGGCGCTCGCGCACCCGGTCATAGCTCTGCGTCGCGTCGCGCAGCTGCGCCAGCGCCGTATCGGCGTCGCGCCGCAGCTGGGCGAGCTCCGCACCGCGCTCCAGGAAGGCCCCGAGGTCGCTCTTGAGCGTCAGGGCCTGGTCGAGCTGGGCGCGCAGTTCCTGGATCTCGCCACGCAGCCGCTTGGCGTCATCGGTGGAGTGCCCCAGTTGCGTCTCCATGCGCCGCTGCAACTTGGCGACGCCTTCCGTCTGCTCGTCCAGGGTGGCGAGCACGGGAACGACTCGCTCCAGCGCCTTGACTCTGGACTGCACGTCGCTCACCGCCCGGCGCGCCTCTTCCACCGGCTGGACGATCTGATTGAGCTGCTGGGCGGACTCTTGCGCGCGAACGTGGAGCGCCTCGAACGCCGCGCGCTCCTGGCGCATCTGGGACAGAATGGCGCGCAACTCGGCGGGAAGCTGATCGACTTCGGATTGGTGACCGAAGAACTTGTTGAGCGAGACGGCCATGGCGCGATCCCCGGGCGATGGGTCGGAACGTCGATGCTACGGGATGGGCGCTAGTGAGAACGCCGGGTGAGGTGGGGACGCAACAGACATGCCGTATCGAGTACTGAACCGCTACCTATTGCGATTATTGGAGTTAGGCGCCAGGCAGGGTGCTCAGCTGTGAGCGGGCTCTCGTCTCACGCGTGCAAAACTGCAAAATACGGCAAAACCCTAAGGGGCGCCGTAGTTCAGCGTACTGGTGTCCTGACGGTGTGCGAGGTAATGCCGGTATAGCGCGAAGATCTCGCGCTCGGGCGAGCGGCCGGTATCGACCCCGAAGCCGAGCGCCCGAGCGCCTTCAACCCTGCTCCTCGTCCTTCAAATGCCCGAAGCGAGAGTCGCCCCCCAGCAACTGTTCGTCGAACCAGCGATCGATGATGCTGCGGCGAAAGCGCCATTCTTTGCCGAGTTTCACGGCCGGAATGCGCTTCTCCTGGGCCCACTTGTAGATCGTCTGCGGCGTGAGCCGCAGGTAGGCGGCGACCTCGTCGATCGTGAGAATCTCGGGAGGGGAACCGCTCATGGACGACGCGGGTGAGTCGTGTCGATCGGTGTGGTCTTCCACGGGAGACTGTCGGCCACGAGCGGCCGGCGTGACGAGGCCGGTTGCTCCTCCCCGCTGAACAACTTGTTGACGGCGTAGATCACAGCCGCGTAGAAGTTGCCCTGGTACTTCCCGATCACCTGGAACGGCTGATTGCGATCGCCCAGGAAGGGTCGGAGGTTCCAGGCGAGCTGCACCCCCACGAAGGCGAACAGCAGCGCCCACGCGCGCATGATCGTCAGCGCCTTCCTCGGATACACGCCGCGCTTGTCGCAGACCACCGCCAGCCCCTCGTGCAGCGCGTACATCCCGTAGAGACTGGCGATCCCCGCGATCGCGATGTTGAGCAGGTGCTGGAAGTAGTAGTTCGCCCCGCTAAGCAGGAAGAACGCGATGACGGGGACGAACGCCGCGAGCAGGATCGAGGTGAGCGACAGCGCGCCGAACACCAGCACTACCACCTGCGGCAGCCGCAAGCGTGACCCGACCAGTACCTGCACCACGAAGAACACCGGGAAGCAGATCACGAACGTCGCGAAGAAGAGCAACGGCAGCTTGATCCCCGCCGAGATGGCCTGCGCGGGACCGGAATAGGCTCCCGCGACGAAGCCGAAGAACCCCGCCAGGCCGACCACGGTGAGCGTGCTGTAGAGGAGCTTCTTGCCGAGTCCGATCCCGTCCACGACTTCTTCGAAGAACTGCTCCCGGTTGCTCAGCAGGGCGGCGAGGAAGTCCCGGTAGCTCGTGATCCCGGCGGCGGGGTTGACCATAGAAGGCTCCGAGGGAGACCCCCTACGATGAAGCAGTAGTACTGTTTCGTCAAGTTTATTGATGTTTGCTGGTGATTCACTCGGCTCGCAGCACCTCCATCGGCTCGGCTCGGCTGGCGCGCACGGCCGGCAACCACGAGGCAATCAACGCAGTACAAGCCAGCGCCGCGGGTACCGTGAGGAAGGTCGCCGGATCTCTCGGCGGCACCTCGTAGAGCAGCACGCGGATCGCTCGCGTGGCGAGCAGCGCTCCCGCCAACCCCAGGCCGAGGCCCGTGACCACGACCTGCAAACCATGGCGCACCACGAGCCACTGCAGCTGCGAGGCCCGGGCTCCCAGAGCGCGGCGGATGCCCATCTCGCGCGTCCGCCGGCGACTCAGCTGCGCCATCACGCCATAGACGCCCACCAGCGCGAGCAACACCCCGGTCCCGGCGAATGCCACCAGCAGCGTCATGATGAAACGCCGGCCCGCAATGGAGCGGGCCTGGAGGCGCTCGAGCGATTGCACCTGCGCCAGCGCCAGCGACGGGTCCAGCTGCGCCACGACGCTGCGGACGCCCGGCACCAGCGCGGCGATGCTGCCCTGGGCCCGTACGAGGAGGGTCATGTAGCTGTTCACCTGCTGCCCGAGCGGCTCATACGCCTCGATCTGCGGCTCGATTTCGAGTCCGGTTTGGCGTACATCACCCACCACGCCGACGATGGTGCGCCACACCGACGTGGAATCGGGGAATTTGTCGAAGGTGATGCGCCGTCCCACCGGATCCTGCCCCGGGAAGTACTTCCGCGCCAGCACCGCGTTGATGATCGTGACGGGCACCGAGCCGGTGCGGTCGGCCACCGTGAAGAAACGGCCGGCCAGCAGGGGCACGTGGAGCGTTCGGAAGTACTCCATGCTGACGTAGTCGTGCCCGACCTCGGTGCCGTAATCGTTTGCGGGCCGGCCCGCGACATGGAAGTCGCTGGTGTATCCGACGCCACCGAACGGCGGCACGATCGCTACGGCCGCGTCGGCCACGCCGGGCAGCGCACGCACGCGCTCGCGCAGGCCGTCGAAGAACGCCCGCTGGGTCGCCGCGCTGTCATAGCCCGCCGGGAGATCGATCCCCACGGCGAGCACCCCGCGGGCATCGAGTCCGGGCTCGACGTGCTCAAGCCGCCAGAAGCTGCGCACCAGCAGGCCCGCGCCCACGGTCAGCACCAGCGCGAGCGCGACCTCGCCCACAACCAGCGTGTCCGCCCAGCGCCGCAGGCGCTGACCGGTCCCGGCCCTGTCACCTTCCTTGAGCACCTCGGCGGGAACCCGGCGCGTGCTCCACAGGAGCGGGGCCAAGCCGAACAGGAGGCCAGTGGCCGTAGTGAGGACGAAGATGGCACCCAGCACTCGCAGGTCCATTCGCACGCTGGCGACCGGCAGCATCCCGCCCGGCTGCAGCGCCGCGAGGGCTCGCGTCCCCCACCACCCCAGCACGAGCCCGGTCAGACCACCGAGACTCGAGAGCGTGAGACTTTCGGTGATCGCCTGCCGGGCCAGCCGTGCGCGGCCCGCACCGAGCGCGAGTCGCAACGCGGCCTCGCGCTCCCGGCCGAGCGCCTGGGCCAGCAGCAGATTGGCGACGTTGCCGCAGGCGATAAGCAGCAGGAGGCCAACGGCCGCCTGGAGAATGAGCAACGGGCGGCGCACGTCACCGATCAGGAATTCGTGCAGCGGCACCAGGTCGGCGCCCATCACCTTGTTGGTCGCCGGGTATTCGACCTGGAGCTGCCGCACCACGGTCTGGAATTCGGCGTCGGCGGCCTCGGGTGTGGCACCCGGCTTCAAGCGGGCGACCACCCGCATGTAGTGCGCGCGACGGAAGAAGACCTGCGCGCGAACCTGTGGATCCCAGCCCGTCGCCCGCCAGACATCCACGGAGTCCGCCGCAAAGCTGAAGCTCCGGGACATGACGCCGACGATCTGCGTCGGCGTGCCGTCGAGTGGCACCGTGCTGCCCAGGATGGCCGTATCGGCACCGAATGCGTCCTGCCACAGCTCATGACTGATCACCGCGACGTCCGTCCCGCCCTTCCAGGTTTCCCCGGCCTCCAAGGGCCGACCCAACTCGGGGCGCACCCCGAGGACGGCGAAGTAGTTCCCGGTCACACTGCGCACCCGCGCCCGCCGCGGCGTGCCGCGAATCGCCAGCGTCGCGCCGCCTCCGGGCGTGTAGGCGGCGACGTCCTCGAAGGCCCGGACCCGTTCTTTCCAGTCCAGGTAGTTCGCCGGCGCGGCGGTCTCGCGATGCCAGCCCTTTTCCGGATTGTCCTCGGAGAGCATGACGAGGCGCTCGGGGTGCGGGAACGGCAGCGGGCGCAGGATGACGGCGTTGACCGCGGAAAAGATGGCCGTATTGGCGCCGATACCGAGCGCCAGCGTGATAATGGCGGCACCGCTCAGGACCGGGTTGTGGCGCAGCGTCCGCAGGGCGAAGCGCGCGTCGGCGATCGCGTCCTCGATCCAGCGCACGCCGCGCCCGTCGCGGTGGGCCTCCTTCACCTGCTCGACACCGCCGAAGGCGAGGAGCGCCCGGCGGCGCGCATCGGCCGACGGGACGCCCTGAGCCCGCAGCCGCTCGGTCTCGAGGTCCAGGTGCAGGCGAATCTCGTCGTCCAACTCCCGCTCGGTCGCGCCACGGCGGAACAGCGCTCGCAGTCGCAGCGCGACACTGCGCCAGGTGCCCATCAGGCCGTCCCCAGAATGTCTTCCACCACGGCCACATAGCGACGCCAGTTGTCCGTCTCGGCACCCAGCGCGCGCCGGCCCTGCGCCGTCAGCCGGTAGTACTTGGCCCGCCGGTTGTGTGCGCTGGTGCGCCACTCGCTGTCGATCCAGCCCTTGAGCTCGAGCCGCTGCAGCGCGGGATAAAGCGAGCCCTGGTTCACATCGAGCACCCCGCGCGACACCTGCTCGATGCGCTGGCTGATCCCCCAGCCGTGCATCGGCTCGAGGGCGAGCGTCTTGAGAATCAGGAGATCGAGGGTACCGCGCAGGACATCAGATGGCGTCGGGGGCATAGGCTATCCGTTGTCGGCTTTCGACAGAAACTGCGACTGCTCCTGTCGAAAGTCAAGAGGAGAACGGCAGACCTAGCGTGGCGCGGCGGTGAGCCGGACCACAAGGCCCGTGGCACCGAGTCGCCGGGCGAGATCGGGAAGCGACGAGGGTCCGTCCCGGAGGGCGGCAACCAGGAACGCGTGAGTGAGCGCTGCGGACAACCTGACGTGATCGCTCGACCCCGGCGGCACGGCAACGCTCAGTCGCTGGCCGGCAGCCGTAGCACGGAGCAACGCGCCGCTCGGCGACAGCTCGATCAGAGCGGTCCGCGCCTGGTCCGCCAAGGAGAAGTCGCTTGTCGCCGCCACGACGTAGCCGTGGCTCGCGAGGTACTCAGCCGTCGCCGTATCCGCCAGTGTTGGAGCGCGGCCCATCCACACGAGGGTGACGAGTGGGAACCGGCCGGAGTCGGCCGGGGCATCACGACACGGCGTCGCCGGCGCCGCAGGGCGCCGGCCGCAACTCGCCGGATACCATAGCGACGCCGAGCGACCGGCCCCCGTGGCGCGGACACCGACGTCGTGCCGTCCGGCCCGCAGTCCAAACGGTAGGGCCGGACGCTGGGTCCCGGGCATGGCGCCAGCCACGCCCAGGACCGACACGAGGATGACCCCTCCCCGCCTCACGGAAACGGGCGCGGCATCGGACGGGGGATGGGCCATGGCCAAGGGTTCACTTGCCCCCGGCCCAGTGCCCGTGCCGCGGCGGCCCGCATCTCGGGATCGGCGCTCTTCAGCACCTCTACGAACACCGCCCGCGCAACGTCGTCGTCCAACTGCGAGAGCGCCCACAGCGCCGCGTGCGCGACGTCGTGGTCGGTATCGCGCACGGCATCCCGCAGCGCCGTCGCGGTGGCCGCATCGGCGATCCGTCCCAGCGCCCACGCCGCCCGTTGGCGCACCTCGGACGACGGATCCTTCAACGCCGCCGTCAGTCCCGCCGGCGCGTGGTCCGTGCCGATCTGCCCGATCGCCCACGCCGCTTGGCCGCGCACGTCCGAGGCGCTGTCGGCGAGCGCCGCGCTCAAGGCGGGGACGGCCGCCGCATCGCCGATCTGGCCCAGCGCCCAGGCGGCGTTCGACCGGACCCGGGCGCCGCGGTCGCTGTGCAACGCCGCCCCGAGCGGCTCCACCGCCGCCCGGTCCCCGATCTGGCCCAGCGCCCAAGCCGCCCGCTCCCGGATCAGCGGCTCGGCGTCGTCGGCGAGCCGGCGACCGAGCACCGGCACGGCTTCGCGGCTTCCAGCCTGCCCCAACCCCCAGGTTGCCATCTCGCGCACGTCGCGATCGGCGTCGCCCAGTGCACGGGTGAGGGCCGGGATCACGTCGGCCCCGTCGAGCTGTCCCAGCGCCCAGACGACGACGCGCCGCACCGCCGGACTACGATCGGTGATGGCGTCGGCGAGCGCCGGGATCGCGGCACGCGCCCCGATCTGCCCGAGCGCCTCGGCCGCGGCAGCGCGCACCCGCTCGTCGACATCGGTCCGCAGCGCGGCCGACAAGGCGCGCACCGCGGCCGTATCGTCCAACCGTCCGAGGGCCTGCGCTGCGGCGGCGCGCACCGTCGGGGCGGCATCGCCGAGCGTGTGCCCGAGGGGCGCGACGGCGCGCGCATCGCCCAGGCTCCCCAGGGCCCAGGCGGTGGCAGTGCGCACGTCGATGTCGCTGTCTTTCAGCACGCCGATCAGGGCGGGGACACCGCTCGAGCCATCCGTGAGCCCCAAGGCGATGGCACCGGCGGCGCGTGTTCCCGCCCCCGGGGCCGCGAGAGTGCGCAACAGCCCGGCCATGACCGCTGGAGAGTTGGTGCGGGGCACGAGCCGAGCGGCGATCGTCCGCACGCAGGGATCCTCCGCGCTCAGGCCATCGAGCAGCACGGGCACCGATTGCTCGCCGTGCTCCCGTTCCAACGCCCATTCCAGGGCGGCCGCCGAATCACCGGCGAGGAGCGGCGGGGCCCAGGCGCCCGAGCCATAGCGTCCTTCGACGGCCCGCGCCGCGAGGCCGCACATGAGCGCCGGGGTGCCCCGCGCCGCCGCCAACACCTCGGTCGCCAACTGCCGTTCGTCGCCGCGCGCGCGCGCGCCCACCAGGACGACCACCGCCAGCGCGCCCAAGCCGGATTGCTGCAGCACTCCCGTGATGCTCATGGCACTCCTCTCGCGGATGTTACGACCTATGCTGAAATTTCAGCACTATGTTGAATAATCAGCATAGCCGGGAGAGATGTCAAGCGGGCGGAAGCGAACCGGGCGCCTCGCGGCGCCCGGTGGGAGAGATCAGCGGACGATCGGCATCGGCCAGGGCCACGGCCAGGGGTCCCCGTGACTCCCGGCGAGAGCGCGGGCCGCGCGGGCCCGCACCTCAGGATCGCGATCCTCGAGGGCCTGCAACAACGCTCCCTGCGCGGCGTCCCCCCCGATCTGCCCCAGGGCCCACAGCGCGGCGCGGCGCACCTCCGCCGTCGAATCGCGCAGTGTGGTGGCGAGCTCCCCCACGGTGCTCGAATCGGCGATCTGGCCCAGGGCCCACGCCGCGCGCAGCCGGACGTCGTGCGACGGATCCCGGAGCGCCGCGACGAGGGGCGCGGGCGCGCGGGGCGGCTCGATCGTGCCCAGCGCCCAGGCAGCGCGGCCTCGCACCTCAGCGGACGCGTCTCGGAGCGCCGTGACGAGCGCCGCAACGGATGCAGGATCCTCGAGCTGCCCGAGCGCCCAGACCGCCATCCCCCGCACCACCTCGGAGGAGTCGCGTTGTGCGAGCAGTCCGAGTGCGCCGCTCGCCGAGCGGTTGCCGATCTGCGCCAGTGCCCAGGCGATCATCTCCCGGACGTTCGCGGCCGGTTCTCGCTCGAGACGCGCGGTGAGTGGCTGGACCGCCGCAGCGGCCTCGAGTTGGCCCAGCGCGTATGCCGCGTCTTCACGCACGGAGGGAACGGAATCCTGCAATGCACGGACCAGCGCGGCGACGACGCCGGCCGAATCCCTGCCCTGCGTCGCCGGGGCGAGAACGGTGGGCCAAGACGATGTGGCGAACCTCGTCGCCGAAGGCGGCCGACGGACGGTCACGGAATCGTGCGACGGGATCGCGACCTGGCCCCCCGGCGGCGGACCAGGCTGCTTGACGTCTGCGTGCCGGGCGGGGACGAGGGCCGCGAGCGGTACGACGAGTGCGAGGGCCAGCGCCCCGAGGACGGCCGCGTGCCGGCCGGAAGCGGGATCGCGGCGGGCGGCCCGTTCGAGGATCGCGAGCATCCGGCCTTCGAACTCGTGGCGCTGCGCCATCGGGAGGGCGACGGCCGGCGTGCGGGAGCGCGCCGCCCGGCACACGATCTGAAGCAGGTGATCGGCGTATTCGGAGGGACGCGTGCCGACGCCCAGTACCAGATCGTCGCAGGCACGCTCACTCTCGATCCGGAGCTTGCGGACCGCCATCCACACGAGCGGATGGAACCAGTACAACGCACAGGCCACCTGGCCGATGGTGTTCGCGAGCAAGTCGTAGCGCGTGAGATGGGCCAGCTCGTGGAACAGCACGGTGCGGCGGCGGCGATCGTCCCACTCCGCGGCTCCGATCGGGAGGACGATCGCGGGGTGCAACAGACCGCAGGCGAACGGCATCGGCAGCCGATCGCTCATCACCAGCCGGGGGAGTCGCTCCAGCGCGAGGCGGTCGGCGGCTTCCAGCAGGGGACGCCGCCATTCCGGCGCGTCGAGTGGAGTCCCGCGGCGCACCACGCGCGCGAGCACCAGCGCCCCCACCGCGAGACGTCCCAGGAGATACAACGCGCCCAGCACCCAGAGGCCCACGAGCAGCGCGACCCACGAGGCCGGAGTGAGGCGCTGCAGCCAGCTCCCTTGGGACGTGGATTGGGGCTCGTCAGCCTGCCGCCCCGTGGTGGCGGGAGCGGATCCGGTCACGGGCGTCGCTCGAACCAGGGACGGCTCGGTCGGACCCATCGCGGCGGACGGCGCGATGGACGGCGCAGCGGCCGGCGCGAGAGTCACCACGGCAACCCGCCACGGCACCACCGCGCTCACTAGCGGGAGGACGAGCAGCGTCGCGATGACGGTGCCCCACACCAAGTGGCGCAGCGAAGCTGAGGCACGGCGCAGCAAGACGGCGACGATCGCCGCCGCGAGGAGCAGCGCCGTCCCCTTCAGCAGGGTGGAGATAACCCAAATGGCGTCCACGGTCAGCGTCCTTCCTCGCCGGCCCGGCGAATCTCGCTCGCGAGCCGGTGAATCTGTGCATCGGAGAGGTCGAGATCGGAGCGGTCGAGCAGCGCCGCCAATGCGCGCTCGGCGGAGCCGTCGAAAAACGTGTTTACGACGTGATCGAGCGCGGCCTTCCGGGCGCGCTCGCGGCCCAACGCGGGAGCGTAGACGTAGCGCGGGCCATCAGCGCGATGGGTGATGTGGCCTTTTTCCTTCAGCACGCGCAGAATCGAGCGGACGGCCGAATAGGTCGGCGGATCCTTCAGGTCCTCCATCACCTCGGCGACCGTCGCTTCCCCGCGGCGGTAGAGGACATCCATCACTTCGCGCTCGCGCCGGGAGAGCGTCTGCCTTGCGTCCGCCATGATACCGCCTCGATGCTGAAATTTCAGCATAAGGTAGTAATCGCCTGCGCGGGCGTCAACCGCGTCCAGCGTGTGGAATCCTATGGAAGGGCTGGGCTACTCCCCCAGGAGTCGCCGATCCGGTCGCCGCCCGACGGCTCCCGGCGCCAGCTCGGCGGCCAGAGCAGCAAGCCGGTCCGCAACCACCTCGAGGTCCGCGGCGCGGCGCCGTGCGCTCCGGCTGTAGACCGTGCGGGCCACCGTGAGCGTCGTGGCCAGCCAGAGCGGGACGACCGCGAGCAGGGCCAGGGGGGCCAGGTGGAGACTCGCGAACAGCCCCATGATGGGGCCCATCCCGCCCCCACCCATCCCGCCGCCGATGCCGCCGAAGATGCCGCCGATCAGGTTCGACAGGTTCTCCTGGACGATGATGCGCGTCTGCCCGCCGCGCACCGACACGGCGACCTCGAGACTGCGGCGCGTCGACGTGACGGCCGAGGTCCAGGTGAACGAGCGGCCGAGCTGGCTCACGTGTCCCACGTTCTGCAGAACACGCCGGATCTCCTCGACCATCGTGGGAAACTCTTCGTCGGGGACGTCCACCGGCACGACCCGCTCGAACAACAAGCGCGTCGGACCGCCGATCAGCCGCTGGACCCCGGGAGCGCCGACGGCCGTACTCCCAGGTGTCCCGCGCCGTGCCAACGACTCGGCCGCCGAGCGCACGACGTCCGGCGCGATGCCGACCTCGGCCGCGAGCGCCTCGACCCCACCGATCGTCATGGCGCCGCTCTCGGTGGGAGTCGTCGCCTCCCGCTCGGCGGCGCGCTTGACGATCTCCTGCACTTCTCCCTCACTGTAGCGCCGGCGCGGAGGAAGGACGGCCACTGGGGTGCTGGTGAGGTCCTCGATCAGCGCGCCCGGCGACGCGGTTCGCTGGTCGTGCCGAATGGCCAGGCCGCGCACGAGCGCCGCCTCAACGCGACCACCCACTTCGGCCAGCCGCGTGCGGTGCGCCGCCGTCGCGCCCGCGAACTTCCCTGCCCGCACTTCGTCTTCGGTCGGCCAACGACCGGGCAGCTCCCCGACCAGCATCTCGTAGATCACCACCGCGAGACTATAGACGTCGCTCCGGGCATCGAGATCGGTGAGCCCGGCGGCCTGCTCGGGGCTCATGTAGCCCGGCGTGCCGATGGGGAACCCGGTGCGGGTGAGGTTGACGCCGCCGGCCGAGGTCACCGCCTTCGCGATGCCGAAGTCGGCGACGACGGGGTGCCCCTCGGAGAAGAGGATGTTCTCGGGCTTGATATCGCGGTGCAGGATGCCCATGCGGTGCGCGTAGGCGAGCGCCCCCGCGACCGGCGTCGCGATCGCCAGCGCGCGCTCCGGGCTCAGCCGCCGCTCCTGCTGCAACGTCTGCCGCAGCGATCCTCCGTCCACATACGGCATGACGTAGTAGAGCTGCCCGTCGGCTTCCCCCGAGTCGTACAACGCCAGAATGTGCGGGTGGGTCAGATGGGCGGCGATCTCGATTTCCTGGAGGAACCGCTCCACGCCCAGATGGGCCACGAGTCCCGGCAGCAGCACCTTGAGGGCGACCTGCCGCTGATGCTTCTTGTCGAAGGCCAGGTAGACGCTTGCCATGCCCCCGCGGCCGAGCAGGCGGCGCAGCTCATAGCGCCCGGCGAGTGCCGTCTCGAGGCTGGCCGGAATGTCGTCCTTCACGGAGTGGGAATATACGGCTCGCGCGCGCGGCCGGTGTCGCGATTGCGGGTCCTGAAGTGCTCGTGAACTGAAGCGGAAAACTCAGAAACCGCCAAGTCCGCTTCACGTGCCATTCACCCTCCCTTGGCCATGCCGTGATCACGTTGCGGCATGACCTTGGGATCGCAATCGGCTTCGCTCCCTGCCTCTTCCTCGCCCGACGGCTCAGCCGATCGGGCGGGCGGGGCGGCTCGCCCCGTGGTGCCCCGATGGGAGTGGCGCTCGATCGCCAAAGCGCTGCCACTCGATCGTGACTGGCTGGCGATCGCCCCGGGTGCGGTCGTCGCGAGCGCCGAGACGTATCTCCTCTCCACGTTGACCCCGCACAACATCAAGGTCCGGAGCGCCATGTTGGAGATCAAGCGCCTCCACCACCGCGCCCCGGATGGGTTGGAGCAATGGCGCCCGACCGCGCGCTCCGCATTCCCGCTCGAGGCCGCGGCCCTGCGCGAACTGGGCGAGGCGTGGGGCCTCCCGCCAACGAGCATCCCGGCCGCGCCGAGCCTCGCCGCCCTCCTCCGGGAGTACGTCACACCCCATCCAGCCCTGCACCGGATCGACCTGGTGAAGCGGCGGCAGCGTGTTTCGTTCGCGGGCTGCGGCGGAGAGCTGGTCGAGCTCGAGATCAACGGCGCGCAGTGGGTCAGCGTGGCCTTCGAAGACGCGGACGCCGCGGCGGTGCGCGCGGCCGTGGCGGCCGCCGGATGCGATGTACGCGCCAACCTGAGCTATCCCGCGGCCCTGAAGCAGATCCTGGGGCTGCCTATTGCCGTTCAAGCTGAACCGGAAGGAGTCCGATGATGTCTAGTTCCTCGATAGTCCGTGCCGTGCTGGCGGCGGGCGCGATCTGCGCCTTCGCGTCGCCTGCGGCGGCCCAAGAGCCGGGCCGCCGGCCCGTCTCCCTGCCGGGCATGTACGACGGCGGGTACCTCGTGTTCCAGAGCTCGGACAGCGCCTTCAAGTACTGGCTCGACGCCCGTGCGCAGGTCGATTTCGCCGACTATCTCGGCGGCGAGAACGCTCTGGCCACCGGCGTCGCCCTCCGTCGGGTTCGCCTTGGCGTGAAGACCACGCTGTACCGCAACTGGCTGGGCGAGATCGACGTCGACTTCGCGGGCGACGCGGTGGAGGTCAAAGACCTCTGGATCGGTTACCAAGGCTGGTCCAACAGCCTGCTGCGCGTCGGGAATTTCAAGGAGCCGTTCAGCCTCGAGACGCTCACCTCCTCGAAGTACATCACCTTCCTGGAGCGGTCCTACATCGACAACTTCTCACCCGATCGCCACATCGGCCTCGCGTACTCGCGCTGGGGCTCCCGCTGGCAGGTTTCGGCGGGGGTGTTCGGCCAGGGCTCGGGTGATGTCGATGCGACCGGGCAGAATCAGGGCTTCGGCCTGACCGCCCGAGCCACCGTAGCGCCGGTGCTGCGCGACCGGCAAGTAGTCCATCTGGGCGCGGCGGTAAGCCGCCGCACGCCGGATGCGGACGCCACACCCAACCGGCTGCGGATCCGCGCACGCCCCGAGACCAACGTCAACAAAGCCCGGTTCCTCTCGACCGGCCGAATCACCAACGTCGACTACGAGCTGCTCTACAACGGTGAGCTCGCCGTGGTGCAGGGACCGATCTCGTTCCAGACGGAAGTCACCAAGGCCGATGTGCACCGGCTGGGGGGACGCACGACTGCCTCGTTCTGGGGCGGCTACGCATACGTCAGCTACTTCCTCACGGGCGAGAGCCGTCCCTACTTGGCCAGTGAAGGTGAGTGGGACCGGGTCTTCCCGCGCTCGTCGAAGGGCGCGTGGGAAGTCGCCGCGCGCGTGAGCACCATGGATCTCGACGATGCGTCCACCGGCGTCGGTATCCTCGGCGGCAAGGGCACCAACATCACCGTCGGCCTCAACTGGTACGTCAATCCGAACTTCAAGATCATGGCCGACTACGTGCACGTGAACTTGAACGGCAACGCCATCCCCGACCAGGGGACGGCCCCGCTCGTGCCGGGCGACAGGTTCGACATCGTGCAGCTGCGCGCCTCGCTGGCGCTCTAGCCCGCGATGGCTCGGGAAATCGAGCGGAAGTTTCTCGTGGATCCGGGTGCCTGGCACCCGGATCCCGCCCGCGGGGTCCGGTTCCGGCAGGGGTATCTGTCGGTGGACCCCGCGCGCATTGTGCGCATACGCCGGGCCGGGCCGGGCAGTGCGCTCACCATCAAGGGACTCACCACGGGCGTCGAGCGAGCCGAGTTCGAGTACGCGATACCGGCGGTGGACGCGGATGCGATGCTCGACACACTGTGCCTCCGCCCGCTCCTGGAGAAGACGCGCTACCGGGAGCCGTGGGGCGGCCGGACGTGGGAGATCGACGTCTTCGAAGGAGAGAATGCCGGCCTGGTGGTCGCGGAGATCGAGCTCGCTTCCGCTGCGGATGACGTTCAGTTGCCGCCGTGGGCCGGGAAGGAAGTCTCGGATGATCCCCGGTACTTCAATTCCAACCTCGCGCAGCACCCCTTCACCCGGTGGCGCCGTGGCGGCTGAAGTCGCCGGGCGGCCCGCCCCGACCGAGGTCGCCGAGCTGCTGGGGCTCGACCAGTTCAAGCTCTCGTCCCGCATGCGTCCGGCAACGAGCGCGGCCGACCGGTGGATGCGCCGCATCGGGTTGCCGCTCGGCGTCGTGGTGTTCGCGATCGTCATGCTGCTCCCGCGTTCGCCGGACCTGCCTCCGGCCGGACAGGCTGCCCTCGCGGCGTTCGCCCTGGCCCTCGTCTGGTGGGTGACGGAGCCGATTCCGACCTACGTGACTTCCCTGGTGCTGATGCTCCTGCTCGTCGCCACCAGGGCCTGGGACACCACGCACGTCCTGTCCGTCCTCGGTCTCGACGTCATCTGGCTGAACGTGCTCGCGTTCGTGCTCAGCGCGATGCTCGTCAAGACCCATCTCGCCAAGCGGCTCGCGCTCGCCCTGATCCTGCGATTCGGCAAGCGCGCGTCGTGGGCGCTCGGCGCCTTCGTCCTGCTGCAGCTGGTGCTAGCGCCGCTCATCCCGGCCACGGCCGCGCGGGCGGCGCTCACGCTGCCGCTGATGACCGCCACGGCGGCGATCTACGGCTCGACCGCCGAGCATCCGAACAACTTCGGTCGCAACCTCTACCTGCTCAACCTGACGGCGATCAGCATTCTTTCTTCGACGGTGATGACCGGCAGCGCGGCGAACGTCATGGCGGTGGGGTTCATTCAGACCATGGCCGGCCACCGGGTCTTCTATACCGACTGGCTGCTGGCCAGCGCCCCCGTGGCGGTGTTGACCGTCGTCTTCGCGTGGGCGTTCGGGCCGAAGATCGTTTTCCCGCTCAAGGCTGGGGAGCGTGCCCCAAGCACCCCCGGTGGACTCGCGCCGGTCGCCGCCGAGAAAGCCCGGATGGGCGTGCTGAGTGGGAAGGAACGGCGCGCCATCGCCATCTTCGGGCTCGTGATCTTCCTCTGGGCCACCGATCGCTTCCACCAAAGCTGGTTCGGGCTAGAGCTCGGGCCATCCCTGGCCGCGATGATCGGAGTGGTGATCGCGCTCTGGCCGAAGGTCGGGGTGCTCACGTGGGAGGACACGGATATCCCGTGGCACCTGATGATCTTCAGCGCCGGCGCGTACGCCGGCGGCCTGGCGCTCGAAGCGAGCGGCGCGGCTGCCTGGGGAGTGAAAGGGATCTTCGGATCGCTGCCGCTCGATCGTCTCGCCTTCGGATGGGCGTACGCCGCGGTCGTGGGTGTGATGATCTACAGCCACCTGCTGTCCACCTCGAAAACCGTACGCACCGTGATCATGATTCCCACCATCATCATCCTCGCCAAGGGCTTGGGGTGGGATCCGGTGAGCCTCGCGCTGCCGGCGGCGTTCGCGATCGACTGGGTCATCGGGTTGCC
>Ga0153915_10001269_pt1 | contig 23241 bp, 21 predicted proteins | sample Opewatmetagenome_2_FD_107003 | JGI IMG/M metagenome (GOLD analysis project Ga0153915, IMG submission 107003) | Freshwater wetland microbial communities from Ohio, USA - Open water 3 Core 3 Depth 3 metaG | ecosystem: Environmental > Aquatic > Freshwater > Wetlands | place: USA: Ohio, Lake Erie...
CCCTCTCTACCCCGAGCCCCCGCCGCCAGAGCCGGGCTACGAGCCCCCCTCGCCTCCCGTCCTCAACGAGGTGGCCTTCCACGGCGGGCCGACGCGGCAGCGCGATTCCGTGCCGCCGGGAACCCTCGGCGCGACCGGCGAGGGCTCCGCCGGACTGTCGTACGCGATCGAAGGCGAGCGGTTCGGCGGGCTCGTCACGTGGGACGGCCTCTTCCTCGCGGGCTTCGGCGGGGGCGACGAATCGAACACGGTGGAGATCGCGACGTTCAACGCCAGCTGGGCACCTCTCGCCGGCGCCTCGGGCCGGCTTCGCGTCGAGGCGGGCGTCTCGGTGGCGGCCTGGCCGAGCGCCCCTCCCTATGGCTCGGCGCTCTCCGTCGGGCCCGACCTCGGGGTCTCCGGCCGCGTCATGCTCCTCGGCCCGTTCGGCGTCCAGGGGCACGCCCGGGTGACGCCGTTCCCCCGACTGCTCTTGGACTTCTCGGCAGAGGCGGTGGTGCGCTTCGGCCCGGTGGCGCTCACCGGCGGCTGGGGCGACCTGTCGCTCCAGGGCGAGGCCCCGATCCCGTCGCTCCGGTTCGCGGGACCCCAGTTCGGCATCGCGGTGATGTTCTAGCCTGTGGCCGCCCGCGATCGGCGCATGCGGGCCATGTAGAAGCCCGCCCCGGGATCGCGGTGCGGCCAGCGGCGCCGCGCCTCATCGAGCGCGAAGCCCGCGCGGCCGTCGAGGAACCGCTCCACCACGTCCTCCCCCTCCTCGCGGAAGAGCGAGCAGGTGGCGAAGACCAGGGCGCCTCCCGGGGCCACGCGACTCGAGGCGCGGGACAGGATCTCGAGCTGCGCGGCGCCGAACCGCTCCACCGCCGCGGCGCCACACCGCCAGCGCGCGTCGGGCTCTCGCTGCAGCGCGCCCGATCCGCTGCACGGCGCGTCCACGAGCACGCCGTCGAACGCGCCGGCGGGCTCCTCGCGCGCCACCTCCACCACGAGCCCCGCCCTGCGCGCCCGACGCGGAAGCTCCGCGAGCCGCGGCCCGCTCGCGTCCCAGGCGGTGACGCGCGCCCCCGCCGCTGCCAGCCCGAGCGCCTTCCCTCCGCTCCCGGCGCACAGGTCGAGCCAGCGCTCGCCGCGGCGCGCCCGGCACAGGTCCACCACCGCCTGGCTGCCCTCGTCCTGCACCTCGACGAGGCCACGGCGGAACGGCGGCGCCTCGAAGAGTCCGGCGCGGTCCTCCACCCGGATGGCGTTCGGCCCCTCGCCCGCCTCGGCGGCGACCCCCGCGCGGCGGAGCGCCGCGAGCGCCGCCTCGCGCGTCGTCCGCGCGGGGTTGACCCGCAGCGCGATGCGGGGCTCCTCGTTCAGCGCGACGAGGCAGGCCTCGGCCTCCGCCGGGCCGAGCGCGAGGAGAAGGCGCCGCGCGAAGTCGTCCGGGACGCTCTGGTACAGCCCCAGGGCCACGGAAGCGTCCGACGGGGGGCAGATGGGCTCGCCTCCGGCCGTGACCGCGAGCGGGACGCCCGCGGCCGGACGCGGCAGCGAGCGCGCCACGCGCCCGACCTCGGCATCCGAGATGGCGCGGGGCCGCCGCGGGCCGGGCAGCTGCAGGTCGCGCGCCGCCGCGTCGGCGCCTTCGCCCAGGACCGCGACGCGCCAGGCGAGGTAGCGCAGGAGCGCCCGGTCGGCGGGGATGGCCCCGGACGCCCGCGCGAAGCCGAGCGCCGCGTCGCAGACGCGGAGCCAGCGGGCCACCCCCCGCGCCGCGACCGCGGCGTGGCGACGCTCCTTGGGGCCGAGCCCCTCCCGCGCGCGCAGCGCTCCGGCGAGGGCCAGCCGGAGCGGCTTGCCCTCCCCCATCGCCTCGATGGCCTGGAGCGCCGCGGCGACGCCCCGCCGCGACCTGCGCTCGCGCGGGCGGTCGGCCACGGCCGGAGGAGCTACTTCTTCGCAGCCGTCTTCTTCGCGGCCTTCTTCGTCTTCAGGCGCCGCTTCCAGCGCTGGCGCCGCTTCGAGATCATCCGCAGGTGCTTCGACTTGGAACGCGCCATGGTGGCTCCTCCAGAGCATGGGGGTGCGAGACGCACCCGTATAGCACGGCGCCGCCCGGAACCGCCTCTATGTCGGCTCCTTCTTGGGGACCGGCGTCTCTGGGCGCGGCTCCCTCGCCTCGCGGGGCTCCGCCGGGCGCGCCGGGACCGGCATGCCCTCGGCCCCGCGCACCGCCGACGGCCTCGCGACCGCCGCGGTGAGCGGCGCGCCGCCGTCCCGCCGCTTCCCGTCGTCCGCCGGTGACTCCGGCGGCCGGGGCGACGGCGCGGCCTTGCCCCGCTCCCGCTCGCCGAGCTCGCGCCAGCGGGCCACGAGACCCCGCACCTCCGCGAGCGGCAGGGCGCGGCACACGTTGCCGTTCACCCCGTCCATGTCCCGCGCCATGCACAGCGCGTTCAGGATGGCCTCCTCCGTCGCCTCGATGACCGCCTCGTAGAGCGGGTCGAGCCGCTCGTCCAGCAGTATCTTCACCCGGTAGACCATCTTGCGCGTCTCGCGCGGCACCTTGTTGGCCGTGGAGAAGGCGAGGAGGATCTCCCCGGATCCGTGGCGGGCGGTGCTGCCCACACGCCCGATGCCCAGGGCGGCGCGCTTCGCCAGCCGGTTCAGCTGGTGGGTGATGAGCGGTGCGTCGGTGGCGACCACCGCGATGATGGACCCGTAGCTCTCCTGCCGCCGCGGCAGGTCGCCGTACCGCTCCTCGAGCAGCTCCCCCACCGGCAGGCCGCCGACGCGCAGCTGGCGCATGACCCCGAAATTGGACATCACCAGGACGCCCACGGTGTAGCCGCCGAGCCGCTCCGGCAGCCGGCGCGACGAGGTCCCGATCCCCGCCTTGAAGTCGCAGGTGATCATTCCCGTGCCGCCGCCGACGCTCCCCTCCGCCACCGGACCATCGTTCGCGGTGGTGACGGCCTCGTAGACGTGCTGGTCCCGGACGTGGCGGCCGGCGACGTCGTTCAGCCAGGAGTCGTCGCACTCGCCCACGAGCGGGATGATGACGTCGTGCTCGCCGCCGATGCCGGGGTACTTCTCGACCATCCACTTCACGGCGGCGTCGGAGACCGCGCCCACCGACAGCGTGTTGGTGAGGAAGATCGGCGTCTCGATGAGCCCCCACTCCATGAGCTGCGTCATCCCCGAGACCTCGCCGGCGCCGTTCAGGATGAAGCCGCCGCCGACGACCCGCTCCTCGAACACGTTGGCGGGGTTCGGGAGGACGCAGGTGACGCCGGTGCGCACCGGACCGCGCCCGACCTTGAGCGGCCCGGCGCCGCGGATGATGGTGGAGTGGCCCACCTTCACGCCCGCCACGTCGGTGATGGCGTTCCAGCGGCCGGGCTTGAACCGACCCAGCGGGACGCCGAGGTCGCGCGCGCGGCAGCGCGGCTCGGCCGGGGGGGCTGCGGGGCTCTCCGGCATGGGAGAGGAATAGCCGAAAGGCGCTTCCGGCGGAAGGAATCGGCCCGCCCCCGAGGGGATGGGCGAGGTTCGGCGCTGGCCGTGGAAGGCCGTTCGGGTCCAAGATGCGAGGGTGGCTCGCGGGCTCGTCAGGCCGTCGCAGGACGCCTTCGGGCAGGAGATCCTCGCCGCGCACCGGGGCGAGGAGGTCGTCGAGATCCTCGAGCGCGACGACGGCTTCGTCGCCGCCTCGCACGGTCCCATCGACTACCTCGCCCCCTACCGCGCTTGGCCTTCCCACCAGCGCAAGGCCATCCGGCTCGCGCACGGCCGGGTGCTCGACCTCGGCGCGGGCGCCGGGCGCGTCGCGCTCCACCTCCAGGGCCGGGGGCTGGAGGTCGTCGCCGTGGACAACTCGCCGCTGGCGGTCCGGATCTGCCGGCTCCGCGGGGTGAAGGACGTCCGGCTCGCCGCCATCGCCGAGGTGAGCGCGCGGATGGGCGCCTTCGACACCGTCGTCCTGTTCGGGAACAACTTCGGGCTGCTCGGGTCGCCGGCGCGAGCCCGGCGGCTGCTCCGCCGGTTCCACCGCCTCACGGCGTCGGACGCGACGATCCTCGCCGAAGGCGGCGACTTCGGTCGGACTCGGGAGCCGGCCCACCTCGCCTACCAGGCGCGCAACCGGCGGCGGGGACGCATGCCCGGCCAGATCCGGCTGCGCGTCCGGTACGGCAGGACGACGGGCCCGTGGATCGACTTCCTGCTGGCCTCGCCCCGGGAGATGAAGGCGCTGCTGCGGGACACCGGCTGGCGCGTCCGGCGGTTCCTCCTCGCGCCGAGCGGCCCGGGCTACGTGGCGGTCCTCGTCAAGGAAGGGCCGAGGCGCGCCGCGGCGGCCCGGGGCCGCTGACACTCCTCCCGCGCCCCGTCAGGCCCCGGCGGGCTCGCCGCCCGCGCTCGGCCCGGGCTGGAGATCCACCTTCGTGCCGCCGCCGTTCGCCTGGCCGGCGCCGTTGCCCTGTCCATCGCCGCTCGCCTGCGCGCCCGCCGGCTCGCGCACCGCGGCGGCGGCGCGGCGTGCCTTCTCCCGCTCCCGCTCGCGCTCCTGGTAGCGCCGGATGGCGAAGGAGAGCACCTCGCCGATGAGGGCGCGGTAGTCGATGCCGGCGGCCTGGGCGATGAGGACGAGGTCGCTCCACCCCGGCGTCAGACCGGGCAACGGGTTCGCCTCGATGAAGTAGATGCGCCCCAGGGCGTCCATGCGGAAGTCGATGCGGGCCACGTCGCGGCAGCCGAGGGCGGCGAAGACCTCCCGGGACGCGCGCTCCAGCCGGTCCAGCTCGCGCGGCGTCAGCTTCGCCGGGACCTCGTAGCGGATCTGGTCGTTCCAGTCCTGCTTCATCTCGAACGAGTAGATGGGCGTCGGGTCGCTGGCGTCGAGGAAGACGATCTCCATCGGCGGCAGCACCCGCGGGCGGCGCTCGCCGAGGAGGCCCACGGTGAACTCCCGGCCGGCGACGTACTCCTCCACCAGCGCGGGCTGCCGGTACTTGGCGATCATCTCGCGCGCCACCTCGCGCAGCTCCGCCTCGTCCCGGACGATGGACTTCTTGGTCACGCCCTTGGAGGTGCCCTCCGCCACCGGCTTCACGAGCAGCGGGAACGGCGGCATGTCCTTGGGGAGCCGCTCCTTCCCGGTGTTCATGACGAGGTAGTCGGGGGTGAGGACGCCGTGCGTCTTCACCATCCGCTTCGCCAGCGCCTTGTCGAGCGAGACGTTGAGCGCCGCCGGGTCGGAGCCGGTGTACGGGATGTCGAGCAGCTCGAGCAGCGCCGGCACCTGCGACTCGCGGCTGCGCCCCTTGAATCCCTCGGCGATGTTGAAGACCACGTCCACCGGCGTCGAGGCGAGCAGGATGGGCAGGTCGCTCGTCGCCTCCAGGTCCACCACCTCGTGGCCGTAGCTGGCGATGGCCTCGCGGATGGCCTGCAGCGTCTTCGGCGAGTCGTACTCCGCCTCGTCGTCCTGCTCGCCGCCCAGGTCCGGGTTCACCCGCTTCACGTTGAAGGCGAACCCCACCTTGAGCCGCTCGGCGCGCCTGGGCCGGCCGCGGCGGCTGCGCTGGTCGGCGAGGTTCCAGCGGCGGATGGCGCTCTCGATGACCGCGCCGATGACGCCGTCGGCGTGCAGCCCCTCGAGGGCCGCCGACGCGTAGATGCCGGCCCCGGGCTCGAGCGATGGCAGCGCGTTCAGCTCGAGGAAGTGGACCTGGCCTTCCTCTCCGAGCCGGAAGTCGATCCGGCCGAGGTCGCGGATGCCGAGCGCCCGGTACGCGACCGCCGCCACCTCGTGGATGCGCGCCGCCTCGGCCGGGGAGAGACGCGCCGGCGCCCGCACCGACACCAGCCTGTCCTGCCGGGTCTTGAGGTCGTAGTCGTAGATGGCGTAGCGGCGCGCGCTGCGGGCGCTCTCCTCGATGACGTACTCCACCGGCTGCAGGACCCCGCCCCGCTCCGCGGCCGCCGCCTCGAGGAAGGGCACCGTCACGTCCCGGCCGGCTACGAACTCCTCGACGAGCAGCCCGGCCGGGTACCTCCGGATGGCGTCGGCCACCACCTCGTGCAGCCGCGCCGGCTCCTCCACGACCGAGTCCTGGGTGATGCCCTTGGAGCTGCCCTCGAAGTTGGGCTTCACGATGACGGGCAGGCGCAGCGCCGAGACCCGGAGCTGCCGCGGATCCTCCACGTACTGCCAGCGGGGCGTGGGGACGCCGTGCTGGGACAGGACGAGCTTGGTGAGCTGCTTGTCCAGCGTGACCGAGAGCGCGTAGGCGTCCGAGCCGGTGTACGGCATCCCCAGCTCGTCGAAGAGCGCGGGGAAGAACGCCTCGCGGAAGCGACCGCGCCGGCCCTCGGCGGTGTTGAAGATGAGGTCCGGGCCGAAGGCCTCGAGGCGGGCCACGGTGCGCGAGGCCGGGCCCGACACCTCGATCCGCTCCACGCGGTGGCCCAGTCGCTCGATGGCGCCCGCCAGCGCGTCCACCGTCTCGCGGGTGTCGAACTCGGCCTCCTCCTCGGAGTCCGAGAGCCTCAGGTTGTGGGTCAGGGCGATCCGCATCTCAGGCGGCCGAGCGCGAGGCCTGCGCCACCGGCCGGCGCGCGCTCGACCCCGGGGGCGCGGGCGCGACGCTCTGCAGCGTGTGCGTGGCCACCACCTCGACCTTGGAGACCACCTTGGCGTCCACCACCTGGGTGTCGGCGAAGATGTCGCCGATGCGGACCCCCAGCCGGTCGCTCACCACCATCCAGGTCTCGAAACCGACGATGGGCAGCCCGGCCACGATGAGCAGGATCCACCCCACCAGCGGCACCACGTAGAACAGTGCCAGGAGCGCGAAGGGCGCGTTCCGCAGCAGGGACTCCCGGTAGCCGGCCGGCACCCGCCGCGGCACCACCATGGTGCGGATGCCGAAGATGCGCTTCCCCACCGACTGCCCGTGCATGAAGCCGTCGGCGAGGAGCAGGTAGATCACCGCCAGGATCGCGCCGGCCTCGTGCCCGGCCTGGGCCAGCATGAAGGCGAGCGAGAAGTCGACGAGCCGGGCCAGGCCGCGCAGGGTCAGGTCGGCCTTCGGGTACGGAGACCCCTCGCGGCGCGCCTCGCGCATTCAGACTCCGGGGCGGCCGGGCCCCGCGCCCCCGCTCGTGAAGAAGAGGTAGGCCATGGATGGGCGGTGGGAGCCTTCGCGCATGACGAAGTGGATCGACTCGAACCCCCAGCCCTCGGTCGCCCGCTCGTTCAGGGCCGCCTCGAGCGACTCCTCGGTCACGGGCGAGACCTCCATGACCTTGTAGAGGATCCGGGACTCACCGGTCAACGCCGCCCCCCCGTCAGGAGGCGCGCGGCGTCCCTGGCGCAGTAGGTGAGCACGAAGTCGGCTCCGGCGCGGCGGATGCAGAGCAGGGTCTCGAGCACCACCCGCGCCTCGTCGATCCACCCGGCCTGGGCCGCCGCCTTGATCATCGCGTACTCGCCCGACACGTGGTACGCGGCGACCGGGATCTCGTAGCGCTCGCGAACCATGCGCACGATGTCGAGGTAGGGCACGGCGGGCTTCACCATCACCATGTCGGCGCCCTCGGCGACGTCGAGGGCCACCTCGCGCAGCGCCTCCCGGGCATTGGCGGGGTCCATCTGGTAGCCCTTGCGGTCCTTGGGGATGCCCGCGCCCTCCCGCGGCGCGCTCTCGGCGGCGTCGCGGAACGGGCCGTAGAAGGCGCCGGCGAACTTGGCGGCGTAAGAGAGGATGGGGACGTCGGAGAAGCCCGACTCGTCGAGCCCCTTGCGGATGGCCGCCACCCGGCCGTCCATCATGTCGCTCGGGGCCACGATGTCGGCGCCGGCCCGGGCGTGGGCGACGGCCTCCCTGGCGAGGAGCGGCAGCGTCAGGTCGTTGTCCACCATCAACTCGGGGGGATGGGGCCCCCCCGAGCCCCCCGCTCGCTTCGGGGCAGCCTCATCCGGCTGCCCCTGCGCTCGCCGCCACGCCTCTTCAGGGACGCCAGCCCGCGAAGGGCGCAGGATCCCGCAGTGGCCGTGGTCCGTGTACTCGCACATGCAGACGTCGGTCATCACGACGAGGCCGGGCACCTTCTGCTTCAGCGCGCGCACGGCCCGCGGGATGATGCCGTCGTCGGCGTAGGCCTCGGTTCCCGCCGCGTCCTTCTTCTCGGGGACGCCGAAGAGGATGACCGAGCGCACGCCGGCCTCGTACCCAGCCTGGGCCTCGGCGACGAGCTCGTCCACCGACAGCTGGAAGACGCCGGGCATGCTCTTCACGGCGTTCCGGACCCGCTGGCCGGGAACGGCGAAGAGCGGCCAGACGAGGTCGTCGGGCGCGAGGGTCGTCTCGCGCACCAGGGCGCGGAGGGCCTCGGTGCGGCGCATGCGGCGGGGACGGTCCTGGGGGAAGGCCATGATGAGCGGGTTTTAGCGCAAACCGAGGTCGGCGACCAGCAGCCGGGACGTGGAAAGGAGCCAGATGCCGCCGGCGAGCAGGACCGCCGACACCGAGAGCACGGCGGCCCGGAGCCCGGCGGCGTCGGCGAGGACGCCGAGCAGGAACGGGGAGAGCGCGTCGCCGAACAGGTGGATGAGGAGCACGTTCCAGGCGATGGCGGTGGCGCGCAGCCCCGCCGGGACGACGTTCACGATGGCGGCGTTGAGCGGGCCGGTGTTGGCGAAGACCAGCGCCGAGGCGAGGAACAGCGCCGGCCAGTAGACCTCCGGCCACGGCGCCAGGACCGCCACCACCGCGAACGGCGCGGACAGGGCCATCCCCGCTCCCGAGACCAGGAAGTCGGCCCCGCGGTGGCGCCGCGCTACCCAGGCCGAGGCCGCCCCGCCGCCGAGCGTCCCGAGGAAGCCGGAGAGGGCGAGGAGACCGCCGAAGGCCGTGCCCACCCGATCGAGCGGGAGGCCGCGAACGTGGTGCAGGTAGCTCGGCATCCAGAAGGCGATTCCGCCGAGCCCGAACGTGAGGAGGATCTGGCCGAAGTTGTTGGCGAGGAAGCTCCGCCGCCGCACGAGGAGCCCGAGGCCGGGACGTCCCTCCCCTGCCGCCGGCGGCGCGTCGAGCGCTCCGCGGGCGGGCTCGGGTGCGACGAGCAGCGCCGCACCGAGCAGGAGCGCCGGGACGCCCGCGACGTAGAAGGCGGCCCGCCAGCCCGCCCGGGCCCCCACGGTGCCCCCCACGATGTAGCCGAGCGCGCTCCCCACCGGCAGCGCCGTGTAGAAGATCGACAGCGCCCAGCCCCGCCGCTCGCGCGGGTAGACGTCGGCGAGGAGCGACGGCGTCACCGTGGCGTACCCGGCCTCGCCGAGGCCCGTCAGCGCGCGGAAGAGCAGCAGCAGCGCGAAGCCGGGCGCGAGCCCGGAGGCGAAGCACGCGACGCCGAAGCAGAGGGCGCTCGCGCCGGCGATGCGGGTCCGGGCGCGCCGGTCGCCGAGCCAGCCGGCGAAGGGCGAGGCGAGAGCGTAGACGAGGACGAAGGCGGTGCCGAGCAGGCCGGCGCGCGCATGGTCGAGGCCGAGGTCGGCCTCCAAGAGCGGCAGCACCGCGGCCGGGACGTACCGATCGAGGTAGTTGACGAGATTCAGCCCGACGAGGAGCGCGAGCAGGCGGCCGCCGCGGGTCACGGCCGCATGGTACGCCGTCGCGGGGGCGTCCGCCTACGCCGAGCCGCGCGGGTCGATCTCCCGCATGACGAGGCCGGCCGGGATCTTCGGGTGGAACCAGGTGCTCTTCTGCGGCATGGTCTCGCCCGACTCGGCCACCGCCTGCACCTGCCACATGGGCGTGGGGTTCACGAGGAAGGCGAGCTGCGCGTCGCCCGCCAGCGCGCGCGTGACCGCCTCGCCCGCGTCCTTCACGTAGCGCAGGTTCTCCTGCCTCTCCTGCGACTCGGCGGAGAGGCCGAGGAGCCCCTGGAAGAGGACGCCGTGCAGGATGGTGACGTCGAGGTCTCGCAGGTTCTCGTTCCTCGGAAGGGTCATGCCGGTGAGGTCGGCGGCGTCGCGCAGCGTGAGGAGCCGCGCCTTCTGGTCCTCGGCGCTCACCATGAGGAACGCGGTGGACTTGCCGAGGTGATCGCCGAGCCTGCTCATCGCCCAGGCGCGCCCCGAGGGCCAGCGGAGGTCCTCGGAGATGTCCTCGACGCGGAAGAAGGGCTCGAGCCTCGCGAGCAGGTCGGCGAGCCTGAAGCCGGCGAGCCGCGTGAGGAGCCGGTGGGTCGGGTAGATGACCATCCCGGGGTCGCCCGTCGAGCAGAGGCACATGAGGGCCCATCGGTGGCCGCCGCCCGCAGGCAGGTCGGCCTCGCGCGACTCCAGCCAGTTCCGGTAGGCGATGGCCGCCTCGTAGCGGTGATGGCCATCCGCGATGAGCACGCGCTTCTCGAGCAGGGCCTTCTGGACGAGGGCGACGGCGGCGGGGTCCTCGGCGCGCCACAGGCGGTGGTGCACGCCGTCGTCGGTGTCGGCCTCGGCCACGGGGTCGGTGCCGAGCTGGCTCGCGAGCGCGCTCCACGCCTCGTTCCTCGGGTCCTCGTAGAGCCCGAAGATCGGCGAGAGGTTCGCCTTCACGTGCTTCACCAGCTCGAACCGATCGGCCCGCGGGCCGGCGAGCGTGGCCTCGTGCGGCAGGATGATCCGCTCCTTGAAGGCGTGCAGGCGGACGGCGGCGACGAAGCCGTGCCGGGTCCGCTGCCGCCCGTCGGGAGCGACGAACGTCTGCTCGAGCGGGTAGAGCGCCGGCTTCGGATCGCGCTTGAGCGCGCCGCGCTCCAGCCAGTCTGTCCAGGCTTGCGCCGCGCGCGTGTACTTGTTCGCCCCGGGCTGGTCGCCCGGCCGCTCCGCCCCGAGGATGAGGTGGACGACGTTCTCGGGGCTCCGCCCCGCCAGCTCCTCGCGCTGTGCCGGCGAGATGACGTCGTAGGGCGGGGCGACCAGGCTCGACAGCGCCACCCCTCTCGCGGCGTAGCGGATCCCGCGGAATGGCGCCAGGCCCGGCATCGGGCGGCGACCCTAGATCAACCGCCCCCCCGGGGCAAGCGGGAGGTCGGGGGCAGCGCCGCGAGGATCTCGCCCCAGCGCACCGCGCCGGCGCGGAGGAGGCGCACCGCGCCGTCCTCGACCGCCACGACCGTGCTCGGGAGGCCGCCCGGGGTCTCGCCGGCGTCGAGGACCGCGTCGATGCGCCGGAGCAGCCCGGGGTCGAGATCGGCCGGGCGTACCGGAGCCGGGCCGCCGGAGGGATTGGCGCTCGTCGAGGTGATGGGGCCACCGGCGAGGCGCGACAGCTCCCGCGCGCCGGCGCTCCCGGGCACCCGCACGCCCACCGTCCCGTCCCCGGCGATCTCCGGTGGGAGCCCCTCGGCGGCGGGGAGGACCAGCGTCAGCGGCCCCGGCCAGAACCGATCCGCGAGCGCGACCGCAGCGGGATCGAGGCGCGCCACAAGGCCGGCGAGCATCTCCCGGCCGGCGGCGAGCAGCGGGAGCGGCTTGCCCACCGGGCGAAGCTTCGCCGCAGCGAGCCGCGCCAGCGCCGCGCGGGATGAGGCGAGCGCCCCGAGGCCGTAGAAGGTCTCGGTGGGGTAGGCGACGATCCCGCCGCCGCGCAGCACCTCCGCGGCCCGCCGCACGTCCCGGGTGATCTCGGCGCCGGCGGCGGTCACGTGGCCCTGCACGTCATCCACTCCTCGTGGAAGCGGTCGAGCGCCGCGTCGATGTCGAGCGGCTTCGTCCGGAGGAGGCCCGCTGCGCGCGCCACCACCAGGCCGCCCCGGAGCGGCCGTGGCGCCGCCAGCCGGACGTCCGCGGTGCGGACCGGGACGATCTCCCCGGCGAGGCCGAAGCGCCGGGCCACCCGGCGGGCGAAGTCCACCCGGTCGAGGACGGTGGCGCCGGAGGTGTGTAGGACGCCGCGGTAGGAAGTCTCGAGAAGGAGCTCGGCGACCATCTCGGCGCCGTTGCGCGCCAGCGTCGGCGAAACGAACTGGTCCGAGAAGGCCCTCACCGGCTGCCCCCGCCCCAGCGTCTCGACGATCTGGGTGGCGAAGGTGGACTTCGCCCCATGCCGCCCACTGAAGACCACCGCCACGCGCGCCACGGCGCAGTCCGAGGCGAGGATCAGCGCCGCCTCCTCGCCGGCGCGCTTGGTGCGGGCGTAGACGCCGCGGGGGTTCGGTACCGCGTCCTCGGCATACGGCCCCGCCTCGCCGTCGAACACGTAATCGGTGGAGACGGCCGCGAGCCGCGCTCCGAGGGCGCGGCAGGCGCGCGCGACCTGCTCGCTCCCGCCCACGTTGATCCGCCAGGCACGGTCCGGCTCGCGCTCGCAGGCGTCGACGTCGGTCATGGCGCCGGCATGGAGCACCGCCTCGGCGCGGAACGCCAGCAGCGCCGCCTCCACCGAGCGGCCGTCGCCGAGGTCGGCGTCGGCCCAGCGGTAGCGGCCGGGCGGGAGCCGGCAGGGGCCGCGCGAGAGGGCGAGCACCTCGTGACGGTGCGCGAGGAGATCCACCGCCTCCCCGCCCAGGAGGCCGTTGGCCCCCGTCACCGCCACCCTCACTTCCGGCCCCCGTACCGGCGCTCGTGGGAACGCAGGTACTCGCCGGAGAGGATGCGCTCCCACCAGGCGCGGTTCGCCCGGTACCACTCCACCGTCGCGGAGAGCGCGTCCTCGAAGCCCCGGAGCGGCGCCCACAGGAGGTCGCGCCGGGCCTTCGATGCGTCGATGGCGTAGCGGCGGTCGTGGCCGGGCCGGTCCTTCACGTACTGGATGAGCGCGTGCGGCTTTCCCACGAGGTCCAGCACCTTGCGGACGATGTCGATGTTGTGCCGCTCGCTGGAGGCCCCGAAGTTGTAGACCTGGCCTTCCCGCCCGCGCTCGAGCGCGGCCAGGAGCCCCCGGCAGTGGTCCTCGACGTGGATCCAATCCCTCACGTTCATCCCGTCACCGTACACCGGGAGCGGCTGGTCCCGGAGCGCGTTCGCGATCATGAGCGGGATGAGCTTCTCCGGGAACTGGTAGGGGCCGTAGTTGTTGGAGCAGCGCGTCACCACCACCGGGAGACGGAAGGTGCGTGCGTAGGCCAGCGCGAGCAGGTCGCTCGCGGCCTTGGAGGCCGAGTACGGTGAGGACGGGTCGAGCGGCGTCTCCTCGGTGAAGAGCCCATTCTCGCCGAGCGAGCCGTAGACCTCGTCGGTGGAGACGTGGAGGAAGCGCTTCACGCCGACCTCTCGCGCCGCCTCGAGCAGCACCTGGGTGCCTCGCACGTTGGTCTCGATGAACACCGCGGGCCCCAGGATGGACCGATCCACGTGGCTCTCGGCCGCGAGGTGCAGCACGGCCTCGACGCGCTCCCCCCGCAGGAGGTCGGCGACGAGCGGGCCCTCGCAGACGTCTCCGTGAACGAAGCGGTAGCGCGGATTCCCCTCGACGTCGGCGAGGTTCTCGGCGTTGCCGGCGTACGTGAGCTTGTCGAGGTTCACGACCCGCCAGCCTGGCCGCTAGGCGAGGAGGAGGCGCACCAGGTTCGAGCCGATGAAGCCCGCGCCGCCTGTCACGAGCACGTTCATGGAGCCGGCCTAGCCGTCCTTGCGCGCCCAGGAGTACGGGATGTGGTTCTGGTGCGGGTCGAGCCGGTACTCGTCGGGCTGCCTGGGGTCGTAGGGCTTCGTCACGACGTTCACGATGAGCGACTCGGTCTCGCCGATGTTCTTGAAGCCGTGCCAGACGCCGGGCGGAATCTGGACCAGTTGCGTGTTGTGGTCGCCGAGGAAGAACTCGTTCACGACGCCCTTCGTCGGCGAACCTTCGCGCTCGTCGTAGAGGGCGAGCTTGATCATGCCGCGCACGCAGATGAAGTGGTCGTGCTGCAGCTTGTGGTAGTGCCAGGCCTTCGTCACGCCCGGGAACATCGTGGTGAGGTAGGTCTGGCCGAACTCGACGAAGAGCTCGTCGTCGCGCCGCAGCATCTCCATGAGGCGACCCCGCTCGTCCGGGATCACCTTGAGCTGCTTCACGCGAACGCCGTCGATGAGCTTCTGGGGCATCGGAAGGGACCTCTAGCGCCCGGGCGCCGGGCTGACGAGCTCGCTGGCGAGGCGGAGGGAGTCGAACGTGCCGGCGTCGGTCCACCACCCCTCGAGCACGTCGTGGTGCAGCTCGCCCTTCGCGAGATACGCGTTGTTCACGTCGGTGATCTCGAGCTCGCCGCGAGCCGAGGGCTTGAGCTGCCGGACGAAGGCGTACACGCCCGCGTCGTAGAAGTAGATGCCGGTGACGGCCAGGTCGGACCTGGGCTTCCTGGGCTTCTCCTCGATGCCCACGATCCGGCCGTCCTTCACCTCCGCGACGCCGAAGCGCCGGGGGTCGGGTACCTTCTTCAGCACCACCCGCGCTCCGCGCCGCTGCTCCTCGAAGCGTTTCACGAACGGGCCGAGGCCGTCCTGGAAGACGTTGTCGCCGAGGATGACGCAGACCGGGCTCTCCCCGGCGAAGTTCTCGGCGAGGCCGAGGGCCTGGGCGATGCCGCCCGCCTCGTCCTGGACCTTGTAGGTGAACCGGCAGCCGAACTCGCGCCCCGACCCGAGCAGGTTCACCACGTCGCCCATGTGGTCGACACCGGTGACGATCAGGATCTCGCCGATCCCCGCCTCGGTGAGCTTCCTCACCGGGTGATAGATCATCGGCTCCCGCCCCACGGGCAGGAGGTGCTTGTTCGTGACCTTGGTGAGCGGGAAGAGGCGCGATCCCGTCCCGCCGGCAAGGATGACACCCTTCATCGGCACCCCGAATCGCGTGAGGCTCGGGTTCTAGCGCGCGCCTCGCGCGGGTGTCAACGCCGCGGGGCCTGCGCCGTCTCGCTCGCGGAGCGTGAGATCCCGTCCCAGGCATGGTATCTGTCTGCGCTACCGTGGAGTTCAGGGGGGGCGGCGCGTCCGGAGGGGACACTCCCGTGCGCATCGGCTTCGACACCACGCTGGCGCGACCCGGCCGCCTGGCCGGATTCGAGCGGCACGCCCTGTCGCTGGCGCAGGCCCTCGCGGCGCGGGCGCCCGGGGAGCTCGTCCTCTTCACCCGTTCCGACGCGCCGGACGCGCTTCGCCGGCTGCCGGTCGAGCAACACCGGGCGCCCGTCGCGAGCCGGGTGCTGGTTGACCAGCTCTGGCTGCCCTGGGCCGCCACCCGGGCGCGCGTGGACCTGCTGCACACGCTCGCCTCGCCGACGCCGCTCCTGTGGCGCGGCCGCTCGGCCCTCACCGTCCACGACGCCACGCTCTGGCTCCACCCCGACACCCTCTCCGCCGAGATGCGGTACTACTACGGCCCACTCTTCCCGCAGGCGCTCGGCCGCGCCGCCGCCGTCTTCACGGTCTCGGCGGCGGCGAAGGCCGACCTCACGCGGGCGGCAGGCCTCGACCCGGCGATCGTCCACGTGACGCCCAACGGCGTGGACACCCGCTTCTTCGACGCGCGCGCGCCGGAGGGCCCGCGCGCGCCCTACCTCCTCACCGTGGGCACGCTCGAGCCGCGCAAGAACCTCCCCGTCCTGCTCGACGCGTTCCGGGCCCTTCGCAAGGAGGGGCGCGACCTCCAGCTCGTCCTCGTGGGGCGGCAGGGCTGGGGCCACTCCCTTCCGCTCGGCGAGCTCGAGCCGCACGTTCGCCTCGCCGGCGCCGTGCCGGACGAGGACCTTCCCGCGCTCTACGCCGGCGCAGCCTGCTTCGTGCTGCCGTCGCTCTACGAGGGCTTTGGCCTGCCGCTCGCCGAGGCGATGGCGGCCGGAACGCCGGCGGTGGCGAGCGACATTCCGGCGCTGCGCGAGGTCGGGGGTGACGCGGTCCGCTACGCGCACCCAGACGACGCGGCCGCCTTCGCCGCCGCTGTGGCGCGGGCACTTGACGACCGCGAGTCCTCGCGCGCGCTGGCCGTCGCTGCACGGGAGCGGGCCCACCGCTTCACGTGGGAGGCCTGCGCCGAGGAGACCCTCCGCGTCTACCGCACCCTCTGCCCCTAGCGCCATCGACGGGAAGAGGCGCAGAGCACCAGGGTGCCGACCCGGCCGGATAGAGCCGTTCCCCCCCCCAGGCAAGACGACGACACGCGCCTCGGCTGGCGTCGGGGACGTACGTCCACGGCGACGTGGCATCAATGCTTCCCGAGGCCATCTCGCGCGAAGGACCGCAAGCCGAGGAGTCGGACGCTGCGGTGTTCCGCGTACTGCCGGTGCGGCTCAGCAGCTCAACCTGTGCAGAGATGGGCCAGAATCGGCTGTCGACAGGAAGGGATGTCGTCCGGCCCGTCGGCCCTGGTGCCTAGGTGGACTTGCGGATGGCCCAGAGGCCGGCGGCCAGGAAGATGACGTCGGGAGCCCAGGAGGCCACCTGGGGTGAAAGGCGGCCGGAGAGCCCGAGAGACCAGCCGAGCCCCTGGCAGCCCCAGAACACGAGTGACACTCCCACGGACTCCACGAGCGACGCGGTGAGGTGGCCCTTTCGCTCCCTCCGGAGCGCCAGCGCCAGGGCCACGAGGCTCGCCGAGAGCCCTGCAAGCGGGTAGGCGAGCTTGTTGCTCCACTCCAGCTCGAACTCCACCACCGGGAGCCCCAGGCGGCGTCGCAGCCGGGTCTGGTCGAGGAGCGTCGCGCGGCGCATCTGGGCGGGGCGCCCGGGCAGGACCGAGAAGGAGTCCGGATCCTCGTCGAACCGGTAGTCTCTCCGCTCGTATCGTGCGAGGTCCATCTGACCGTCGTCGCGGAAGGTTCGCTCCTCCACTCCTTCCAGCACCCACTCGCCCCCGGGACCGGGCGACATCCGCGCGGCGTCGATGCGGCGGGCCAGCCGGAATCCCTCCGTGATCTCGAGAACGGTCACGCGCTCGAAGGCCCCGCCCGCACCGCTGCCGCGCAGGTGGTAGACGCGCCGCCCGGCCCGCCCCCGGAACCATCGCTTGGGCTCGTGCCAGCGCTGCCACGCGCCGCCCCGCTGGAAGCGAACGGCCATGATCTCCTCGACGCGCCTGCTCGCGTCCACCACGAGCGTGTCGTCGAACACCGCGATGGCGATGGCGATGGCCGCGGCCACCGAGAGGACCGGCGCGGCGATCCGCCACGGCCCGAGACCCAGCGCCCGCAGGGCCGTGTACTCGCGCGTCCGCCGCAGGCCGCTCGCGGCCACGGAGGCCGCGAGGAGCATGGCCGCCGGCGCGACCTGGTAGGCGACGACGGCCGCCTTGGCGGCGTACAACTCGAGGACCGCCCCCACCCATCCCGGGCCGCGGAAGATGCTGGCGTTCTCGGCGAAGTCAACGACGAGGAAGAGCGCCACCACCGCGGAGAGCGCGCCGGCGAAGGCGACGACTGCCCGGACGGCCACGTAGCGGAAGAGCCTCACCGGACCGCCCCCGGCCCCTTGCGCACCATCAGCAGCGTGGCGATGACACCGACCACGACGCAGGTGAGGTTCGCGAGGTTGGGGCCGAGCCAGGGTGGCACGGCACCGCGCTGCGACAGGCCTTCACCGAATCTGAGCACGGCGTAGTAGAGGACCACGGAGAGGAGCGTCGCCCCGTACCCGAAAGCGCGCCCGCCGCGGCGCGAGGCGGCGATGGGGACGGCGAGCAGCGCGAAGGCCAGGATCCCGATGGGCCCGGCGATGCGGCGGTGGAAGAAGGTCCACCAGCGCCAGCCCTCCTCCGGGTCCTTGGCGCCGCGCTCCCGAGCGAGGTCCAGGATCTGATCCAGCGTGAGCTCGAAGAGGGAGCCGGAGAACCGGTTCTTGTCCCCGAGCGTGCTCCCCATTCCCACGGCGATGGAGCCGCGCCGGAACGTGGCGGTGAGGTAGTCGCCCGCTCCCGGCTCCTCCCGGTGGAGCTCGCCGTTCTCGAGGACGAGGCGGAGCGCCTGCCCCTCCCCGGCCGTCTCGAGGCGGCCCGTGTCGGCGAGCGCGAGGATTGGCGCCGAGGGGTCGGAGCGGTCGCTGATGAGGACGTGGCTCCAGCCTCCGTGCGAGGCCCGCTCCGCGTAGAGCACGAGGTCCGGGATGTCCTCGTAGAACACGCCCGGGCGAACGTCGCTGGTGACGTTCTTCTTGATGATCTCGTTCACGCGCGCCCGCGCCTCGCGCAGCCCCATCGGCTCGACCCGCATGGAGAGCCAGAGAGCCACCATCGATACCGCGAGCCCGAGCAGGAGCGGTACCTTGACGAGCCGCGCGGGCGAGATGCCCGCGGCACCCAGGGCCACGAGCTCCCGGTCCTCGGCGAGCCGGCCGACGCCGAGCACCGAGCCGAGCAGGAACGCCACGGGCAGGACGTAGCCGAGCAGGTGCGGCGTGAGCCCAGCCACGACCACGAGGAGGTCCCATGTCGAGACGCCCGAGCCGAGGAGGACGTCGGCCTGCGCGAGGAGCTGGCTCGCGAGCAGGACCTGGGTCAGGAAGATCAGGCCCGCCAGGAAGGGGAGCAGGATCTCCCGCGCCAGGTAGCGGTCGAGGAGGCTCACGCCTTCTTCGCGGGCGAGGCGAGGCCGCCCTGAAGCGCGGCGTCCTTCGCCTCGACCTCCCGGGCCATCCGCTCGCGCTGGGCGCGCACCCTCTCGGCCACCGAGGGATCGGCCCGCGCGAGGATGCGGGCCGCCAGGAGCCCGGCATTGCGCGCGCCGGCCTTGCCGATGGCGAGCGTGCCCACCGGGACGCCGCCCGGCATCTGGACGGTGGCGAGGAGCGCGTCGAGCCCCTTGAGATCGCTCGACGCGAGGGGCACGCCCAGCACCGGCAACTCGCTCTCGGCGGCGACGACGCCGGCGAGGTGCGCGGCCGCACCGGCCCCGCAGACGATCACCTGGATGCCGCGCCCGGCGGCCTCCCGGGCGAGCCGCCCGGTGCGCTCCGGCGTGCGGTGGGCGGACGAGACGTGGACCTCGGAGGCGATTCCCATCTCGTCGAGGACCGTCCTGGCCTCGGACATGACCTCCCAGTCCGCGTCCGAGCCCATGAGGATGAGCACCCTCGGGTTCATGCGCCGTGCCTCCCGATGTCCTTGCGGTACTGGCAGCCGCGGAAGTGGATGCGGGCCGCCGCGTCGTAGGCCCGCGCGCTCGCCTCGCCGAGCGTCTCCCCGAGCGCGCAGACGGTGAGGACGCGCCCGCCGGCGGTGACGAGGTCGCCTCCCGGAGAGCGGGCCGTGCCGGCCTGGAACACCTGCACGCCTTCCGGGAACGCCTCCTCGGCGCCCGCGATGGCGTCGCCCGTCATGACGGTGCCCGGGTACCCGTCGGCGGCGAGCACGATCCCCACCGCCGGGCGCGGGTCGAAGGCCATGTCGGCGCGGGAGAGATCTCCCCGTGCCGCAGCGAGGAGGACCGGAACGATGTCGCTCGTCATCCGGAGCAGGATGGGCTGCGTCTCCGGGTCGCCCAGGCGGGCGTTGAACTCGAGCACCCTCGGTCCCCGGGCGGTCAGCATCAGGCCCGCGTAGAGGGCACCGCGGAACGGGGTCCCGCGCCGCGCCATCTCTCGGACCGCCGGGAGCAGCACGTCCTCCTCGACCGAGGCGGCGACCGCCGGGGTCACCTTGGGGCTCGGCGAGAACGCGCCCATGCCGCCCGTGTTCGGGCCGCGGTCCCCGTCGAGGATGCGCTTGTGGTCCTGGGCCGAGGGAAGCATCCGCACCCGCTCGCCGTCGGTGAAGGCGATGCAGCTCGCCTCCGGCCCCTCGAGCCGCTCCTCGACGACGACGGTGCTCCCGGCGGCCCCGTGCACCTTCTCGACCAGGATGCTCCGCAGCGCCGCCTCCGCCTCGGCGACGCCGCCGCACACCACCACGCCCTTCCCGGCGGCGAGGCCGTCGGCCTTCACCACGACGCGTCCGCCGCGGGCGCGGACGTGTGCCAGCGCCGGCGCGATCTCTCCGAAGGTGGCGTGCTCGGCGGTGGCGATCCCCGCAGCGAGCATCACCTCCTTGGCGAAGGACTTCGATCCCTCGAGGCGCGCCGCCGCGGCGCTCGGTCCGAAGGCCGGGATGCCCTCCTGGGCGAGGAGGTCCGCGAGCCCCAGGACGAGCGGCGCCTCCGGCCCGACCACCACCAGGTCGGGGCGGTGCTGGCGCGCCCATGCGGCGATACCCCTCACGTCGTCGCCCTTCAGCGGGACGAGCTTCGCGATGCGGGCGATGCCCGGGTTCCCCGGAGCGCAGTGGATCTCCCGGACGAGGGGACTCCGCGCGATCTTCCACACGAGGGCGTGCTCCCGGCCGCCCGCACCGACGACGAGGACCCGCATGAGGCTCATTCCCATATCACGGCCCGAGGTCGAGCAGGGCGCCGCGGGCGCGCGTCTGGCCGGAATCGGCGGCGACGAGCCTCGCGAGCCGGCTCCGCGCCGCTGCGGCGTCGCCGCGGCGTGCGAGCGCCAGCGCCTCGCCGAGGATCGCGGTGCCGAGGCCCGGGGCGAGCTGCAGCGCGCGCCGGCGGGTGACCAGGGCCTCGTCGGCACGTCCGGATGCCTCCAGGGCCCGGGCCAGGACCTCGGACGCGACCGCGTCCTCGGGCTCGAGCGCCGAGGCCTCCCGGGCGGCTTCCAGTGCCTCCCGGGTCCGACCGCGGTCGAGCGCGAGCTGAGCGAGGAGCACCAGCGGGCGCGCCGCCTGCGGCGCCTCGTCGGCGGCCGCACGGGCCAGTTCCTCCGCAGCCCGCGTCCGCCCGAGGAGCAGCTCGCACGCTGCGGCGGCCGAGAGCGCCTCCGGCGCCCGCATGGGTTCCCGCCGCGCCAGGTCGGCGAAGGCCCGTGAGCCCTCGGCCAGGGACACCGGCGCCTCCCAGAACTCCGTGAGGCCAATCCGCGTCCGAGGCTCCGCCGGGTCGCGCCGCGCCGCGCGCGCGGCCAGGGCCATCGCCCGCGCGGGATCGTGGAGGCGCGCGAGCGCGCCCGCCGCGGCGAGCAGCGTCGCGAGGTCGCGGGGCGCGGCGGCGGCAACGGCCTCCCACGCGGCGAATGCCTCCTCGGGGGCCGTCGACAGCTCGGCGAGCCGCGCGGCGAGGAGCCGCGCGACCGCTGGCCCCGCCCGTGCGCCGATCACCCCGGCCGACTCCCGCAGCCCGGCGGCGTCTCCCCGGCGGTAGGCGAGGAGCGCGGCCTGGAACCGGGCCGGGGCGCTCCCCGGGACACGCCGCAGGGCCTCCCCCACCGCACGCTGGGCAGCGGCCGCGTCACCCGCTGCGGCCTCCACGGCCGCCCGCTGGGCGAGCACCCGCGCCGCGAGGAAGTCGCCCGCCGGCAGGCGTTCCGCGGCGGCGAGGAGCCTCCGTGCGGCCGCGAGATCGCCGTCCACCTGGGCCTCGATCATGGCGAGCCCGAGCAGCGGGCGGGGCGAGCGCGGATCGAGCCGCGCCCAGCCCCGCAGCGTCGCGCGCGCGGCCTCGAGGCGTCCGACGCCCGCCTCCACCTCGGCGCGGAGCCCGAGCGCGTCAGGCTGGCCGGGGTCCCGTGCCAGCCGGCGCGCGAGGAGCGCCAGCGCCGGGCCGGGCTCGCCAGCGCGCCAGCGCGCGCGGGCGGCGAGCCACAGCGCCCGCCGGTCTCCGAGCTCCGCCGCGCGCTCGAGCTCGAGCGCCGCCGCCTGCGGGTCCTTCGAGAGGAGCACGGCGCCCATGGCCACGCGCGCCGCGGGGAAGTCGGGAGCGAGCGCCAGCGCCTCCTCGGCCATCGACCGCGCCTCGGCCTCGTTCGCGGCGCCCGGGGACAGCAGGAGCAGGTGTGCCCGCGCCGCGAGGAGGTCCGGCCGCCCCTCGCTCCGGAGGAGCGCGTGGTCGACAAGGCGATGACACCGCGTCAGCTCCTCGCCGTCGGGCTCGTCGCCGGCGAGGAAGGCGAAGGCGGTCACCCAGCCGGCGAGTGCGTCCAGGGCCCCCGGCTCGACCGCCAGCGCGCGCACGAAGGCGAGACGCGCCTCGGCGGTGCGCTCGGGCCGGTCGGCGGCCAGGGCCTCGCGTCCCGCGGCTGCCAGCGCCGCGGCGTCGCCGCCGGCGGGCGCGATCCCTTCGGCGCGCCACCGCGCGGCCTGCTCGGCGATCGGGTCCGGCTCGGAGGCAGCCGGAGCGACGTGGCGCTGCCGCGGCCACGAAACCGCTCCCGCGACCACCGCTGCCGCCGCGGCCACCGCCACGAGCAGCGCCAGCGCCGGGACGGCGCGATGGCGCCGTCGCCGGATCGCCGGGCCGGAAGGCGGCTTGCGCTCGAGCGGCTCGGACGGTGGCCCGGCAGGCGCCTGAAGGGCCGCGCAGCGCGGGCAGAGCGGCGCAATCGCCTGGACCTCGGCATCGAAGATGGCGAAGCAGCGGCTGCAGGCGACGCGAGGCATGGCCGATGGTGCCGTAGAGCCCCGCCGTCGCGGAGCTAGTGGCGGAAGTGTCGCATGCCGCTCGCCACCATGGCGAGGCCCGCGGCGTCGGCGGCGGCGATCACCTCGGCGTCCCGGACCGAGCCGCCTGGCTGGATGATGGCGGTGGCGCCGGCCTTGATGATCTCCTCCACCCCGTCCTTGAAGGGGAAGAAGGCGTCGCTGCCCACGGCCGAGCCGCGAAGGTCGAGCTGCGCCTTGAGCACCGCGATCCGCACCGACTCGACGCGGCTCGTCTGGCCCCCTCCGATGGCCACCGTCCGGTCGCCGGAAGCGAAGACGATCGCGTTCGACTTGACGTGCTTCACGACCTTCCACGCGAAGAGCAGGTCCCTCCACTCCTGCTCGGTGGGAGCGCGCCTCGTCATCACCCTGCAGTCCTCGCGGCGCACGGAGCCGAGGTCGCGGTCCATGACCAGGAGCCCGCCGACGATCGACCGGATCTCGCGGGCCTCCTCGGCGCGCCGGCGCCACGAGGCGCGCGACGTGGCGAGCCGCGGGCTCTCGAGGAGCCGGAGGTTCTTCTTCGAGGCCAGCGCCGCCCTGGCCTCCGGCGTGTAGCCGGGGGCGATGACGCACTCGAGGAAGAGGCTGGCGAGCTCCTGAGCGGCCGCGGCGTCCACGGACCGGTTGAGCGCCACGATGCCCCCGAAGGCCGAGACCGGGTCGCAGGCGCGGGCGCGGGCGAAGGCCTCTCCGGGGGTCGCGCCCGCGGCGACGCCGCACGGCGTGTTGTGCTTGATGACGGCGCAGGCGGATTCGTCGAACTCCTTCACGCAGGCCAGCGCCGCCTCGAGGTCGAGGAAGTTGTTGTAGCTGAGCTCCTTGCCCTGCA
>Ga0153915_10001270_pt1 | contig 23237 bp, 13 predicted proteins | sample Opewatmetagenome_2_FD_107003 | JGI IMG/M metagenome (GOLD analysis project Ga0153915, IMG submission 107003) | Freshwater wetland microbial communities from Ohio, USA - Open water 3 Core 3 Depth 3 metaG | ecosystem: Environmental > Aquatic > Freshwater > Wetlands | place: USA: Ohio, Lake Erie...
CCGCAGACGCCCGCGCTGCGCATGCGGCCGGTGCGGATCGGGCTGTGGGACCGCTACGGCGGCTCCATGCCCTCGGGCTGGACTCGCTGGCTGCTGGAGCAATACGAGTTCCCCTACCAGCTGGTCTTCCCCAAGACCCTGGACGCCGGCCAGCTGGCGCAGACGTACGACGTGTTGATCTTCCCCCCCGAGGCGATCCCGGAGCAGGACGGCCGGCGCGGCGGCTTCGGCGGGTTCGGCGGCCAGCCGGACTCCTCCACCATCGCGCCGGAGTTCCGCGGCTGGCTGGGCAACGTGACGGTGGCCAAGACGGTGCCGCAGCTCAAGCAGTTCCTGACCGACGGCGGGACCATCGTGGCCATCGGCACCTCCATCAGCATGGGCCGGCACGCGGGGCTCGCCCTGGGCGACCAGCTGGTGGATGAATCCGGAAAGCACCTCCCCGGTGAAAAGTTCTACATCCCCGGGTCCCTCATGCAGGTGAAGGTGGACAACACCCTGCCCATCGCCTACGGCGAGGGCGACCGGGTGGACGTGTTCTTCGACGAGAGCCCGGTCATGAAGCTGCTGCCCGAAGCGGCCCAGCAGGGGGTGAAGCCGGTCGCGGTGTTCGACAGCGATCACTCGCTGCGCAGCGGGTGGGCGTGGGGTCAGGAGCACCTCAAGGATGGCGTGGCCATGGCGCAGGCCACCGTGGGGAAGGGCCAACTGTTCCTGTTGGGACCGGAGGTGCTCTTCCGGGGCCAGCCTCACGGGACCTTCAAGTTCGTGTTCAACGGGATCTACCTGGCCGGGGCGACGCCTCTTCGGGGAAGCGCTGCGGGAGGCGGCGGGCGGTAAGCGGTAAGCTGCTCCCGGGAGCGGATTGACCAAAGCGGGAACGGTGGAATCCCTACTCCGCCGTTCCCGCTTCTTCATCTTCATGTTCTCGGCCGGATAAAGGGGTTGACAGTCCTTCTTTCACGTTGAACTTAGGGTGCACGCTAGGCAGCGTTGCCGCGCCGGCTTTGCCCTTCGAAGCCGAGCGCGGTCCCGTGGTTGCGTCGCTATTCAGATCGCTGGTGTCGTCCACACATCCTGAGGAGCGGTTGCTATGACCCATCTCAGTTGGAATGGCTGGCGTTGCATTGGCCGGCCGGGCCGGTGGCTCCGTCTGGCGGCTGGCGCCGCGCTGGCGCTGGTGTTGGGGCTGGCGTTCCTGCCTTCCGCGGCGCGGGCTCAGACCGGTACGGTGACCGGTCGCATCACGGAGCAGGGCGGCGGGCCCATTTCCGGCGCGCAGGTGTCGGTCCAGGGCACCAACCTGGGCGTCACCACCGGAGAGGACGGGCAGTTCACCCTGGTGGTGCCGGCCGGCCCACGGGTGCTGCGGGTGTTGGCCATCGGTTTCAAGGTGGGACAGGTGACCGTCACCGTCACTCCGGGCGGATCCACCGCGGCCAACGCCGAGTTGACCCGGAGCGTGCTCAGCCTGGATGAGGTGGTGGTCACCGGAACCGGCGGCGAAGCCGCCAAGCGGGAGCTGGGGAATTCCATCTCGGCCATCAACATGGCGGCGGAGGTGAAGGATCCCCCCGCCAGCATGGACCAGTTGCTTCAGGCCCGCACGGCGGGCCTCAGCGTGACCCAGTCCGGCGCTGCGGTGGGCGCGGGCGCTCAGATCCGGCTGCGCGGCACCGTGAGCGCCACCCTGAGCAACCAGCCCCTCATCTACGTGGACGGCATCCGGATCCGGAGCGAGTCGTTCGCCCGCGCCGCGCCGCCCGCGGCGGCCGACTACACCGGCCGGGGGAACAACATCCAGGAGAGTCCGCTGAACGACATCAACCCGGCGGACATCGACCGGATCGAGATCATCAAGGGAGCCGCGGCAGCCACGCTGTACGGCACCGAGGCCTCCGCCGGAGTGATCCAGATCTTCACCAAGAAGGGCACTCGCGGGAGCAAGCCCCGCTGGAATGTGGAGATGGGGCAGGGGATGGCTCAGCTGCGCCCCTTCGGCACCTGGTTCAACCCCTTCCTGAACCTGAAGCCCAGGGACTCGGTGGTCGTGTCGTCTTCTACCGGCTCGCTGCAGGACGCGACGGTGCAGCTCGCCAGCGATCCGGGCGCCATCGCCTCCGGCCAGTCGCAGGGCGAGTGCTATCCCACGCCGCCCACCGACGGAAGCGGCAACCCGCTGCCGTGCGACTGGGTGCGGAACGGCTACCGCCAGCATTACTCGGGCTCGGTCACCGGCGGCTTTGACCAGTTCCAGTACTTCGCGTCGGGCACCTACGAGAACAACAACGGCATCCTGCCGCAGGACAACGAAAAGCGCATGTCCACCCGCGGCAACTTCAGCTTCGATGTGTCGGACAAGGTGCGGTTGGAATGGAACACGGCGTATACCCGCGATCAGCTGCGGAACACGCCCTCGGGCAACAACGCCCAGGGGCTGGTGCTCAACGTATACCGGTGGGAGCGGAACTACCGGTCATCGTCCAACCCCTTCATAATTGACTCGCTGCTGAACCAGTCGGTGACGTCGGACATCAACCACCTGATCACCGGCGGGTCCGCCTACTACACCCCGTTCCCCTGGTTCACCAACCGGTTCACCATCGGGTACGACTTCGCGCAGCAGGAGAACCGCGGGCTGCGTCCGTTCGGCTTCGTGGGCGCGCCGCTGGGACGGATCTACGACGCCCAGAACAAGTACACCACGCTGACCTTCGACTACGCCGGGAACGTGGACTACGGCCTGACGTCCTCGCTCAAGGGCACCTTGTCCTTCGGCGGCCAGTCGGTGACCAACCAGTTCGCGTTGCTCAACGCCTACAGCCAGGACTTCGCCGGACCCAGCGACCCCACGGTCACCAGCGGAGCCACCTACGTGAGCGAGGAGAACCGCCAGCGGGTGGTCAACGCCGGCTTCTTCTTCCAGAACGTCTTCAAGCTGAAGGACCGCTACTTCCTGACCGGCGGCGTGCGGGTGGACGGGAACAGCGCCTTCGGAACCGGGTTGGGCCTGCAGGCCTATCCCAAGGTGAGCCTGTCCTACGTGCTCTCCGATGAATCATTCTGGCCCCGAGCCCTGGGAGAGGCCAAGCTGCGGGCGGCGCTGGGCTATGCCGGCCGCGCCCCGGGGGTGTTCGACAAGGTCAAGACCTGGTCCCCGGTCAACCACGTGGGCGTTCCCGCCTTCATTCCCAACAACGTGGGCGACACCCTGGTGGGACCCGAGCGGACCAAGGAGCTGGAGCTGGGCGCCGACCTAGGGCTCCTGGGCAACCGGCTGTCGGTCGAAGCGACCTACTACAATCGCAAGACCTTCGACGCCCTGTTCAACGTGCGGCAGATTCCCTCGCTCGGCTTCTTGAGCTCGCGGCGCTCCAATGTGGGTTCGATGTCCAGCAATGGGATCGAGCTGACCACCAACCTGCGCGTGCTGGATGCCAACAAGTGGGGCTGGGACGTGGGCGGCAGCGTCTACACCAACCATTCCAAGGTGCTGGATCTGGGCGGCGCCGTGGCCTTCGCGGCCAACGGCGGCTGGGTCCAGGGCCCGGACACGCTGGGCGACGGCACGGTGATCTACTTCCCCGTGATGGGGATTGACGGCTACAAGGTGAAGAACAAGGACGCCTTCGCCGCCCCGGACAGCGCCTGCGTCATGGGCACCACCAACGCGGAGTGGGCGGCCGCGGGCAAGCAGCTGTGCGCCAGCAACGGCCACACCGTGTTTGGGCCCCAGCAGCCGACCCTGATCCTGGGCGCCACCACCACCCTGCGGATGCCGGGGAACATCACGCTGTCCGCCCGGGGCGAGTACCAGGGCGGCGCCTACATCCAGGATGGCGCGTCGTTCAACGCGCTGCAACGCTCCGTGTTGTGGCCCACCTGCGTGCGGGCCAACGGCGTACTGGCCCAGGGCGGCACCGTCAACGACCTGACGGCCTTCGAGCGCGTCACCTGCATCGCGTCGGCCACCAACTCGTATTTCATGGTCTTCAAGCAGGACTTCTTCAAGCTGCGGGACCTCACCCTCTCGGTGCCACTGGGCCGCCTGCTCCCGCAGACGGAGAGCGCCACCCTGAAGGCCAGCGTCCAGAACTTCTGGCGCTGGTACAACAAGGACCTGCAGATGTTCGATCCCGAAACCGGCAGCGATACCCCGCTGGATGAGGGCCGGTCCATCACCGAGCACGTTCCCCCGCCGGCGACGCTCAGCCTGTCGCTGCGCGTGACCTTCTAGGAGGGCGACAATGACCAATCATCGAAGCTGGGCCGAACGGGTCGCCCTCGCGCTGGTCGCCACGGCGACCGTGGTGGCCGCGGGGTGCGATTTCACCGTCACCAACCCCGGTCCCGTGGCGGATGCCAATCTGGATTCGCTGGGGACCTTCGCGGCGCGCCGGGCGCTGGTCACCGGGGCCCGGAGGCAGCTGTCCCTGATCCTCGGGGCGGTGCCCGCCGACGGATACGGCGTGGCCTATTGGAGCGCCGCGGCCGCGTTCGAGATCAACCCCGCCGGCTCCACCGGTAGCTGGGGCATTCCCCCCGCGCTCCAGGTGGGTGACCTCCGGGCCGATGACAGCCCCTGGAGCGGGGCCCAACAGGCGCGCTGGATCGCGGAGGACGCCGTCCGCCGCTTCCAGGCCCGCGGGGTGCCGGAAGACAGCCTCTTCGCCACGCTCGAGCTGTGGGCGGGTTACGCCAACCGCCTGCTGGGCGAGAACTTCTGCGACGCGGTGATTGACGGCGGGCCCAAGGAGCCCGTCACCACCTACTTCACCCGCGCCGAGGCGCATTTCACCGAGGCCCTGCGGATCGCCCAGGCGGCGACCTTCAAGACCGCCGCCAACCAGGCCAGCGTGGTGAACGCCGCCTACGCGGGGCGGGCCTCGGTCCGGGCGGACCTGGCCACCTGGACCAGCAACAACGCCGCGACCTGGGCCAACGCGGTCGCCGACGCCAACGCGGTAACCAGCAACACCTACACCTGGCAGATGCCGTTCTACGATCAGGACGTCAACCAGTCCAATTCGGTGTACTGGTCCATCGGCAACTCGCCCTATCGGGCCCATACCGAGTGGGGCACGTACTACGAGGATTACTTTCGCACCACCAAAGACCCCCGGGCGCAGTGGGATTCCACGGCCCTGCGGGGTGACGCGGCGGTCCAGAAGTTCGCGAGCTACCCCAACGTGGTGAATAGCCGCGTGCCGTTCTATCCCGAAGGGAAGTACCGGGCACGGGGTTCCAGCATCAACCTGTCCAGCGGCTGGGAAATGCGGCTGCTCGAAGCCGAGTACGCGCTCGCGGTGAACAACGACGCGGCGACGGCCGTGGCCAAAATGAACCTCCGGAGGACCAGCCTGAGCCTGCCCTTGCTCACGGTCAGCACCGTGGACCAGGCCTGGACCGACCTCAAGCGCGAACGGATGATGGAGCTGTGGCTCGAGGCCCGGCGCTTGGGCGACCTCCGGCGTTGGGATGTTTCGGGTGCCCCCGGCCAGGCCATGGACGGGGTGTGGGTGACCGGCGAGTCCAGCCCACGGGAAACGATGACCTCACCGGTGGTCCGGGCCCTCTGCTGGCCCATCAGCACCGGGGAAATGCAAACCAACCCGAACCTGCGTTGAGTTGGGTTGACCTGGCGTGGCTGGCCCGCCGGCGCAGTGGCCGGCGGGCCAGTCGTGTATTCAGCACCCGGGGCGGGTCCCGGATCCCGGTGGCCCTGCTGGGACTGGTGGTGTGCGGTCTGCGGTCGCTCCCGGCGCAACAGGCGGGCGCGGGGGGCACCGCGCCGGCCGCCCGCTGGCCCATCAACGTGGAGACCGCGCCCCGCCCGGTGAGCCGGGCCGCCAGGGCCCAGGGCCCCATCAGCGTGGACGGCAGGCTGGACGAGCCGGCCTGGCAGGCCGCCGTTCCCATCACCGAATTCGTGCAGTCCCAACCCCATCCCGGTTACCCGGCCACCGAGCGGACCGCGGTCCGCATCCTGTACGACGAGCACGGGCTCTATGTGGGCGCCATGTGCTACGAGTCCCAGCCGGATCACCTGGTGATCCTGAGCCTGGAGCAGGACTTCCCCGGGGGCTCCACCCGCGACTCGGACATCTTCGGCGTCACCCTGGATCCGTTTCTGGATCGGCAGAACTCGTTCATGTTCCTGGTCAATCCGCGGGGCGCGTATCGCGACGGGCAGACCTTCAACGACAGTCGCCAGGAGGACTTCGCCTGGCGCGGCCTGGTGGACATCAAGACCGTGGTGGCCGACTCGGGCTGGACCGTGGAGATGGCGATCCCCTGGACCACCCTGCGGTTCGACCCCCGCAAGACCAACCAGGGGTGGGGCATGAACCTGCTGCGGCGGGTAAGGCGGAAAAACGAAGACTCCTACTGGGCTCCGGTGGACCGCAAGGATCCGCTGCACCGCATGTCCCGGGCCGGGACCCTGGAGGGCATTCAGGACATTCACTCGGGCCGGAACCTGCGCCTCAAGCCGTTTGCCCTGGCCAGGGACCAATCGGGCAGCCAGGTGGCGGGCGGCAGCGGGGCCCAGATGGATGGGGGCGCCGACGCCAAATGGGGGCTCACCTCGGGCCTCACCCTGGACCTGACCTATCGCACCGATTTCTCCCAGGCGGACGTGGACCAGGAGCAGGTGAACCTGACGCGGTTCCCCTTGTTCTATCCCGAGCAGCGGGACTTCTTCGTGGAGAACTCGGGCTCGTTCCTCCTGGGAGACGTGAGCGAGCGGAACTTGCGGACCGGATCGAGCCTGCAGCAGTTCACGCTGTTTCATTCTCGCCGCATCGGGCTCACCCGCGACGGGCGGCCGGTGCCCATCCTGGGCGGCGCCAGGGTTTCCGGTAGAGCGCTGGGGCTGGAGCTGGGGATGCTGGACATGCAGACCCAGCGTGCCGACTCGCTGCCGCCCGAGAACTTCGCCGTGGCCCGCCTGCGCCGGAACCTGGGCGCCTCGGACCTGGGGTTCATGGTGGTGAACCGCCAGGAGACCGATTCGGCCGGCGGGGCCTACCACCGCAGCTACGGCGTGGATGCCGACGTGCATCTGCTCCGGTCGCTGGCCCTCAACTCCTACCTCGCCGCGACCGATCAACCCGGGGCGTCGGGCGACCAGACCGCCGCCCGGCTCGCCCTGGGGTGGCGGGACCGGATCTGGGACGCCTCGGCGTTCGTGAAACGGGTGGGCGCTGGGTTCGACCCTCTGGTGGGGTTCGTGAGCCGGACCGCCATCCGCCACGGGTACCTGACGGTGGGCGCCCATCCCCGACCCTGGCCCGCGCTGTTGCAGGAAGTCAATCCGTACGCGGAGCTGAGCTACATCACCGACCTCAACGGGGCGCTGGAGACCCGGGTCGGCTCGCTGGGCCTGGCGACCCAGTTCAACGACGGGGGCACCCTGGATCTGAAGTATCACAATCAGTTCGAGCGGATTGATCAGTCGTTCACCGTGAGCGGCGTGCCCATTCCCCCGAACGACTACCGTTTCCAGTCGGTGAGCGCTTCCTACCAGTCCAACGTAGGCCGGCCCTTGAACGGCTCGGCTACGCTGGAGGCAGGGGGCTACTACGGCGGAACCCGGCGCTCGGCGAGCGGCCAGGTGCAGTGGCGGGCGCACTACCGGCTTATGTTTGAGGGGTGGGCAAGCCATAATGTGGTGACCCTGCCACAGGGGGCGTTCAACGCCGATGTCGTCGGAGGGCGGGTGCGGGTGGCTTACTCGACGACCCTGTTTGGCAAGGCGTCGGTGCAGTACAACAATCAGACCGGCCAGCTGGTCACCAACGTCCGGTTCAACTGGATCTACGGGCCGCTGAGCGATTTCTTCCTGGTCTATCAGGAGCGGCGTGACATGGTGGCACACCTCGTCCTGGATCGGATTGTGACCGCAAAGGTCACGAGATCCCTGGCTTTCTGATGGCCGACGGGCGCCTCCTGCTTGCGGCGTTGACGCTGCCCCTCCAGCTGGCCTGCTACCGCTACATCCCGGCCACAGTAGAGACGGTGCCGGACCAGGCCAGCGTCCGCGTCGTCCTCTCCTCCGCGGCGCAGGAGCGGCTGCGCGCGACCTACGGGGTCACCACGGCAGGGCCTACGTTGAGCGGAAAGGTGGTGGGGCAGGCGGGTGACAGCTTGGGGTTGTACGTGCCCTCGGTTCCCATGGGTACCGGCCCCGGAACCCGACCGCTCTACGAGCAGATCGGGGTGGCTCGAGCCGACGTCTTGCGGGTGGACATCCGGCGGGTGGACGCGTTTCGAACCGGCGCGCTGGGCGCGCTGGCCGCCGGCCTGGTGGCCGTGGCCGCGTTCCAGGCGTTCAAAGGGGAGCAGACCGTTGTGACGCCGCCCCCGTCCCCTCCCCCGGCCGAGGGCCTGGCTGGCTGGAGGGTCGGCGTGTCCCTGTCCTGGCCCTAGGCCGCCCGGGAGCTACTGCCTACGACCTCCCTGCACATCGCGTCCATCCTGATCCGCGTCTTCGCGCTGGTGTGGTCGGTGATCGTGGTCCGCCGGCTGCGGGACTGGCGCGTGGCCTCCCTCACCGCGCTGCTGCTTCTGCTGCTGGCGGGTGACGGGGTATTGCTGCTGGGGATGTGGCGGACCTGGTCGGTGACCACCCTCTTACGCGTGGCCGAGGTCCCCAACCTCCTGGTGAGCGCACTGGCGCTGCTGGCCGTGGCGGTGTCGGGGAGGGTGATCGGGCAGTACCAGCGGGTGGAGCAGGCGCTCACCGTCGAGACCGCCTACCTGGAAGAGCTGTTTGAGTCTTCACCGCTGGCCACCGTCCTGGTGGACAACGACAGCCGCATTCTCCGGATCAATCACCAGTTCACCCACCTGTTCGGCTATGGCAAGGAAGAAGCGGTCGGCCGGTCGCTGGACGAGCTGGTTGCGCCGGGCGAGTTCCTGGATGAGGCGCACTCGATCACCAAACGGGTGGCCGCCGGCGAGCGGGTAGCGGTGGAAACCGTGCGCCGCCGCAAGGATGGCAGCCGGGTGGACGTGGCGATCCTGGGGGAGCCGGTGCGTATCGGGGGCGGCCAGGTCGGGGTGTACGGCCTCTACCGGGATATCACCGAGCGGAGACTGGCGGAGCAGGCCCTGCGCAGCTCGGAGGAGAAATTCTCCACCGTCTTCCGGCTGAGCCCGGACATCCTCACCATCAGCTCGGTGGAGAGCGGCATCCTGGTGGACGTCAACGACGCGTTCGTGTCCACCACCGGCTACTCCCGGGAGGAGGTGATCGGCCGCCCGGTTGCCGACATCCGGCTGTGGGCCGATCCCGCGGAGCGGGAGCACCTGGTGGAGCAGCTCAGGCGGCACGCGGTAGCCCGCAATTTCGAGTGCACGTTCCGGATGAAGAATGGCGAGATCCGGATCGGCCTGCTCTCGGCCGAGCTGGTGACCATCGGCGGGCAGGCCTGCATGCTGACGGTGAGTAACGACATCACGGAGCGGAAGGCGGCGCAACGCGCCCTGGAGGCGAGCGAAGAGCGCTATGCCCTGGCGGCGCGGGGGGCCAACGACGGGCTGTGGGACTGGGATCTCGGCACCGACCGGGTGTACTTCTCGCCCCGCTGGCGGGCCATGCTGGGCTATGCGGACGGGGAGGTGGGGTCCACGTCGGACGAGTGGTTCCGGCGGGTGCACGCCGCCGACGTGGAGCGGGTCCGCGCCACGCTGGAGGCCCACCTGCAGGGCCGGAGCGATCACTTCGAGAGCGAGCACCGCATGCTGTGCCGGGACGGGACCTACCGCTGGGTGCTGAGCCGGGGCATCGCCGTCCGGGACGGCGCGGGACAGGCGCACCGCATGGCCGGCTCCATGACCGACGTGTCGCTGCGGAAGGCGGCGGAAGAGAAGCTCCTGCATGAGGCGATCCACGACGTGCTCACCGGACTTCCCAACCGGGCGTTGTTCATGGATCTCCTGGCCCGCAGCGTAGCCCGCTCCAAGCGCCGGAAGGGCTACCTGTTCGCGGTCCTGTTCCTGGACCTGGACCGCTTCAAGATCATCAACGACAGCCTGGGCCATCTGGTGGGCGATCAATTGTTGGTAGGGATCGCCCGCCGCCTGGAGAAGTGCCTCCGTCCGGAGGACACCGTGGCGAGGCTGGGCGGCGACGAGTTCACGGTCCTGCTGGACGACATCAACGACCTCAGCGATCCCACCCGGGTGGCGGAACGGGTGCACAAGGAGCTGGAGAGCCCCTTCCACGTGGGCGGTCACGAGGTCTATACCAGCGTGAGCATCGGCATCGCGCTGAGCAGCCCCAGCTACGAATCGCCGGATCAGATCCTGCGCGACGCGGATACCGCCATGTACCGGGCCAAGGCCCTGGGCAGAGCGCGCCACGAAGTTTTCGATACCGGCATGCACGCGCGCGCCGTGGCCCTGCTGCAGCTGGAGACCGACCTGCGGCGCGCCATCGAGCGCCGGGAGTTCCGGCTGCACTATCAGCCCATCGTGACGCTGGCGGGGGGCCGCGTCGTGGGCTTCGAGGCCCTGGTACGCTGGCTCCACCCTCAGCGGGGCCTGCTGCTTCCTTCCGAGTTCGTGGCGGTAGCCGAAGAGACGGGGTTGATGCTGCCCATCGGCCGCTGGGTGCTGGAGGAAGCCTGCCGCTCCGCGCAGGCCTGGTCCGACCAGGTGCGGCAGCCGCTGATCATCACCGTGAACCTGTCCAACCGCCAGTTCGCCCAGCCCGATCTCCCCGAGCAGGTGGGCGCGGTGCTCAAGGAGGTGGGGCTCGACCCCGGACGTCTCAAGCTGGAGATCACCGAGAGCGTGATCATGGAGCACGGCGAGGGCGTCACCCGCACGCTGCACCGCCTCCGGGACCTGGGCGTGGAGCTGTATGTGGACGACTTCGGCACCGGCTACTCCTCGTTCAGCGTGCTCCACCGCTTCCCCATCTCCGCCCTCAAGATCGACCGCTCCTTCGTGCACGCCCTGGGGAAGGACGGCGACGGCTCCGAGATCGTGAGGACCATCATGACGCTGGCCCGCAACCTCAAGCTCAACGTGATCGCCGAGGGGATCGAGACCCGGGCCCAGCTGGAGCAGCTCCGCTTGCTCAAGTGTCCCCAGGGGCAGGGCGCGTGGTTCGCCGAGCCGGCGGCGGCCGCCGCGGTGCCCGAGCGGCTCTCACGCCGGCGTTCGCGTTGAAGGTCGCGTCTCCACCCACGCCCCTGGATCGGCGGCTGCTGGCGCATGTCCAGGCCGCCGAGCTGTTCCCGCGACCCGGCACGGCCGTGCTGGCCGTGAGCGGCGGGCCGGACTCGGTGGCCCTGCTCGATCTGTTTCACCGGTTGGCGCCGGAGATCTCCCTCACCCTCGCCGTGGCGCACGCCGATCACGGCATCCTGCCCGACAGCGGCGCGGTGGCCGATCGGGTGCTGAGGCTGGCCGAAGGCTACGGGATCCCCGCGCGGGTGACGCGGCTGGAGTTGGGAGCGGGCGCGTCCGAGACCAGGGCCCGGCGGGCGCGGTACGCGGCGTTACGCGCGGTCCAGCGCGAGCTGGGTGCCTCGTACCTGGTGACCGCCCACCATGCCGACGACCAGATCGAAACCGTGCTCTACCGGATCCTGCGGGGGAGCGGCATGAGCGGCCTGGCCGGGATCGGCGCGCTGGGGCCCCAGGGGCTGGTGCGGCCCCTGTTGCCCTTCCATCGGAGCGAGCTGGAGGAGTGGCTGCACCACCGGTTCCCTGGTCCCGAGGGACCCCCGGTGCACCGGGACCCCAGCAACGCGGACCTGGGCCACGATCGCTCGTGGATCCGCGTCCGGCTCCTGCCGTTGCTGCGCGAGCGGTTCGGGAGCCCGGTGGAGCAGCACCTGCTCGACCTGGGCGCTCACGCCCGAGGGGAGCGGGAGGCCTGGGCCGGCGCGCTGGACGCGCTGCCCGGGCTGGACCTGCGGCCCGCGGAGGAAGGCTTGGACGCCAGCCTCACGGCCTTGCGTGGTTTGCCTCCCGCCCTGGCCGAGGCCCTGCTGCGGGCGCTGGGGCGGGCGGCCGGCTGCCGGCTGGGGCCGCGGCGCAGCGCGGCGGTCCGCCGCTTCTTCATGAAGGCGCCCAGCGGACGCACCCTGGAGCTGGGCCAGGGCTTCGTGGCCGAGGTGGCATTCAACCGGCTCCTGCTGCGGCGGGTGGCGGCCACGGCGCCCCCCGGTCCCGCCAAGCTGGGGGAAGGGAAGGAGGGTCGCCTCACCTGGGGCGGCTTCCGCATCGCCTGGCGTCGCGGGATCGCGGCTCCCATCAGGCGCACGGGCTGGACCACATGGTTCACGACGGGGGGGGGCCTCGTGCGCCCGGCGGCGGCAGGGGATCGGGTGCTCCCACTGGGCGCCACCGGGCACCGCCCGGTCCGCCGGCTCCTCATGGAAGCGCGGGTGCCGCGGGCCGCCCGCTCGGCCTATCCGGTGGTGCTGTGGGGCTCGGATCTGGCCTGGGTGCCCGGCCTATGTCGCGCCCAGACCGCGGTGCCGCCTCCGGGCTCCGCCGCGGTCCGGCTGGAGGTGCGCCGCCTGGGCTCCGGAGTTGGCGTCCCGCAACGGGTTGGGTAAGATTCCAGCGTATGGCTGATCGGCTGCCGCCTACTCGCAAGTTCAACCTGGGCACCATGAGCAAGAACGTGGTGTTCTGGGTGCTTATCGTGTTGCTGTCCATCGCCTTCTATCAGATGGTGAACTCGGCGCGGCAGCAATCGGTTGAGATTGACTATTCGACGTTCACCCGGGAAATCAACCGCGGCAACATCAAGACCGTGGTCTTCACGGCCCCTAATTACGTCCAGGGTGAGCTGCGGCAGGCCATCTCGGCCACGCGGGGATCGGTCAGGGACTTCAATCTGCTGCTCCCGGGGCCCATCTCCGAAGAGCTGCTCCAGCGGTTGGACAGCGCCGGCGTCTCCATCGCCGCCAAAGAGCCCAAGCCTTCCATCGGTGCCGTGCTGTTGCAGCTCTTGCCCTGGCTGATGCTGATCGGGCTGTGGCTCTTTTTCTGGCGTTCCATCCAGCAGGGCGGGAACCGCGCGTTCGCCTTCGGCAAGTCCAAGGCCAAGCTGCTCACCGGCGACACGCCCAAGGTGACCTTCAACGACGTGGCCGGCGCGGACGAAGCCAAGGTGGAGCTGCAGGAGATCATCGAATTCCTCAAGGACCCGCAGAAATTCCAGCGCCTGGGCGGGCGGCTGCCCAAGGGCGTGCTGCTGGTGGGCCCGCCGGGAACCGGAAAGACGCTGCTGGCGCGGGCGGTGGCCGGCGAGGCCGGCCGGCCCTTCTTCTCCATGTCCGGCTCCGACTTCGTGGAGATGTTCGTGGGCGTGGGCGCCTCCCGGGTGCGGGACCTCTTCGAGCAGGGCAAGTCGCACGCTCCCTGCATCATCTTCATTGACGAGATTGACGCGGTGGGACGCCACCGTGGCGCCGGGTTGGGCGGCGGCCACGACGAGCGGGAGCAGACGCTCAACCAGCTGCTGGTGGAGATGGACGGCTTCGAGTCCAACGAGGGCGTGATCCTGATCGCCGCCACCAACCGTCCCGACGTGCTGGACCCGGCGCTGCTCCGGCCCGGCCGCTTCGACCGGCAGATCGTGGTGGACATGCCCGACGTCCGCGGCCGCGAGATGATTCTCAAGGTGCACGTGCGGAAGATCCCCCTGTCGGAGGACTCCCGGCTGGAGGTGATCGCGCGGGCCACGCCGGGCCTGGCCGGCGCGGACCTGGCGAACATCGTGAACGAGGCGGCCCTGCTGGCCGCGCGCCGCAACAAGCAGCGGGTGGAGATGGTGGACTTCGAGGACGCCAAGGACAAGGTCATGCTGGGCGTCGAGCGGAAGAGCCTGGTCCTCTCCGACGAAGAGCGCAAGCTGACCGCCTACCACGAGGCCGGTCACGCGCTGGTGAGCCTCAACGTTCCGGGCCTCGATCCGGTGCACAAGGTGAGCATCGTCCCCAGAGGACGGACGCTGGGTGTCACCTTCTCCCTGCCGGAGGAAGACCGGCACAACTACACCAAGGAATACATCCTGGGCCGCCTGGCCATGGCCTACGGTGGTCGGGTGGCCGAGGTCCTGCTCCTCGGGCGGGAAAAGGTGACCACCGGGGCGGCGCAGGACATCGAGCACGCCACCGAGATGGCGCGTCGCATGGTGACGCAGTTTGGCATGAGCGACGTGGTGGGCCCCATCCTGGTGGGCGACCGCGAGCAGCAGATCTTCCTGGGGCGGGAGCTGGCGCAGCGGCACGAGGTGTCGGAGAAGACGGCCGAGCTGGTGGACCAGGAAATGAAGCGGGTGCTGGAAGACGCCTTTCAGCGGGCCCGCCGTATTCTGGAAGCCAATATGGAGATCCTGCACCGCATGGCGGCGGCCCTGCTGGAGCGGGAGACGCTGGACCGGGAAGACGTCGAGCTGATCGGCGCCGGCAAGCCGTTGCCGCAGAAGATCCCCACCGCGCCCGATGCCCCGCGCGCCCGGCCGGCAGCGGAGAAGCCGCGTGTGCCGGGTGCCGGTCCGGTGCTGGGCACGCCACCCGCGGAACCCGCCGGCGCGTGATCCCGAGCGGGGTCGAGCCGCGGCACTCCTGGGAGATGCGGCGCGGCCTCGTCCCGCTGGAGCAGCCGGCGGTGGTGGGCATCCTCAACCTCACCCCCGATTCCTTCAGTGATGGCGGCGAGTACCTGGACCCGGACCGCGCGTTGGCGCGCGCGGAGGGGCTGGTCGCGGACGGCGTTGCCTTGCTGGACCTGGGCGCCGAGTCCACCCGGCCGGGCGCTGACCCGCTCCCGGACGACCAAGAATGGCGCCGCCTGGAGCCGGCCTTGACCGCGGTGGTGACCCGCTTTCCGGGAGTGCCGGTGAGCGTGGACACGGTGAAATCCGGCGTGGCGCGCCGTGCCCTGGACGCGGGGGCCTGGGCGATCAACGACGTGTCGGGGCTGCGGCTGGATCCCGCCATCGCCGACGCTTGCGCCGTGGCCGGGGCGGGGCTGATTCTGATGCATTCGCGAGGCGACGTCAGCACCATGGCCACCTACCAGCATGCCCGGTACGGCGACGTGGCCGCCGAGGTGGCGAAGGAGTTGGACGCCGCGGCGGCGCTGGCGGTGGGGCGGGGCGTGCCGCGCGAGCGCATCGTGCTGGACCCGGGCCTCGGTTTCGCCAAGACGCCGGAGCAGAGCTACCAGGCGCTTCGCGGGATTCCCTCGCTGGTCCGGCTGGGCCACGCCGTCATGATCGGACCCTCGCGCAAGCGATTCCTGGGGGCCGTCACGGGGCGGGAGGTGGGGGAGCGGGACGTGGCGACGGCGGCGGCCTGCGCCCTGGGTTGGGTGCTGGGCGCCAGGCTGTTCCGGGTGCACGAGGTGGGCCCCACCCGCGACGCGCTGGCGGTGGCCTGCGCCACCGGGGTGGCCTGATGGGACTGGAGCAGCTGCGGTTCCTGATCCCCGGCTGGCGAGACGTCCTGGAGATCCTGATCGTGGCTCTGGTGATCTACCAGCTTCTGCTGGCGCTGGCGGGCACCCGGGCCCTGCAGATTCTGGTGGGATTGTTTGTGCTGGGCATGGTCTATTTCGGGGCCGTGCTGCTCAAGTTCAACATGATCGCCACCCTGCTGGGCGTGGTGTTCACCTACGGGGCCTTCGCCGCGGTGGTGGTGTTCCAGCCCGAATTGCGCCACGCCCTGGCCCGGCTGGGCCGCTCCCGGGTGCTGCGGCTCTTCACCCCCAACAACGTGAGTGCGGTGGCGGAGGAGATCTCCGACGCGGTGGAGCGGCTGTCCCGGGGCGGGATGGGAGCCATCATCGTGGTGGAGCAGGATGTCTCGCTGGATGATTACCTGGAGTCGGGGACGGTGATGCGGGCCTCCGTGTCGGCGGACCTCCTCACCACGATTTTCACGCCCTATTCGCCGTTGCATGACGGCGCCGTCCTGATCCGCGGCGACCAGATCATCGGGGCGGCGTGCGTGCTGCCGCTCACCCAGTTTCCCGTGACCGACCGCTCCCTGGGCACCCGTCACCGCGCCGCGCTGGGGCTCTCCGAGGAGAGCGACGCGCTGGTGGTCGTGGTTTCAGAGGAAACATCGCAGATTTCGGTCGCCTTCCGCGGGTTGCTGACGCGGGGTCTTACCCGGGAGCGGGTCCGGGATATCCTTTCCGGCCAGGCGGAACCGGCGCTGCCGCAGGGAACGGCGGCCTGACCAGGCCGCCGGCTCCCACACCAGGAAATTCACCGCGGAGACCGCGGAGAACCGATGCCATGAACAGGTTGCCCGATGCCCGCTGACACCACGCAGCTCGTCTCCCAGCGCCCCCCGTACCGCGCGGCCCTGGGCGTCTCTTTGTTGGTGCTCGTGGGGTACGTCGTGACCCTGGGGCCCACGGTGACCTTCTGGGACGCGGGCGAGTTCATCGCCACGTCCAAGATTCTGGGGATTCCGCACCCGCCCGGAACGCCGCTGTTCGTGCTGCTGGATCACGTGTGGTGCTGGCTGGTGCCGCTGGGCCAATACGCCTTCCGGTCCAATCTCATGACCGCGCTGTTCAGCGCGGCCGGCGCGGGGTTCTTCTTCCTGCTCATGGCCCAGGCCCTGCGGGCGCGTCCGGCGGGCGAAGCGCCCGACCGGGTCTTCGAGATCGGAGGAGCGGCGGCGGCCGCGGTGATCTCCGCCTTCGTGTTCACGGTATGGCAGAACTCGAACGAGACCGAGGTCTACATGGTCGCCACCCTCAGCATCTCGGCCGTGTGCTGGCTGACCTGGCTGTGGCGGCGGCACCGCGGGACCGGACGGGCACCCCACGTCCTGCTGCTGGTGGTCTACATCCTGGCCGTCTCGCTGGGGGCGCATCTGCTCACCCTCCTGGTGGGGCCCGCCGTGATCGGGTTCATGTACCACACCATTCGCACCGAGCCTTTGCGGGACGAGGCGGAGCGGCGGGTGGAGCGCGCCCAGCTCGCGGTCCTCACCGGCATCTGGGCCTTGCTGGTGGGCACCGGCATGGGCAGCACCGCGTTGCTGGTGCTGGGCGGCGTGATCTTCGTGCTGGGAGCGGTGTATGCCGCCGCCTCCGGCGCGGCCCTGTTCGCCGCGACCGTGTTTCTGCTCGCCGCGGTGGGCGCCTCCACCTACCTGTTCCTCTACGTGCGGGCGGGGCTGAATCCCTTCATCAACGAAGCGGATCCTTCCACCTGGCACTCGCTGCTGGCGGTGATCCGGCGGGAGCAGTACCCGCCCCGCTCGCCGCTGGACAACCCGATTTATCCCTCGGGGCCCGACAACCCCGGTCGCAGCCTGTCGCTGCTGTGGCTCCAGATTCAGAACTACCTGCAGTACTTCGACTGGCAGTGGGCCAACGGCCTGGCGACCGCGCGCACCTTCTTCGCCTGGCCCCGCTTACCCTTCACCCTCCTGTTCACGTCCCTGGGCATCTACGGCATGCAGCTGGTCAAGCAGCGGGACGGAGGGATGTTCTGGCTGCTGCTGCTGCTGTGGCTCACCACCGGGTTCGTGTTGATGATCTACATCAACTTCAAGCCCGGCTTCTCGCTCGCCTACGACCAGTACCAGGACATCAACATGCACGAGGTCCGGGAGCGGGACTACTTCTACACGGTGTCCTACCAGGTCTGGGGGCTGTTCGCCGGAGCGGGGATCGCCGGGCTGTACCAGATCCTCAAGCGGGAAGTCAAAGCTGCCAAGGGGGCGGCGGCGGCCGTGCTGGGGCTGGCCCTTCTGCCGTTCGGCCTCAACTACACCGCCGCCAGCCGCTCCTACGGCAAGGATGCCCGGCTGGCGCGCGATTTCGCCTATGACCTGCTGCAGTCGGTGGAGCCCTACGGCATCCTCTTCACCAACGGCGACAACGACACCTTCCCGCTGTGGTATCTCCAGGAGGTCGAGGGCATCCGGCAGGACGTGTCGGTGGTCAACCTGTCGCTGGGCAACACCGATTGGTACATCCGGCAGCTGCGCGACAATCCGGTGCGGCCCTTCGTGCCGGAGCAGGCCCCGTGGTACGCCGGGCTTGCCCCCACCAAGGTGCCACTGCCGCTCCACTCCCTGACCGACCGGGAGGTCGCCAGCCTCCAGCCACAGCTGTTGCCCCGCAGCCTGCGCTTCGTGGCGGGGCGGGTGGATCACACCTACCCCGAGAATACTCCGTTCTACGTGAAGGACATCCTGATTCTGCGGCTGATCCAGGAGAACGTGGGACGGCGGCCCATCTACTTCTCGCTCACGGCCGGGAACAACTGGCTGGGCATGCAGTCCTATCTCACGGAGCAGGGCCTGGCGCTCAAGCTGCACGCCGACACGCCGCCGGACACCACCCGCCTGGCCACCGGGCTTCCGGGTCTGCCTCCGGTGGACGTGCCGCGCACCGACAGCCTGGTGTGGAAGGTCTTCCGGTACGCCGACCTGCGGCTGGCCGATTCCCTGGAGCTGGAGCCCACCAGCCGGAACATCACCATCAACCTCAGCATCCCGCCGCTGGGGCTGGGGCAGGCCTACCAGCTGCGCGGCGACTTCAAGCGCAGCGTCGAGAATTTGGAGTGGGCCAACCACTTGAATCCCAGCCCCGATATCGCGCAGATCATCCGCGCGCTCCGGTCGAGGGACACGGCGTTGTTCCGCGATACCACGAAGGCGCGGCGGTGAGCGAAGCCGCTATTTTGGATAGCCATGACTTTCGCCGCGCTCCCCGGGAACCTGGCCCGCGTCCGGGAGGACATCGCCCGCATCCAATCCCGGGAGGGATTGCGGGGTGCCGTGCGAATCGTGGCGGTTACCAAGGGTCATCCGGTGGAGGCGGTGCGCGCCGCGCTGAACGCCGGGCTTCCCGATGTGGGGGAGAACCGGGTGCAGGAAGCCCTCGACAAGCAGGACGCGGCGGCCGGCATTCCCGTCACCTGGCACCTGATCGGACACCTGCAGACCAACAAGGCGAAGCACGTGCCGGGCCGGTTCGGATGGGTGCATTCGGTGGACTCCGCGCGGGTGGCGGAGGCGCTGAGCCGCGCCGCGCCGGCGGGGGGTGAGTCTCTCAGGGTGTTGATCCAGGTCAACGTCGCGGGCGAGGAGCAAAAGAGCGGCTGCGATCCTGCGGCGGCTGGCGAGCTCGCCGGCCGGGTGGCCGGGCTGGCGGGGCTGGAGCTTCTGGGTCTCATGGCCATGGCTCCCCTGACCGACGACGAAAGGGTGCAGCGCCGGATCTTCGGTGACCTGCGCCGGCTGCGCGAATCGTTGCAAGCGCAGGGACATCGCCTCCCCGAGCTGTCCATGGGGATGTCGGGCGACTTCCCCGCGGCCGTCGCGGAGGGCGCCACCATGTTGCGTCTGGGAACTGTGTTGCTCGGGGAGCGTCCCACATGACCGACGCCGGCTTCCACCTCACCCCGGTAGACATCCGGGCGCAGGAGTTTCATCGCACCCTGCGCGGGTACGATCCCGCCACGGTCGAGGAATTCCGCCAGCGCATCGCGGAAGAGGTCGAGCGCCTGCTGCGAGAGCGGGTCCAAATGGAGGAGCGCCTCCAATCCTTCCGCGAGCAGCTCAAGGCGTTCCGGGAGCGCGACAAGGCGCTCAACGACGCCTTGGTTTCCGCCCAGCAGCTGCGGGCGGATACCGAGCAGGCGGCGCGGCGGGAGGCGGACCTGGTCATCCGCGAGGCGCGGGCCCAAGCGGATCAGATTCTCCAGGAGGCCCGGGGGGCCGAAGCCGCCGTCCGCCGCGACATGGAGGCGGCGCAGCGTCAGTTCACCGCCTACCTGGCGGCGTTTCGCACCCTGCTGGAGCGGTACCTGTCCGAGGTGGACGCGCTGGAGGCGCATCGCGGAGAAGCCACACCGCCCAGAACCCCATGACGGCCGTCGCCCTTTCGCAGCAGGTCGACCGGGCGCTCCAGACCATCCGCGCGCGTGCCCCGGCGCGACCGGACGTGGCCGTGATCCTGGGAACCGGGCTGGGCGGCCTGGCGCGGGAGATGTCGGTGGCGGCGGAGATCGCCTACCGGGACATCCCGGGATTCCCCCTGTCCACGGTGGAAAGTCATTCTGGCCGCCTGCTCATTGGGGAGCTGGGTGGAAAACGGGTGGTGGCGATGCAGGGCCGGTTCCACCGCTACGAGGGCTACACGCTGCAGCAGGTGACCTTTCCGGTGCGAGTGTTGCGCGCGCTGGGGGCCGGAACCCTGATCGTGTCGAGCGCCTGCGGCGGGATGCACCCGCTGTGGAGCCCGGGCGAGCTGGTGCTGATTGCGGACCACATCAATCTGCTGGGCGACAATCCCCTGGTGGGTCCCAACGACGACGCGCTGGGCCCGCGGTTTCCCGACCTGTCCCGGGCCTACGATCCCGGCCTGCGGAGGCTGGCCCGGGAGGTGGCGCGTGAGCGCAAGATGGTGCTGCGTGAGGGAGTCTACGTGGCGGTGAGCGGTCCCAACCTGGAAACGGCCGCCGAATACCGATTCTTAAGGAGCATCGGGGCGGACGTGGTGGGCATGTCTACCGTGCCGGAGGTGATCGTGGCGGTGCACGGCGGGATGCGGGTGCTGGGGCTCTCCATCATCACCGACGCTTGCCTGCCGGACGCGCTGCAGCCGGCCAACGTGCAGGAGATCATCGCCACCGCGGCGCGCGCCGAGCCGCAGCTGACCCGCCTGGTGCAGGGCGTGCTGGAGCGCCTGTGAGCCGCTACGCCCCGCTTCCCGCCGGCAACCAGCACGCCCTGGAGGTGGCGGTGCTCCAGACCTGGCGTGCCGAACGGCTATTTCAGCGCACGCTGGAGGCCACCCGCGAAGGCCCGCCCTTCGTGTTCTACGAGGGCCCGCCCACGGCCAACGGCAGGCCGGGCATCCATCACGTCTTCGCCCGCACCATCAAGGACCTGATCTGTCGCTACCAGACCATGCTGGGCAAGTCGGTGACCCGCATCGCGGGATGGGACACGCACGGCCTGCCGGTGGAGATCGAGGTCGAGAAGGACCTGGGCATCAAGGGCAAGCCGGACATCGAAAAACTGGGCGTGGCGGAGTTCAATCGCCGCTGCAAGGAGAGCGTGTTCCGCTACAAGGCGGACTGGGAAGCGCTCTCCGAGCGCATCGGCTACTGGCTGGACTACGATCATCCCTACGTCACCTATACCAACGACTACATCGAGAGCGTCTGGTCGCTGCTCCAGCGGTTGCACCAGAAGGGGCTGCTGTACGAGGGGCACAAGATCCTGCCCTACTGCTGGCGCTGCGGCACCGCGCTGTCCAGCCACGAGCTGGCCATGGGGTACGATGTCCATAAGAGCCCGTCGATTCATGTCCTGTTGAGAGTGGTGGGACGGGCAGAAGGGGCAGAGCGGTACCTGCTGGTGTGGACCACGACGCCCTGGACCCTGCCGTCCAACGTGGCGGTGGCGGTGCACCCCGACTTCACCTACGTGGAGCTGGACGTGGACGGCCGCCATGTGATCGTGGAGAAGACGCTCTCGCACAAGGCGATTCCGGGCGCCACCCATGGCAAGGCGCTCAGCGATTTCCCCCAGGTGGCCGAGTATCGCGGGAGGGACCTGATCGGCTGGCGCTACCAGCAGCTGCTGGACGCGGTGGAGGTGGACCCCAGCCAGGGCTTCCGGGTGGTGGCAGGCGACTTCGTCACCAACCAGGAGGGCACCGGTCTGGTCCATCTGGCGCCCGCCTACGGCGCGGACGACTACGCGGCGGTGCAGCGGGAGGGGCTGCCCTTCTTCATCGTGGTGGACCCGGCGGGACGCTTCGCGGGGACCCGGTGGGACGCCATCAACGGCAAGAACATCTTCGACACCAACGCCCTCATCGCCGAGCGGCTGGAGCGGGAGCACAAGCTGTTCGGCCGCTATCTGCCCGACGGTTACGAGCACAGCTACCCCTTCTGCTGGCGTTGCGACTCGCCGCTGATCTACTACGCGCGCAAGTCGTGGTTTGTGCGGACCACCGCCTTCCGGGACCGCATGCTGGAGATCAACCGCGCCGTGGCGTGGCATCCGCCGGAGGTGGGAAGCGGGCGGTTTGGGGAATGGCTGGAGACCAACGTGGACTGGGCGTTGTCCCGCGACCGCTACTGGGGCACGCCGCTGCCGGTGTGGCGATGCAGCGAGAACCAGGCGCACCTGGTGGTGCTCGGCTCCTACCGCGAGCTGGCGGAGCGGATGGGCAAGACGTCGCTTCCGCCGGATTTCGATCCCCACAAGCCGTTCATCGACGAAGTGGTCTTCCCCTGCCTGGAGTGCGGAGGGCAGAAGGGGCAGCAGAGCGGCACCATGCGCCGCGTCCCCGAGGTGATTGACGCGTGGTTCGATTCCGGCGCGATGCCCTACGCGCAGTGGCACTACCCCTTCGAGCGCCAAGAGGAATTCGCCGCACATTTCCCGGCGGAGTTCATCTGCGAAGGCCTGGACCAGACCCGCGGCTGGTTCTACTCGCTCCTGGCCATCGCTGCGGGCGTGTTCGACCAGCCCGCCTACCGGCACGTGATCGTGAACGGCCTGGTGCTGGATGCCCAGGGACGGAAGATGTCCAAGCGGCTGGGCAACGTGGTGGATCCCAGCAAGGTGGTGGAGGAGCTGGGCGCGGACACCGTGCGGCTCTTCCTGCTGGCGTCCAGCCAGGTGTCGCAGCAAAAGAGCTTCAATCCCGCCAGCATTCCGGAGCTGGCGGGCGGCTTCCTCAACCGGCTGCGCAACAGCTACGGATTCTTCGCCCTCTACGCCGAAGACTGGACGCCGGCGTCCGCGCCGCCGAATTCCTCCCGCCCGCCGGTGGACCGCTGGCTGCTGGGCCGGCTGGACGGGCTGATCGCGACGGTGCGGGCCGCCTGGTCCGGGTATGACGTCACGGCCGGCACCCGCGCCATCATGGACTTCTGCGACAACGACCTGTCCAACTGGTACGTGCGGGTCAACCGGGCACGGTTCTGGGCCCCCGACGCGGCCGCGGACGCCGCGGCCCTGGCCACGCTGCACGAGGCGCTGGTGACCGTCACCCGGCTGCTGGCGCCGGCGGCGCCCTTCATCAGCGACGCCATCCACCGCCCGCTCACGGGAACCTCGGTGCACCTGGCGGGGTTTCCCGAGGACCGCGGACGCCAGGACGCCAGGCTGGCTGCCGCGATGCAGGCCATCCGCGTCCTGGCATCGCTGGCCCGCTCGGCGCGTGAAGCGGCGGGGATCCGGGTACGCCAGCCGCTGGCCCGG
>Ga0153915_10001271_pt1 | contig 23234 bp, 19 predicted proteins | sample Opewatmetagenome_2_FD_107003 | JGI IMG/M metagenome (GOLD analysis project Ga0153915, IMG submission 107003) | Freshwater wetland microbial communities from Ohio, USA - Open water 3 Core 3 Depth 3 metaG | ecosystem: Environmental > Aquatic > Freshwater > Wetlands | place: USA: Ohio, Lake Erie...
CTCGTCGCGGGCCTCGCCGTTATCTTCGCCGCCCCGCTTGAAGCATACGTCGGCCCGGGTGCCGGCTTTGCCTTCCTCTCGTCGTTCCTCGTCCTCTTCCTGACGTTTTTCATGGCGATCTTCTCGTTTGTCGCCTGGCCCTTCCGTTTTCTTTGGAAGGTCATCCGGGGCCGGAGGGCCTATAAGAACAGCCTGATCAACAGGCTAGTTATCCTCGGGCTCGACGGACTGGAACCTGCCCTGGCCGAAAAATTCATGGCTGAAGGGAAACTACCGAACCTGGCCCGATTGAAAAAGGAAGGGACGTATGCCCGGCTAAAGACGACGACACCGGCTATTTCGCCCGTGGCCTGGTCGTCCTTCATGACCGGTTCCGAGCCCTCCAAACACAACATCTTCGACTTCCTGAGCCGGGACCCGAGGACCTACCTCCCGGACCTCTCATCGGCCAGGATCGGCCGGCCCCGGCGCGTTTTCCAATTCGGAAAATACAGGATCCCGCTGTCAAAGCCGGAGATCCGCGGGCTCAGGAAAAGCGTCCCGTTTTGGAAAATCCTGGGAGAAAAAGGCATTTTTAGCACCGTCCTCAGGGTTCCGATCACCTTCCCCCCTGAAAAGTTCCGCGGGCATCTCCTCTCCGGAATGTGCACACCCGACATGAAGGGCAGTCAAGGCACGTTCTCGTTCTATACCACGGATGAGGAGAAGGTCCGTAAACACGAAGGGGGTGTTGCCATCCTTGTCAAGCTGGCAGGCGACAGGATCCTGACCCATCTCTCCGGGCCGGAAAACACGATGCTCAAGATCCCGGAAGAAATCCGCCTCCCCTTGGGCCTGAGCATCGACCGGGAGAAAGGCGGGGCTTGGATCGACGTCGCCGGCCAGAATTTCTTCCTCAAGGAAAAAACGTTCAGCCCGTGGGTGCCGGTCGTCTTCCGGGCAGGCCTGGGGATCAGGATCCGGTCCATCTGCCGGTTCTACATCACCGGGATGAGCCCGCATTTCGAGATGTATGTGACGCCCCTCAACATCGACCCGGACAAGCCCGCCCTGCCTATCTCTTATCCCCTGATCTACTCGATTTACCTGGCCAAGCTTCTGGGCCGCTTCATCACCCTCGGCGAGGCGAACGACACCTGGGCCCTGAACGAGGGCGTCCTAGGCGAGCAGCCTTTTCTCGACCTGACCTACTCCAACCATGAAGAGTGGGAGGCCATGCTCTGGAACGCGCTCGAAAAAACCCCCCGGGGCCTGGTGACGATCGTGTTCGAAACGACCGACAGCATTCAGCACATGTTCTTCCGTTACCTGGACAAGAACCACCCGGCGCTGAAAAAACCCGGCCAGAACGGGATGAGCGCCCGGGTGATCGAGACCCTCTATACGAAGATGGACGACCTCGTCGGTCGCGTCCGCAAGGCCATGGACGAGCGGAGCGTCCTCGTCATCATGTCTGACCACGGCTTCAAGTCTTTCCGCCGCGGCGTCAACCTCAACTCCTGGCTTTGGAAAAACGGCTACCTCGCCCTCGAGGGCGGCAAGGCGCGGAGCGGAGAGTGGTTTAAAGGCGTCGACTGGGAGAAGACGCGGGCATACGCCCTCGGACTCGGCGGCCTCTATCTCAATCTCCAAGGCCGCGAAGCGAAAGGAACCGTCAGCCCGGGTGAGGAGGAGAAGCGTCTCAAGGCGGAGCTGCTCCAGAAGCTCAACGGCTTGAAAGACACGGCGAACGGCGCGGTCGCCGTCACCAAGGTGTATGATAAGGACGTGATCTACTCGGGTCCCTATAAAGACAATGCCCCCGACCTCATCATCGGCTACAATGAAGGTTATCGAGCCTCATGGGAAGGGGTCACGGGCATCGTCAACGACGTCATTTTTGATGACAACGCCAAGGCCTGGAGCGGCGACCACTGCATCGACCCGGCCCTGGTCCCAGGAGTTCTCTTCACGAACCTCAAGATCAAAGGCCAGAGCCCGTCGATCATGGATATCGCCCCGACCGCCCTCGAACTTTTCGGGCTCAAGCCGCCGGCCCACATGGACGGCTGCAGCCTGGTCGACGCGGCAGATCCTTTCGGAGCGGTCTCAGGGAAGAAACAGCCATGAATCATCCAAGAACAGGATCGCCCATGAGCCGGCGGGAATTCATGAAGGTCGGGGCCGCGGCCTCGGCCGCCATGGGCCTCGGCGGAAGATCCTTCGTTCCCCGCGTTTTTGGAAAAGCGCGGGCGACGAAAAAGGTCATCGTCCTCGGCATGGACGGCTTGGACCACGGTCTTGTCCGCAACTGGCTCGAGGCAGGAAAATTGCCCACGTTTGCGCGACTCCTCCGTGAGGGCGGGGACCTCAGGCCCCTCGCCACGAGCATCCCGCCCCAGAGCCCGGTGGCCTGGTCGAATTTCATCGCCGGCACCGACCCGGGGGGGCACGGGATCTTCGATTTCATCCACCGCAACCCCGGAGCGGCAAACATCAACGAATTCTTTGTCTTTTCGGCGGCGGAAACGACGGCCGCCAAACACATGCTCCGGTTCGGGAAGACGATCATCCCGCTCTCCGGCGGCGAGGTCAGGAACCTCCGAGGCGGCCAGGCCTTCTGGCAGATCCTTGAAGAGCACGGCATCCCGGCGACCGTCCTCCGGATTCCGTCCAACTATCCACCCGTCCGTTCCAAGCAGAGGACGATCTCGGGGATGAACACGCCGGACCTCAAGGGCACCTACGGAATTTTTAACTATTACACGAACGAAGCCAAGGCCGTCACCGAAGAAGCCGGAGGCGGCGGTCGGGTCCACGACGTCTTCGTCGTCGGCAACCGGGTTGAGGGCAAGCTGCCGGGACCGACGAACGGCTTCCGCACCGGAGGCCCGGAGGTTGAGGTCGATTTCAAGGTCTTCATCGATCCCCTCAATCCCGCGGCCAAGATCGTCATCCAGGACCACGAGTTCATCCTCAAGGAGAAGGAATGGAGCGGCTGGAAGAGGGTTCGCTTCAGCTTCTTCCCCACTCAGAGCGTCACGGGGATCTGCCTGTTCTATCTCAAAGAGGTGCGGCCCAAGTTCAAACTCTACATCAGCCCGATCCACATCGACCCGCGGAACCCGGCCCTGCCGATCTCGACGCCGGAATCCTACAGCCGCGAGCTCGAACGGCGCTTCGGCGCGTTCTTTACCAAGGGTCTGCCCGCGGATACGGCCGCCCTGGACAACGATATCCTGGACGAGGAGGAATTTCTGTTCCAGGACGACCTCGTCCTCCGGGAGAGCCTGGACCTCCTGGATTTCGAGCTCGGGCGCTTCGGGGAAGGGCTCTTCTTTTTCTACTTCTCGAACACGGACCAACGCCAGCACATGTTCTGGCGCCTCATCGACCCGGCGCATCCCGCCTTCGACCCGAAACTCGCGGCGAAATACGGTTCCGTCATCGAAGACATTTACATCGAGATGGACCGGGTCCTGGACAGGGTGCTCCGCAAGGTGGACCGGGAAACCGTCCTCCTCGTCATGTCCGACCACGGCTTCAATCCCTTCCGGCGGGGATTCAACCTGAACACCTGGCTCTTCCAGAACGGCTACCACCGGCTGGCCAAGCCATGGAAGCAGGAGGAATCAGTCTTTTTCGATAACACCGACTGGTCCAAGAGCACGGCTTACGGGGCGGGGCTCAACGGCCTCTATATCAACGAGAAGGGACGCGAGCGCGAAGGGATCGTGGCGCCCGGGCCGGCCAAGGACAACCTCGTGCGGGAGATCGCCCGGAAGCTCGAGACCCTGACCGACCCGAAGACCGGCGAACGCGTCATCCTCCACGCCTATCCCGCGGCGGAGGTGTATCACGGGCCGTACGTAAAAAAGGCGCCGGACATCGTCCTCGGCTTCAGTCGCGGGTACCGGATCTCCTGGCAGTCGCCGCTCGGGAGCTTCCCCAAGGCCGTCGTCGAAGACAACACCAAGAAGTGGAGCGGCGACCACATGACCGCCCCGGACGTCATCCCCGGGATCGTCTTGGCCAACCAGCGAATCCGGGCGCAGGCCCCGGCCCTCTATGACCTGACCGCCACCATCCTCGACGTTTTCGGCCTCGAAAAAAAACAGAACATGATCGGGACGGGAATTTTCTGAATGGAGGCTCCCCATGGGAAGTGCGAAAATCAAGATCGATAAGTCCCTTTACGCGAAGATCAAGAAGTACGCGGAGATCTGCGGCTACTCGTCGGCCGACGAGTTCATCACCCACTGCCTGGAAAAGGAGATCGCCAAGATCGAGGAGGCCGACTCGGAAGAGGAGATCAAGAAGAAGCTGAAAGGGCTGGGCTACATCTCCTGAGCGCCATGCGGATCGTCAATCTTATTTTCGGCGGGATCTTCGACGCCCTACTCTTCCCGTTCCGAGGGCTTTCGCCCTGGTTTGGGATGATTTTTGTCTCCCTGGCGACCGCTTTCCTAATGCTCTGGGTTTTCAAGCTGACCTCAAACCAGGACGGCATTCGGAAGGCCAAGAACGCCATCAAGGCCCACCTCCTGGAGCTGCGCCTTTTCAAGGACAACTTGCGGGTTTCGCTCCGGGCCCAGCGCCGGATCCTCCGGGCGAACCTGAGTTATATAGCCTGCAATTCAAAGCCAATGGCGGTTATGATCATCCCACTCGTCCTGACTCTCGCCCAGCTCAACCTCTGGTTCAGCGTCTCGGCGCTCAAGCCGGGCGAGACGACCCTGGTCAAGCTCAAGCTGGCCAGGGCCGCGGATCCGCTCGCCTTGGAGCTCCAGATCGAACCGTCGCCGGGCCTGGCCGTCGAAACGCCGGCCGTCCGGGTCATAGACGAGGAGGAGATCGCCTGGCGCATCCGGGCCCAGGAAACCGGGCCGGCCAGCCTCACTTTTCGTTTCGCCGGAAGGACCGTGGTGAAGCCCGTGGCCGTCGGCGGCAGGCCGCTGGCGAAGGTTTCGACCCTCACGCCGGGGAAGTCTCTCCTGAAGCAGCTCCTCTATCCTGGCGAAAGACCTCTGCCCGCAGACACACCGGTGACGGAGATCCAGGTTCTCTACGCCGAGAAGGGCCTCAAATTATTCGGGCTCTCCGTCCACTGGCTGGTCGCCTATTTTGTCCTGTCCATCATTTTCGGTTTTGCCTTCAAGGGAATATTCAAGGTTGAGATCTAAGAGAAAAGGGCAGCCCGGGCCGCAGAGCTCATCAATAGGGTCCTGTCGCGGCCCATCCCCGTCCCTTCTCGCCTCCGCAGTTCGGTCTATCGGTTATCTCCGGGTGTTCGGCCCGAGAGGCTGCGGGGGCCAGGGGCCTCTGAGCCGCGCCACCCTCCCACGATTTCTCCGGGGCGGCCTTGTGTGTTGAGGAGAAAAACAATGAACATCGAAACTTTTAAGATGGAGCGCATGCAGTCCAGCTGGGAGAACGTGGTCAAGTACAACCTCTCGGAGAGCGGGGTCCATCCCTTGACCCTCAAGGAGCTCCTGGCTCCGGGGGAGCTCGAAGCCCTGACGAAAGTCGAGATCGGATACACGCAGACCAACGGGACGCCCAGGCTCAGGGCTGAAATTGCCCGCCTCTACGCGAAAATCGGGCCCGACCAGATCCTGACCACGGCCGGCTCCTCGGAAGCCAATTTCCTCCTCATGTGGAGCCTGATCAACCAGGGAGACGAGGTCCTCTTCGAGCTCCCGAACTACATGCAAATGTGGGGACTTCTGCGCGCCTTTGGGGCCAAGGTCAAGCCCTTTTATCTCAGGGAGGACCTGGGCTGGCAGCCGGACCTCGACGCGATGAAGAAACTCCTCTCGCCCAAAACCAAGCTCATCGTCCTGACCAATCCCAATAATCCCACCGGTTCGGTCCTGGGCCGGGGGGCCATGGAAGGGATCATCGAGTTGGCCGACGGTTGCGGGGCCTGGATCCTTGCGGACGAGGTCTATCAGGGGGCCGAACTCTCGGGCAAGCGGACGCCCAGCTTCTGGGGAACGTACAGAAGAGTCCTCGTTGTCAACGGGCTTTCAAAGGCCTACGGCCTTCCGGGCCTGCGGATCGGCTGGATCGTCGGGCCGGGGGATGTCATCAGGAAAACGTGGCCTTACCATGATTACACAACGATCTCCCCTTCCGCCCTGAGCGACAGGCTGGCCTCCCTCGTCCTTTCTCCCTCCCATCGGGACCGTATCCTTAGGCGGACGAGGACGATTCTCAACGAAAATTTCCCGGTCCTCGAGTCTTGGCTTCAAAAACAGGATGGGCTCTTCGAATATAGGGCCCCCCAGGCCGGGGCCATCTGTTTCGCCCGCTACGGCCTGAAGGCCAATTCCACATCCCTGGTGGAGCGGCTGATCAGGGAGAAAAGTGTGCTCCTCGTGCCAGGCGACCACTTCGAAATGGACGGTTTTCTCCGGTTTGGCTATGGACCGGAAAAGGCCTATCTCTCGAGGGCCCTGGGGCGGGTCGAAGAAATACTTAAAAAAATCCGGTAATCATGGTAAAATCGGGATTCCATTCCATGGTGGAATGAGCACTAATGGAGAACCCTTAGGAGGTTGACATGAGAAAAGCCAAAATCCTCATCCCCATGATCATGGGCCTCATGCTGGTCGCCGCCGTGGCCTCGTTCGCCCAACAGACCATCAAGATCGCGATCATCAACTCGGCCCGCGCGTTCGAGCTTTCGACTGAGGGCAAGAAGGCCGTGGCCCAGTTTCAGGAGAGGGACACGAGGATCAAGAACGACATCCAGAAGCTCGATGACGCCATCAGAGCCCTGGAGAACAGGATGAACACCGGCCGGCTGACGATGACTCAGGAGGCCCTCCTCGCCACCCAGTCCGACATCGACAAGAAAACGACCGAGCGGAAGCGATACGAGGAAGACGCGACCCGGGATTTCCAGCAGTTCCAGGCCAATATCGTCCAGCGGATCCGGACCGAAATGGTCACGATCATCCAGGCCCTGCGCAAGGAAAGGGGCTACGAGCTCATTCTTGACCTTCAGGGCAGCGGTGTCGTGGATTTCGAACCGGGGATTGACATCACGGACGAGGTCGTCCGCCGCTATGACGCCTCCAAGGGCGGAGCTCCCCCCGTTAAGAAATAGGGACGTCTGAAGCAACCACTTTAAGAGACAAGAACTCTGCTCAGCGCCCCGTGAAGAAAGGCCGGGCCTTCCTTCGCGGGGCGTTTTTTGTCCCCCTGACAAGCTTGACAAGCGCGTCCTTTCCATTTCAACATGGGTATCCCGAGCCCGAGGAAAGGAGCCGCCCCCATGAAAAAGCCTGATCACCGGTCAGAATCAGAGTTCATCCCAGGCCGGCGGGAATTCCTGAAGAAGTCGGCTGCCGGTGCCGGGTTCTTCCTGACGAATTTCCGGTTCGCGGAGCTCTACGTCGACGACATGCAGGCGGGGGCGGCCGCCCCTCCCGCCGGCTACGGCGACATGTTCGTCATGGAAAGCGCCCCGGGCCCCGAGACGGTCATCAATGGAAAAAAGTACCTCTATTTCGGGGGAACGGGCTATTTCGCCCTGCACGGCCATCCCGAAGTCATTCAGGCCGGCATCGATGCCTACCGGAGATACGGTACCCATAGCGCCACGACTCGCTCCGGCTTCGGCAACAATCCCGTCCTCCTCGAGGTCGAACGCAAGTTGGCCGACTATTTCGGAACCGAGGATGCGGTCTATTTCGTCTCGGGCTATTTTGACAACCTCATCCTGGCTCAGGGTTTGAGAGACGATTACGACGTCATCTTTATCGACGAGACCTCCCACTTCAGCATCCGGGATGGCGTCGCGACGGTCGGCAAGCCCGTCTTTGCTTTCAGGCACCGTGACCCCGAGAGCTTGGCTGCGGAACTCAAGAAGAACCTGAAGCCCGGCGAGCGTCCTCTCGTGATGTCGGACGGCGTTTTCCCCACCTTCGGCGTCATCGCGCCCGTGCCGGATTACCTGAGGGTTCTCGAGCCCTACGCCGGCCTCATCTCGCTCGATGATTCCCACGGCGTCGGCGTCCTCGGGGCCAACGGCCGCGGGACCTATGACCACTACGGCCTCAAGTCCGACCGGCTGTACTTCGCCGGGACGTTGAGCAAGGCCTTCGGCGGGCATGGCGGCTTCATTCCAGCCTCAAAAAAGCTCATCCAGTACATCCGCCAGAACCTCGGGGTGTACTCAGGCTCGAGCCCGACCCCGACGCCCGTGGCCGCGTCGTCGGCCAAAGGGATCGACCTCGTCAGGCAGCACCCAGAATGGAGAGAGAAACTCCGGCGGAATACGGCTCTAGCTAAGAGCGGCCTCAGAAAACTCGGCTTCGGAGTCAATGACAATCCCATGCCGATCGTCACCTGGATGCTCAAGTCGGCCGAAGAGATGAAGAAGGTCCAGAAAGAGCTCATGAACCGGGGCGTCGCCGTGGCTTACCTCAGATACGTGGGAGCGCCCTCGGGCGGGGTCCTGCGGGCCTCGATCTTCTCCGCTCATACCGAGGCGCAGATTCAGAAGCTCGTCGACGAGCTCAAGCGGCTCGTCTGAGGCCTAGTAGCGGACCTCCGTTTCGACGACGAAAAACCTGTAATCCTTGTAGAGGACTGTCGTTTCCGAAACCCGAAAGGTCCCCCTTTTCGAGTCGTAGTCCTCTCGGATTGTCAGACGGTCGAGGAAACGGATACCGTTTTTCTCGACGCTGTAGAGGCCGATGATAGAGACGCGGGGCTCGGCCTCGTGGCCGAGTGCCCTGGCCGTCATAAGGACCTTGTCATAGTTACCCAGAGAACGCTGGTCCCACTCGATCTTGATGATGGCGAAGTCTTTCTGCCGAACCCAGACTTTGCCGTACAACAGGTTAGGCTCCGGAGGGCCCGAGGGCCCGGCCTCGACCAGGAAAGCCTTTTCCTTGTTCACCTCGTCTTCCCCGAGGTACGAGTAGGAATGCCTCGGCTGCCAATATTCGCCGAGGAGTCCCACCGGTCCGAACACCAGGTATTTGTGCTTGTAGAGCTGGGTCTTCAGGTCTGCGTTCGGCTCGTTCCGGGCCTGCCTGTTTTCTTTGAGAAGAATCCGCTTCTCTTCGATGGCCCCTCCCGAACGGATGAGCTGATAATCGTACTCGAGAGAAACACTGGTCACATGCCGGTGCCCTCCGCCATCGATCGAAGAAAAGATCCGGAGGGGCGGGTTGAACTGCCGTTCGTCGATCGTTTCACGGCAGACGAAATTCAGCGAGGCCGTACCCAGGCGCCTGCAGTACTCTTTCGTTTTTTCGAGGATCCTCGGAAGGGGGTCGGACGCCGGGAAGTTCTGGGGGCCGACGCTTTGCGTTAGGTCCCGGGCCGCCCCGACGAGCGGCAGGCACAGGAAAATGAGAAGAGAGAAAAGAAATCCCATGGTCGGGTGGCGGCAGGTTTCCGGGTTCAAGTCTTCCGCCGGATCAAGACATCGCGTTTGACATATTCCCCCGGCTTCTCGACCGGGATATCGATCTTGAGGCGCCGGCCGTCGAAGACGGCCCCCGTGACGGAATCGACCAGGTTTCCGTTCCTGACGTCCAAGGCGTAGCCCTCGCCGGCCAGGCCCTCGATCGTGATCTTGAGGTCCCGGCCGACGAGGTCGGTCCGGATGATTCTTAAGCCCCGGTTGAGATCCCCGGTCCTTGTGGGAATCCGCGGCGGGAGAATCTCCGGGGCAGGGTCGAGGAAGAGCTCGATCTCGTCATCTCCAGTGACGGCAAACTCCAGCTCGGCCACGATGGCCTGCGAGAGGGGCACCCCGACGTCCTTGAAGGTTAACGGCGTCCCGTTCAAGAGGGCGGAGCGGACCTTCGTCCCGGGCCCGAAGGCCGGGGCAAAAACCATCCTGAATCCCGGCGGGCCGGTGGTCCGCACCCTGAGAGTGACCTTCGTATCCTCCCGTTCATAATCCAGCCCAAAGACCGCGCTCCCGACCGTTAAGTTGGAAACCGATACAGACGGCCAGTCGGCCGGGAAACGCGGCTCGAAGGCGAGCCTCTTTTTCGGGACGTTGGCGTCGATCCCGAGAAGTCCACGGACGAAAGGCAGGACGACACCCGTCGTGGAAAAACCCTGATGCGGGACGCCTTCCTGCGGCCAGGCGTTTTGATATCCCGAAAAGAGCTCCGTGATGACGCCCAGAGAGTTGTCGAACGTGTGACGGATGTTGCCCTGGAGGGCCTGGCAGCCCTGGGGAATGAATCCGTATCGCAGCAGGGCCGTTGACACCCATCCGGTCAGGAAAGGCCAGACGGCGCCGTAGTTGTAGTTCAGGGGCTCAAAAAGAGGGCTCCGTGTCGAGAGCATCCGGATTCCCCAGTCCGCGGCAAGGTCGGCGGAGTTCATCTTGGTCAGGGTCTCCGCCCCCCGCTCCGGTTTCCCCAAGCCCCAAGCCAATCCGACCGCGCTCCAGGGCGTCAGCTCCTGGACGAGGCGACCTTCCTTGTCGAAGGCGTACGAATATTGACCCCTCTCCCGGTCCCAGAATTTCTCATCCATGGCGCCGGCGGCCCGAGCGGCGTTCTTGTCCGCAGTCGCCACGACCACCCGGTCCCCGACGGCCTCGGCCATATCTCGCATAGACCGGTTCGCCTGTGCCCAGACCGCGGCCAGATAAATGTCGGTCTGAATTCCGGTCAGGGCGCCGAACTCGAGCGCGCCCAGGCCGGCCAGGGCGTTGTCCATTAGTCCATCGCCGTCCCCATCGGTCGTCAGGCACCAGTTGTAGGCCTTGAGGAGCGAAGGCCAGCTTGCCTTGAGGAATTGCAGGTCCCCCGTCAGGCGAAAGTAGTCCTCCATGGCGACAATGTAATAGGGTGTGGTGTCGCCGTGGATGTAGCCGTAGGGATAATCTTCCCACCACCTCAAATACCCGGCCGCCTGGGACAGCTCATGAGCCATCTTGCCGTCTTTGCGCTGCCATTTCTGGCTAAACGACAGGGCTGCCCTGGAAGCCGGATAATCGTTCAAGCTGTTGAGGCTCAAAGAGTTGAGGTAGGCGTCCGTGCCGAAAAACCAGCCGAATCCGGGCCTCCCGCCTGTCCCCGAAGCCCCCAGTCCGGCGACGAGTCCCTGGCCAAGGTCCGGATTGTCCACTATGAGATTGTCCAGGGCGACCTTGGCCCATTCGAAGGCCAGGTCCTTCTGCCTCTCGGGAGTCCGGACCCGAAGGGTCGATTCCCGGAGCTCACGGTAATGGCGGGCCGCCTCGCGATAAACCGCCTCGGGGTTGGCCGCGAGCTTCTGATAAACCGCCCGGACATCTTCCCTCTTCCCTTTCCCTCCGGCTAGAACGACCGGCAGGTAAACGCCCGAAACCGCCCGGGGGTCCAGGATTTCGATCTTAAATTGGTTCGGGGTGTCCGAAAGCATATGAGCCGGAGTATACGAAATCCCGCGGGCGGCCGGAGAGCCCGCGTATCCGTGGTTTTTCCTCGTCGGCTCGGAAATGAGGTAGGCCTTGAGTTCTTGGTCCCAGTAGGCATACTGGCCGCCGATTCCGGCCGGCCACATCGGCTGGAGCACGGGCAGGAAACTGCAGACGACGGTCAGCGGCTCAGTCGAGTCCACCTCGAGAAGGATGACCGCGCCGGGGTCTCGGATGGCCGTGACATAATGGGCCCGGACCGTGAACGACTGGTAGGTGAAGACGAGCGTCGTGACCGCCGGGTCGACGGAGACGAAGCGGACGATGTCGCCGCCCAGGACCGGGACCGTGCTTGTTCCGACGAGGAAAGAGAATTCAAAATTCCGGAGGATCTTCAACGGGTAGGCCCAGGCCTCAAAATTCCCGCTCTCGAACCCGAGGACGGCGAACTTCCGGCCGGCCTTATCGAAGGGGGTGAACGGCTGGGCCGCCCGCGTCAGGTTGATGTCCGTCGGCTCGATCTTGAATCTGGGGACCGAGCCGGCCGGGGCCGCCGCCTGGCCGTACGCCGCAGTCGAGACGCAGAGCAAGACGAAAACCGTCGCTGAAATCGCGGCGCGTCTCATGATGGAAGCCTCCTTTGCTGGGCCTCAAAGCAGGCCCTTCACGGCCGCTTAACTTCCCTGTTTCTCTTTCCTTGATATTACCAGCTTCTGGCGATGAAGACAAAGTCTTCGGCGTCCATCTGGCCGCCGACTCTTTGTGTCAATCGTTTGGCTTAAGCCTATCGCCGAGCGTTGGCCGTTTCGGTCGCGCCCCATCCTTGAAGGAAAGCCGGATGCGGACGATCTCGGGAACACTGCCCGTCCTCACCGGAGGGCCCCAGGTCCCGACTCCGCACGAAACGTAATAATGGGTCCGCCCCTTCACGAGAGAGCCCCAGTTCTGCTCATAGATCCGCTTGTTGATGAGGTTGAATGGGAAAAGCTGACCGGCGTGAGTATGGCCCGAGAGCTCGAGGTCGATCCCGGCCCGCTCAGCCTGCTCGAGCCGGATGGGCTGGTGATCAAGGAGGATGAGGGGAAGGTTGGAATCGACACGGCCCTCCTTCATGATCTCCTCGATCGGCTTCCGGGCGCCGCCCCGGCCGACCACGGAAGGGTCCGTGCGGCCTATGATGTAGAATGAGCCTTCCACCAAGACCGCCTCATCCTCGAGCACCCTTACCCCCCACTTGCGGAGGTAGGCGAGATTCCGTTCCAAGCCTCCGTAATACTCGTGATTTCCCGGCACAGAGAAAACCCCCAAGGGCGCCGTGAGCCTTTGAAAGACCCCGGTCATCTCTTCCTCTTCCCGCGCCGTGACGCTCTCGTCCACAATGTCTCCCGGCAAAAGGACGATATCGGGAGAAAGAGCGTTGATCCGCTCGACAAGCCTTTTCAGCCGGGCGCTGCCGGCGACCGTCCCCAGGTGGACATCGGAGGCCATGACGATCGAAAGGCTCTTCCGCCCTGCAGCGGGCTTGTCGATGGGAATCTCGAGCTCCCGGAGCCGCGGGTTGGAGGCGTTCACTGCCCCCCCGACGATGACGAGGAGGGAAGTCGCCGCGACCACTAAAAAAAGGACGAGCCCGGTCTTCTCGGGCCGAGCCGAGAGGGTTTTAGGAACGAAAGGCAGGAAGGCATTGACCAGCCGGAAAAGGTCGACGAGAAGGACGCCCATGAACAGATAGAGCATCAGGGCGAGGTGAAAAGACCCGACCCTGACGAAGAATCCGGACACAGAATTGCGGCCGAATCCCATGGCCATCCTGCCGGCCGGATAGGACAGGACAATAGCGAGGAAAACGGCAAAAAACACCCACCGGGCCCGGGGATATCCAGCCAGAGCCTGCAAGCCGCGCCGCAGGATATAGAAGTTGACCAGTCCGTAAATGGAAAGGGCGACGGCCAGGAAAACGAGCATCCCCGAACTCCTCAGCTTTCCGTCTTCGGTCCGCTCCCGCACTCTTTCGCCTCTTGACTTATTCCGACGCCGTTCCACCAGGCCACTTTGCCGAGGGCCATCCTCACGGTTTCCCGCGGCGGCCTGGACGCCGCGTAACCCACGGGGATCAGGGCGATGATCTTGTACCTCCGCGGGACCCGCAAGGCCTTGCGGGCCTTTCGATAACTAAACCAGCCCATCCAGCAGGTCCCCAGGCCGAGCTCTTCGGCCTGGAGGATGAAGTGCTCACCGGCGATGCCGATGTCGATGAGGTGAAACGCGGTCTTCTGGATCTGCCGGCCCAGGCGGTGGGCCACGAAATCCTTTCGAGCGAGGACGACGACGATGACCGGTGCTTGGGCCGCAAACCGGGACGTCGAATAAATCCCGGTGAAGGCGTTGCGGCAGAGGGTGTCTTTAAGAACCGGATCGTCGACGATGACGAACCGCCAAGGCTGGGCGTTTTGGGCGGACGGCGCGAGGCGGGCTGCCTCGAGACAGGCGAGTAGCTTTTCCTTTTCCACGGGCCGGGGGAGGAAACGCCGGATGCTTCTCCGGCTTCGCACGAGGTCCATAAACGAGGGCATGGTCTTCTTCCCTATCTGATGAGATGGAGCCCGGTCTGTCTGCGGCCCAGGAAATGGCATCCCGACTGGGCGAAGGAGGCGTCCTGCTCCAGCGCGATCCGTACCTCCTGACCGCCCCATTCCTGGACCTGTGCCCGGATGTTCAGCTCGATCGAATGAACGGTGTTGTAGAAGAGCCGGTAATCGCCGGCGCCGGGAACCCCGCCCTGCATGTCCCAGAGACCGATGGTCGGACCCGCGGCGTGTCCATGGAAGCCCAAAGGGTGAGTATAAATGCTCGGCTTCAACCCCTCACCCTTGGCCTTTTTCAGGGCCGAGAGGAGGATCTGGTTCCCGGTCAACCCCTCTTTCATTTCGGCCAAGAGGATGTCCTGAAGACGGTTGCCGAGGGCTAGAGCGTCCTTCAGGCCCTGCGGCGCATCCTCCTCGCCCTCGCTGAGGACGTACGCCATCTGCTGGGTGTCCGTGTTGAGCCTGAGATAGGTGATGCCGAAGTCGCAGTGCAGGAGATCGCCTCGGTGAATGACCGGGCTATCTTTGTGAGGGCTGGCCTTCGGCCGCTGAATCGAGATCGACGGGCTGAACCAGGTCGCGAGTCCCAGGCCCCGGACCCTTTCCCACATCCACCATGTGACGTCCTCAGTCGTAGTCACGCCGGGAGTGATCACCTCCGGAGAAAAAGCCTCGGCGATGATGGCCTGGGCGATGGCCACGATGTGAGGATAGACTTCGAGCTCCTCAGGCAGCCGACGTTCGAGCCAGCCGACGGCTAGCCCCTCCGCGGGAACGAGCCTCTTGGCGTATTCGGGGCCGACCGCCTGGGCGAGCTTGGCCTTGAGGGACGCCGAAAGGCCGTCACCGAAAGCGAAAGTTCCTGACTCGTCGATCCCGATCCGTTTGGGGTTTCTCTCTTTGACGGCCTGGGCCAGGGCCTGCCACTGGTCATCCCTGGCGGGGTCCCAGATGGATTTGTAGAGTCCGCCGATCCCATAGCGGCTGACCGAGAGTCGCTCGATACCCTTCGCTTCTCCCCTATCGAAGAACGCGAGCATGCTCAACCGGCGTGCCGAGAGACTGCTCCACGGGACAAGAGACAGATAAACCGGGTCCTCGTTGTATTCCTGACAGATCACGAGCCACATGTCGATCTTTTCACGCCGCATGAGCTCAGGAAGGATTTTTTCCAGACGGGCGTTCAGCCAGCCGTCGTAGACCGCCGCCTGCTCTTTCAGGCTCAGGATTTGGGGAATGTTGTTCGCCTTGAGATGCAGGGACATCGTCGGGAAGAGCCAGAGGCCGAACACCCAAACTGCAAGTCTCTTTCGCGCCATCTTATGTCTCCTTCCCACCGCCCGCGCGGCTGAAGTCCATATTTTTATATCAAAAGGCTGCCCGGCGCAACAGCCATCGCCAACCGGGATTGCGCCGCGGCGGGTCTTTTTGATATCATTGCGCTGAGGAACTTTCCAAGGGATCTTTCGTATAATCTTAAAAGGAGGTTAGCTCAATGAAGAGAAACGTTCGAATCGGTTTGGCAATTCTCGTCGCCGCCGGACTCATCTCCTGCGTCGAGAAGGGCGGCCTGAAGGCCGGCACGGCCACCGGGAAGTCGATGCTCCAACTCCTCCCCGCGAATTCCCACGGCGTCTTCATCATCGACGTCCATCGGGCTCTGGCGACGGACCAAGTGGCGCAGGCCCTCAAAGACGAGAAGGTGAAGCAGAAATACGACGAATTCGTCAAGGCGTCCGGGCTCGACCCGATGAAAGACGTCTATCTCCTGGCGGTCGGCCTGGCCTGGCCCATGATGGGCCAGGAGCAGGAAGGGGCCATCCTCCTCAACTTGCGATACAATAAAGAGCAGCTGCTCGGCAAGGTAAAAGAAGGGGTCAAGAATCTCCTGGAGGAAACCTATAGCGGCGTCACGATCTACAAAGGCTCTGAACCCGGCAAGCCCGGAAAAAAGCAGATGGCAGGCGCATTTCTCGACGACTCGAACATCGTCTTTGGAAACGATAAAACCGTCCGGGCCGCAATTGACCTTTATCAGAAGAAAGCCGACTCTGTGCTCAAAAATGCCGAGATGGGAAAGGTCATCAAGGCTGTCAACACATCCGCCGTCTTCTGGGGCGCTTTCACCGTCCCGCCCGATGTCATCAAGAAGGCTGTCGAGCAGAATCCGATGCTCAAACCCCTCGAGGGAGTGACGGGCCTGGGGATGTCGTTCGACTATGCCAACCAGAATGTCATCGCCGAGATCCAGAGCCTGGGCGGGACCAAGGACCAGAACAAGCAGCTTGCGGACACCCTGAACGGATTCAAGGCCATGGGCGCCGCTTACGCCTCGAAGGAGCCGATCCTGATGGACCTCCTGAACACCCTCGAGATCACTTCGGCCGCCGACCACGTGAAGATCTACGCCAGCATCCCGTCCGCGCTCCTCGAAAAAGCCCAAAAGATGGCCCAGGAAAAGTTCGGGGGTATGATCCCGTTCGGCCCGCCGGCTTCGGAAAAGAAGCAGGAAGAAAAGAAGGCGGAACCGGAGATCAAGAAGTAAGCCAGACGCCAATTCCTTTAGGGAGGCTCCCGGCCTATTCCTCGAAGAGGTATTCTTTCATCCGGAAGAGCCAGCACGCCAGGGCCAGAAAAACGGCCGCGATCAAGACGAGCATAACCATCGCCACGGCCGGGGCGGTAGGCTCCAGCCGGAAGAGCAGGATCGAGAACGGCCCTCCCGAAGCTCGCCTGGGCATCAGCGACTTCATGTAGTGGACGAGGGAGAACTTCTGCGTCGACCCCGGGAAGTACTGGATGACATTTTCCCAGCCGAACCCGAAGATGAGCCCGATGAGGATCGCCCGTTTGAGGAACGTGCCGAGGAAGGCGAAGAAGGCCGTGTAGGCCAGGATCCCGAGCCCCAGAGCCGCCGCGTATCTCAAGAACGTCAGGTAGAGCATCGGATCCCGAAAGCGATGGCCGTTCATGATGAAAAAGGAAACGAAGAGGCTGGCCGTCACCATAAGGAACATCAGGCTGACGTAGGCCGCGTATTTCCCCAAGAAGATCCCGGTCTTAGACAAGGGTCGGGTGGTAAGATAAGGGAGCGTCCGTCCCTCCGTCTCCTCCGCGACGATCGACGTCCCGTAAAAAAGCGAGAGGATGACGATGTCGAACGTCACGAAGAAGACAATCAGGATCTCATTGAAGACGGCCACGACGTCGCCGCTGCGCCCGGCCATGACAATCCTGACCATGACGGCGATGGCGATCGGAATGAGCCCAAGGAGAAAAAAGACCCTCGCCTTTCCGGTTTTCCGTCCCAAAAAGAAAAAGAAGGCGAAGACCTTCCGGAACGACATCCCGAACGAAGGAAAGTCCGCGTTGGCTTTCGGTTTCATATCACCTCACCACCAGGTAGTCGAAAACCGCCTGAAGATTGTCGTCCGGAGAGGAGATTTCCTCGACCTCGATTCCAGTCTCGAGGACGACCGACTGGAGGCGGCTGAAGAACGCGTCCCGGTTGTGAGTCTCGACGACGAGCGACCGGGCGTCCGGCCCGAATGACATCTTGAGGATGGAAGGGTCCTGGACGAACCGGGCCGCCACGGCCCGGGCATCGGCGCACCGGACGGAGATCATGTGGGGATACCTCTCGATGAGGTCCCGGATGCCGTGGATGTCCCCCTGGGCCAGGATCTTGCCCTGGTGGATCATGATGATCCGCGAGGTCATGGCCTCGATCTCGGGCAGGACGTGGCTCGAGACGATGATCGTCTTGCCCTCGCTCTGGAAGTCCTTGACGAGGCGGATCAGCCTCCTCTTCCCCAGCGGGTCGAGGCCGCTCAGCGGTTCGTCGAGGATGATGATGTCGGGGTCATGGGCGACGGACTGGGCGAACTTCACCCGTTGGCGCATGCCCCGGCTGTAGCTCCGGATCTTGCGGTCCTTGTCAGCCGTGAGCTCCACGATTTCGAGGGCCCGGGCCGCCCGCCCCGTCACCTCCGCCGGCCGAAACCCATAAAGCCGGAGAAGGCCGGTCAGGAACTCCCAACCCGTGACGTCCTCATAAAAAGCGTCCTGCTCGGGGCAGAAGCCGATTTTCCGGAAGAGGCGGAAGTTGTTCCAGACCTCCTCCCCCCGGACGGTCACGCCTCCGATGTTCGGCTTCATCTGGCCCGTAATAAGCTTCATGAACGTTGATTTGCCGGCGCCGTTCGGCCCGAGAAGTCCGGTGATGCCGGCCTCAATCTCGAGCGAGACGTCGCTCAGGCCGAGGACGTTCCCGTACCACTTCGAGAGGCTTTTGGTCTCGATGACGGTTGTCACCGGATGACCTCGACGCCGCGAATTTTCCTGTGCAGGACGAGTGCGGACAGCCCGCAGACGGCCGCGAGGACGAGGAACGACCAGAAGACCGGGACCGCGTGAGGCAGCTTCTCGGCGAAGACGAACGCAGCGACCTGCTGAAGGTTCGCCTTGATCGAGAAGAGGGCCATCAAGGGGGTCCGGAAAATCCCGTTGAGGATGCCGTAGAGGATGTCCGAGAAAATGTAGATCATGAACAAAAGGATCATGACGTACCGGGTATTCTTGCTCAGGGACGAGAGGAGGAGGGTGTAGAAGGCGAAAAAGAGGGTCAGGATGAGCGAATAGCCGATGACCGAGAGGATGAGCCAGGGATAGTCGAGGAAGAACTTGAAGCTCCCGGCAAAGACAAGCTTGAAGACGAAAAGGAGCAAGCCGGGAATGAGGGTCACAATGAGGATAAAGAAAAAGACGACGGCCATTTTCCCCAACAGATAGTCCTGCTTCCGCAGGGGGCGCGAGAAATAGATTTGGAGAGAGTTGTGCTTCAGGTCGTCGGAGATCAGGCCGGCGCAGCCCAATACAAGCACCATGATCATGAGAAAGAGAATCCCGTCGTTTGCGAGATAAGTCTTGAAGTACGCCGGATTGATGTTGATGAGCCGCTCGGACCCGCGGACCATGAACTTGAAATCCTCGAGTCGCTCAGAAATATAGATTCCCGCCAGGAAAACCACCGCAGGCAGGAAGGCGCCCGCAAAGAGAAACCGAAATCCCCTCTTCTTGAAGGCCAGGAGAATGCCCGTCCGGGTGATCGGCCACCATGGAAACCGGCTCTCGGTGAGCCGCCCTTCCCAGTGGTAATAGCCTTTTTCCCTGACCGTGGCCATCAGTCCACTCCTACGAGCTCGGCGAAGAGGTCCTCGAGCGAGGTCTGGCTCTTGGTGAAAAACCGAATCTGGACGCCCGTCCTGGCCGCCGCCCGGAAAATCTCCATCCGGTTGCGGTCGGCCGGCATATAGACCTTGATGACCTTGTCCTCTGTCTCCTCGACGCGGCATTTCAAGGCTTCGAGGTCTTTGCGGAACGCCTCTCCGTCGCCCTTAATCTTGAGCTCGTAGAGGCTGACGTCGGTCGCCTTCAAGTCCTCGAGCCGCCCCTCCGCCGCGAGCCTGCCCTTGTTCAGAATGACGACCGACGAGCACAGGGTCTCGATGTCGGCCAGAATGTGCGACGAAAGCAGCACCCGGATATCCTTGTGAGATGCGATGTCCGCGATGAGCTCCAGGACCTCGTTCCGTCCTTGCGGATCAAGGTTCGCGGTGGGCTCGTCGAGGAAAAGCAGCTTGGGGTCGTGGACGAGAGCCTGGGCCATCTTGAGGCGCTGCTTCATCCCCGCCGAGTACGTGTCGAGGAGCCGGTAACGGGCCTCCTCCAAGCCGACGTAGAAAAGGACCTCATGGGCCCGTTTCATCGCCTCCTCGCGGGGCATCCCGGAAAGCTCCCCGAAATATGAGGTAAAGGTCACGGCGTCCATGCCGGCGATGAAGCAGTCGTCCTCGGGCATGTAGCCGACCAAGCGCCGGATCTTGGCCTGGTCCCGGCGAATGTCATATCCCAACACTGTCCCCTCGCCGCTCGCCGGGACAAGGAATCCAAGCAGAATCCGGAGGAGGGTGCTCTTGCCGGCGCCGTTGGGCCCGAGCAGGCCAACGGCCCCGTCACCCAGGCCGAGACTCACGTCATCCAGGGCCTTGACTTTGCCGTAACTGAAACTTAATTTCTTGACTTCGATACTCATCGCAGGCGCCTAGTGTATTCTTTAAAGGATACGGGTTTCAAGAAAAAAAGTTCCTATCGGCTAACCGTTGGATGGCCGACCTCTCGGACCGGCAAAAGAAGCATGGCGTAGGGGTCGACACGGCTGTCGCCGACTCTCATGGACCAGTGCAGGTGGGGTCCCGTCGAGCGTCCGGTGCTGCCGCACTTCCCGATGACCGCCCCTTTTTGAACCAGGTCCCCCCTTTTGACCAGGAGCTCGGAGAGGTGGCAGTAGAAGCTGAACGTGCCGAGGCCGTGGTCGATGATGACCGAGTTGCCCGAAAGGTACAGAGGGCTTGCCAGGACGACCCGGCCCCGGTTGACGGCGCTGATGGCCTCGCCCCGCGGCACGGGCAGGTCCACGCCTCCGTGAACGGAGCTGACGGTGTTGTTGGTCAGCCGTCTTTGGCCGAAATTCGGCCAGGGCTTAACGGAGTGTGGGGCCATGAAGTCGCCGTCCCCCAGCCACTCCGGCGCACTTAGGGTGTATACCAGCCCGACAATTTCGGCCTCACGCCTGATCCTCTCGACCTCCGACCTCGGGGGCGTCACAAATTGCTGGGGAACCCAAATTTTCTGTGACGGAAACTTCTTTCCAGATACGGTAATCTCCCACTGGAATTCTTCAAGAGTTCCGTCCTTCCTCTCGGCCAGGATAGCCAGCGGATGGTTCCCCGGCTTGACGCCGAGGTCTATGCCGACCAAAGCGAGCGGCTCCTCCCCCGAACGGTCCGGCTTAAGAATAACGGTCTGGCCGAGGAAATGGAGGCTAGCAGCCAGAAGTCCGCGGGTCTTCAAGCGAAAGAGCACAGGCTCTCCGGGCTCCACGGCCCGGCAGGTCATCTCGATGGTTATCCCGGATGTGGTTTGCAGGTACTCCCTCGTCTGGGCCGCAAGCCAGAGCGGAGCAAGCGCCAGGAGCAGAAAGGCCGAGATTCTTCTGATCATGCGACCACGCCGCGGAGGCTCCTCCTGAGGACTTTGCCCGGCAGATGCCCCGTGTGTCCGTTCCCGTTGACGACGACACTGCCGTTAACCACCACGCACTCGATACCCTCGGGGTAGAGCGCCGGCTCCGTCCAGGTCGCGCGGTCGATGACCCGGGCTGGGTCGAAGACGACAATGTCAGCGGCCCAACCGATCTTCAGGGCCCCGCGCCTGAGGAAGCCCAGGTGGCCGGCGGGCATGGACGTCATCTTGCGGATCATCTCTTCGAGCGGCGCGACTCTCTGTTCCCTGACGTACCGGCCGAGGACCCTGGGGAACGTACCATAAAGCCGCGGATGGGGCTTCCCTTTGGAAAGGGGGCCGTAGGGCGCGACGGCCATCCCGTCGGAGCCGACTCCGACGAGCGGATGGGCCAGCAGCCTCTTGAGGTGGTCTTCACTCATCGCGAACGTGATCATCCCGACCCGGCCTTCCTCCTCGACGAGGAGCTTTCTCATGAACTCATAAGGCTCGAGGCCGGTCCGGCGTGAGGCCTCAAGGACGCTGATCCCTTCGAACGCCCGGTTCTTGTCGGTAGCCACATTGGAGATGAGGACCTTGTCCCAGGAGCCCAGCTCGTCCTCCTTCGTCCGGACCTCCGCCTTCAGCCGGTCCTGGAGCGAAGGATTTTGGAGGCGGACGATGAAATCCCGGGTCGTCCCCTCTCTTGACCAGAGGGGGAAAAACATGTTCAGCCCCGTCGCCCAGGCGGTATACGGGTACCTGTCGGCCCTGAGGTCCACGCCGCCGGCCGTTGCCTTGTCGATACGAGACATGAGGTCCTCGAACTTGTACCAGTTTTTCTGATAGCCGATTTTCAGGTGGGACACTTGGAGACGGATGGGCGCTTCCCGGGCGATCCGGATGGCCTCTTCAACAGCCTCGAGGATTCCTTCCTCTTCGTCTCTCATGTGGGTCGCGTATACTCCGCCGCTCAGGGCGGCGACCCGGCAAAGCTCGATGAGCTCGTCGGTCGAGGCGAAACTTCCCGGAGAGTACTCGAGGCCCGAGGAAAGGCCCAGCGCGCCGGATTCCATGGCTTCCCGGACAAGCCCTTTCATCCGGACGAGCTCGCCTGCGCTCGGCGGCCTGTTGCCGTACCCCATGGCCGCGGCCCGGACCGTGCCGTGGCCCGCAAACGAGGAATAGTTCAGGGCCGCGCCGGATTTTTCGACCCGGGCGAAGAACCCGCGGGCGTCCTGCCACGTCAGGTCGAGGCCGTAGTCCTCCATCAGCGAGCTCCTCGTTTCCTCGAATAAGTCGTCTGTGAGCGGGAAGGGCGAGTCGCCGCAGTTCCCGCTGACCAGAGTTGTCACGCCCTGACGGACAGCGCTCTCGGCTTTGGGATTGACGAGGAGTTCGACTGAGGTGTGCTCGTGGACATCGATGAAGCCGGGCGAAACGGCCAGCCCTTCGGCCGGGATAACTTCCCTGGCCCGGGAAGGTCTGATGTTTCCGATAAACCTGACGGCGTTCCCGACAACCCCGACGTCGGCCCGGACGGAGGGCCCCCCCGTTCCGTCATAAACTGTCCCGCCAGAGACGAGGAGGTCATAATCCTTCCCCGTCGAGCAGCCCTTGAGCAGGATGCCGCCGCCGGCCGCGGAAGCGATCGCGGCGGTTTTCACGGCCTGCTTGATGAACGACCGTCGCTTGATCGGGTCCATATTGTCTCCCGGAGAACATTATGTCAAAGGAGCCAATATAAAGAAAAACCGCCTCCATGTAAACACGATACGGAAAAGGGCCGTCCGGGGCCTTGATTTGCCAATCGGACTTTGGTATATTAAGCGACTTCCTCCCCGCAGAAATTCGAGAGGCAACAGAAAGGAAAGAAACATGGCAGAGAAAAAAGCGGGAAAGAAACCCGAGGCCAAGGCGACGCCTGAAGCCCAGGCCGCGCCGGCAGCCGAATCCGGCCCGAAGAGAAAGAAGATCAACCGGCTCAGCCTGGCGGAGATCGAAGCCCACCTGGCGGAGTGTAAGGAAAAACAGGGCAGCCTGGTCTCCAAGTACGCCCGGCAGCTCCTGGCCCGAAAAAAGGCCCTGGCTCCCTAAGGCTCGGGACCTCGTCTCCCTCCCCCGGGCCGCCTCCCGGCGGACGAGCCGAGGCGCCAGGGGAAGCGGCTGGTTCCGTAACCTAAAGAAAGAGTTTACTTTTCCAGCCGCATCTGATAAAATAA
>Ga0153915_10001272_pt1 | contig 23233 bp, 20 predicted proteins | sample Opewatmetagenome_2_FD_107003 | JGI IMG/M metagenome (GOLD analysis project Ga0153915, IMG submission 107003) | Freshwater wetland microbial communities from Ohio, USA - Open water 3 Core 3 Depth 3 metaG | ecosystem: Environmental > Aquatic > Freshwater > Wetlands | place: USA: Ohio, Lake Erie...
AGAGGTTGCCAAGGGGTGTCTTGCCAACTCGATCTCCGACCTTCTCATGCTTCCAGAACTTCTCGCGTCTTTCGACCATCTTGGCTACGACGTCGTTGAAATGGTTCTGGCTGACCAGGACGGCTGGGACAGATACGAGGCGGCCAAATGGCTAACCATGCGCCAATGGCTTGAAGCCAATCCCGGCGACGAGTTCGCGAAAGATGTCCGAGCCAAACTGACCTCCGAACCCGAGCGCTACGCCGCTCACACGCGTGAATGCCTGGGCTGGGGTGTGTTCGCGCTGATGCCGCGGTGATGCATTGGCGCACCCGGTGGACCATCAACGGCTGTGCCGCGCAACAGCTGGTGGCTCGCCGAGATGCGATTGCGCCCGAATTCATTTCATATGGCCTATCTATCCGTGCAATACTGCCCGTTCCCTCTCCCACGCGGTTCAAGAAGCGTAGAAAAATCGGCTGAAAACGGGCAGGATCGCGGACAGTCGGGAGGACAGAAGGCTCATGGACAGGGACTTCGAGGACAGGGTCCAGAGACGCATGATGGAGCTCGCGGAGGAACCGTTCGGTACGCTGGAAACCGCCACGTGCGCGAAACGGCTCGCCTGGTGCGCGGACAATCTGAGCGGAGGGGCCAGGCAGTGGTCGCCGCGCGAGGCCTTCGAGCTCCTCTTCTTCTCCTACATGGGCCTTCCCCGGACGGACCTGCCGGTCCGCGAGGAGACCGGGGAGCGGATCCGCTGGGAATCCCGCAATCCCTGCCCCACGCTGGAGGCCTGCCTGAGGCTCGGCCTGGACACGCGCCTCGTATGCCGCGAGGTCTACGAGAGGCCGGTCCAGTGCTTCCTCTCCCGCCTGGACCCGGAGCTGCGGTTCGAACGCGACTACTCCCTCATCCGCCCGCACGCGGACCACTGCCTGGAGACGATCCGCCGCGTGCGCCTCGGGTCCGCATCCATCTCCACGGATATCCTCGCACGGAGCCTGGAGGGGCTGCGGACCGCGGCCGACGCGGATACCGCCGCGCGGCAGGCCGCGGTGCTCGTCCTCCTGCAGGACGGCCCGGAAGGCCTACAACTCCTCCTCATCAGGCGCAGCGAGCGTCCGGACGATCCATGGTCCGGCCACCTCGCGCTTCCTGGCGGCCGCAGCGGGGAGGGCGACGCGTCGATCCTGGATACCGCCCTCCGGGAGACGCGGGAAGAGGTGGGCCTCGACGTCGGGAAGGGAGGAAGGATCCTCGGCCGCCTGCCGACTGTCTTCACGCTCTCCGCGCGCCTTCCACGCATGGCAATCGCGCCTTTCGTGGCGTGGGCGCCCCCCGACGCGGAACCGCGCCCCGACCCGGCAGAGGTATCCGCCGCCTTCTGGCTGCCGCTATGCGGCCTGCTGAAGCAGGGACGCTCCGCCACGGTGAGCAGCCGCGTAGACGGCCGGTGGCGGGAATGGCCGGCCTGGCCCACCCCCCACGGTCCCGTGTGGGGCATCACGGAGAGGATCCTCACGGACATGTTCTCCCTGGTCGGGTGAACGAGGCCGTCAGGCCCCTCATCCTGGGACGGAGACCGATCGGCGAGGAAGCGGTTTCATACGAGGCAATAAACCTCCTGGAGGTGAGGTATGCCCTATCGACCAGTGAAAAAGAGGATTCTTCGGGAGGAGTCCCCGGAACGGGAAGGCCACCTCCGTCCGGGAATGACGGTCCTCGACGTCGGCTGCGGACCTGGAACCATCTCGCTTGACGTCAAGGCCTTCGGCCGCGTTTGAGGCCCGGGAGGCTCCAGCGGGATGCCCGCACTATTCCTGGATCTGGATGGCGTGCTTCCAGTAGGCCGTGTACCGGTCCAGGAAGGCGAAGTCCGCGGTCAGGCCTGGGAAGAGCCTCTCGATCATCTGGTCCATGATCCCGTACTTGGCCGCCACCACGCGGTCCACGGCGCCCCGCTGCGCCTGCTCGTCGAGGGCCCGGTTGAGATGGCCTTCGATGCGGCTCAGGAACGTGTCGGCCAGGTCCTCGTCCCTGTGCGACGTGCAGTACGCGGTGACGAACCCGACGTAATAGTTGCGCTCGGAGTCCATGAGCCTTTCCGCCTTGCTGCCGTAGTCGTTGTAGCCCAGGTAGCGGAAACCCGGGGGATTGGCCGACTGCCAGAGCGCGTACTCCTCCTGGCCCATGCAGTCCGCCTCATAGGCGTGGAAAAACTCGTGGAAGAATCCGCTCAGGACCGTGCCGGTCCGGACCCCGTACAGGACCGCGTGCCCGCCCTTGACCGCCGCACCGACGTCGGCGGTCCCCCCGCCACTGACGCGGACCTCCTGGCTCAGGACGATCGTCAGTCCCTTGGACCGGAACCACTCCGGCTTGAGGGAACGGAACCAGGTCTCCAGGTTGCACAGGATCATGCCCAGGCGGCCCGCCAGCCCATCCGGAATTCCTTCGAGCCGTACCTTCAGGCCATAGCGGTCCAGGAACGGCCCGTACTCCTCCATCACGGCGGCCTTGCCCGCGGCGAAGGCCGGCGCGAAGAGGTCCGGGTGCCTGCCCGGCAGTCCCGACTCGTCGGCGCCCGTCTCGCGGTTTCCGGAGAACTCGGCGCGCGGTCCAATCCGGGGACTCGGGTCCACGAGGAAGGCGCCCCCATGGCGGAACGCCGTATTGCCGCGCACCTTGGCGTCGATGCGCAGGGCGTTGCAGGAGGAGGCGAAGATCCCGCCGCCGAAGCCTCCCGCCGTGTTGCCTTCCACCTCGCCGCCCACGCCGCAGCCGTCGAGACCGAAGAGGTGCAGCCCCCCGCCCCGGGCCCCGGCCTCGTTGCCCGCGATCCGCGCGTCCACCGTGATCCCACGGACCGGAGCCGAGGCGATGCCGCCGATCCAGACGCCCCCTCCCGAGGCGAGGGCCCTGTTGTTCCGGATCTCGCCCCGGACGGCGAGCTCGGCGGTCAGGCCCTCGACGCTCGCGTACAGGCCTCCGCCGTCGTTTCCCTCATTGCCCTCGATCAAAGCGTCGACGCTCTCCCCGAGGGAGCGCCACAGGCAGAGCCCTCCGCCGAACGCCGCGCCGGAGTTCCGCAGGTACCGGCCGGTGAACGCGTTTCCGTTTCCGCGCGAGGAGTAGGCGCCTCCCGCCGCGTTGTCGTACGCCTCCAGGGAGAACCTGCAGTCCGTGCAGTCCAGGATCATGGCTGCGGCCCAGAACAGCTCGGGATCCGAGTTGCCCGAAAGTGTCGCCTCGACGTCGACCCCCCTGCCCCCCCGCAGGACCAGGCCGCTCACCCGGTTGCCGCGTATCTCCAGGTCGCGGATCCCGGAATCCGACACGCCCGTGAGGTTGAGGGCCCCCGAGTCCTGGCCCTCGGCGGGCGCGCAGCCGGTGAGGGTCAGGCCTTCGAGGACCAGGCCGGAGACGTCGAACGCCGTGAGGAGGGAGCCGAGGCGGCCCGCGCCGTCGAGCACGGCGCGTCCCGTCCGCTGCGTGAACGAGGCGTCCCAGCCGCCGGAGACCGTGATGCCACCCGCGGGGATCAGGACCGGTTCCGCCGCGGGAAGGCCCATGACCGGCTTGTAGGTCCCCCGGGCGATGCGGACCTCCCGGCCGGCGCCCGACGCGGCCGCGGCCCTGTCGACAGCCTTCTGGATGGAAAGAAGGGGCGCGACCCTCGTGCCCGGGCCGGCGTCGCTCCCGGAGGGGGACACGAAGACTTGGGCGGAAAGGACGGGAGGCAGCGAGGCGAGCAGGAGCAGGAAAGGCGCGATCCGGTGCATGAAGGCCATGGTGCACGGACCGGAGAGCCGCAGTCAATCGGTACGGGCGGGACGCCCCATTCCCCTTGAAAACGCCTCCGTGGCGGAACGGATCGACCCGTCGTGACGTCGCTCCCGTACGGGCATGGGAATTTGGGGTATGATCCGTCAGGGAGGAACTTCAATGCCAATCGTCTATTTAAGCGAGGTCGAGGAACTGATGAGGGAAACCTTTGAGGGCGGACTCCCCGGCAAGGGAACGCAGTATCTGGATCATGATTCAGGGATCCTGAACACCCTGAGGTCCCGCACGGCAAAGGAGGTGTCGCAGGAGCTGGGACGACATCCCAGCGTCGCCGCCCACGTACGCCATATGATGTTCCACCTCAAGGTGGCTTCCGAATGGATCAAGGGAGATCACGGCAAACGTGACTGGAAGGGCAGCTTCCTCCCGCAGACGGTGACCGAGGAAGAGTGGGACCTGCTTCTGGCTGCCTTCGAGGAGGCCAAAGAGGAATACCTCAAGGTGATCCGCGCCTTGCCGGAAGAAAAACAGGTATCCGAGAGCGGGGCTATGGGAGTGATTGCGCACCTGGCATATCACTTGGGGGCGATCAGGCAGCATCTGACCTGAGGTTCCGGATCCATCATGCCGTCCCATGGGAACACCAGGGTGTATTTCGTCAGGCACGCGCAATCGGACGCTTCCGTCCATGACGAGCTGCGGCGGCCATTGACGCAGCAGGGCGCGGCCGATGCCCGGCGCCTCGCGCAGGCCATGCGGGCCTTTCCGATCGTCAGGATCTATTCGAGTCCTTACCGCCGTTCGGTGCTGACCGTGGAACCCCTGGCTCAAGCCCTCAGACTCGCCGTGGAGATCCGGGAGGGACTCAGGGAGCGGGAGATCGGCGCCTGGGTGGACGACTTCCATGGGTACTGCCGGAGGCAGTGGGGCGATTTCGACTTCGCGCTCGACGGCGGAGAGTCATTGCGCCAGGCGCAGTCGCGGAACATTGCGCAGGTCCAGGCCCTTATCGAAGGGAACGAGGGCGGGTCCATCGTGATCGGTACGCACGGAACCGCCCTCAGCCTCATCCTGAACCACTACGATCCGGCTTTCGGCGTACGTGCGTTCGAGTCCATCGTGGGCCGGATGCCGTGGGTCGTGCTGTGCCGCTTCCAGGACGGACGGCTGACGGATTGGCACGAAATGGACACGGGCTGACCGTTCGTTGCATCGACGCCGGTTCCGCTGCGCGGTTTCGTCCTATACGAGGCGGTCTGCCGGTGCACATCCGGATACGCCGGACCCGAGCGTTGCGGGATCGGCTTGAAAACCGTGGCTTCCCACCAGAACAAGGGCATCGCGACGGCGCCGCGGGAGGCGTCCCTGCCGGGAGTGCAATGCCTCGAACAATGCTTTGATCAGCGTGGCGGGGAAGCTCGGGTTCCGCCTGGCGGAATCGACGGAGCTCCGTGTCCACGCCACGCTGCCCTCTTTTCATGGACGTGTGCCAAGGACGTATCCGAACCGGATCGACTCCGGAAACCGGCCGTTCGAATCGAGGCGGCCCATGGCCTTCCTGAAATCCGCCTCGAATGCCGCCCTGTGGTCCCCGAGCGCGCGTGGGGAGAGAATGGACGTCGAGTAGAGATACCCGATCATCGAGTCCACGGTCCATTCGTGGATGGACTGGAACTCATGGGTGCAGACATCCAGGAATCCGATCGCCGGGAGAGCCTCCTGGAACGTCGCGAAGCGCTTGTCGCGCACTGAAGGCTCCGGCGGGGACGGGTTGTTCCGGTAGAGCTTCACGACCCCTCTGGCGGCTTTCTGCCATTCCAGCTCCCCTGGCCAGAAGTTGACCTGATACGGCAACGCCAGGCGGCAACCGGGCCGAAGCCAGCCGATGGACTTCCGGCCGACAAGCCGCTGGTCGAACCTGTGGAACGATTCTCCGGCAGTGATCAGGTCGAAGGCGCCCTGCGGCGCAATGAGATCTTCCGCCGTGGACTGGATCCATGAAATGTTGCTCGCAGGGCCCGCGAGGCGCTTTCCCTCGTCGAGCATTTCCGGTTCCGGATCCACAGCCCAGATCCCGCGGAAGCGGCGCATGAGCGGGATGGCGACGCGTCCAGGACCGCATCCAAGGTCCAGCAGGAGACCGCCGTCAGGGACCTCGGCCCGGAGCAGCAGGTCCGAGAACAGGGATCGAGGATAGGGTGGCCGAAACCGGGAGTAGTATTCGGCTGTACCTGCAAAGGCTCCTCCAGGAGCCACCTGATCGGAGTTCAAGCTCTCCCTCCTCAGGGCGCGGGGGCGGGGAACAGGGCGGTTTTCGCATGGTGGATCGTTTCCACGGCCCGAGCATGGGCCAAATCGGGCTCGTCGGCAAGGCCAAGCGAACGGAGCGGCCCAGAAGCGTCCCGTGCGCGGGAGATTGCCCCTTGAGTCTTTCCCGCATAGGATGATGCCGGATGATTTCGAGATGAACGCGAGACATGGGGATCGGTGCGGAAGCGGCAGGGAGCCGAAGGATGCAGGTCCGCAATGACGACCGCTCGATGCGCATCTCCGTCTTGTCCATGGCCTTCTTCCGGAATGCCGATCGACAACACCATGAGGACCGTAGCGGGAGACGGGTGGATCCGGCTGCCCCTGGGACCATGAGGATCCGCGCGAGATTCCCAGACAACCGGGGATCTGCTATCATGGAACCCGTCGCGAACCCCGCTGCGGTCGAGGCTGCGCACGCGCAAGGCATCGACGGGAACGTCACGCAGGAGGTCGCGGGAGGCTGCGCATGGAACGGAGGATCGAGCGGGTCGCGCCCAAGGCCCGGGAGTACATCGAGGAAGTCCTTTCCTACGGCTTCCACAACACGACCTCCGTGGGCGTCACGGCGCGCCTCGAGGCGGCCTTCGCCAGGAAGTTCGGCGTACGCTACGCCATGTCCCATGCCAACGGGACGGTGACGATGCACTCCGCCCTCGCCGCCTGCGGGGTGGGACCCGGCGACGAGGTGATCGTGCCGCCCCTCACGGCGGGCGCCACGGGGCTGGTCGTGCTCCACGCGAACGCGGTCCCCGTGTTCGCCGACATCGATCCCCGGACCTTCACGATCGATCCCGAGGACGTGCGCCGCAAGGTCACCTCCCGCACCCGGGCCGTCATCCCCGTGGCGCTCTACGGCCTCGCGCCCGACCTGGACCCCATCATGGAGATCGCGCGGGAAAGGCGGCTCACGGTGATCGAGGACAACGCCCAATGCTTCCTCGGCCGCTACAAGGGCCGTACCGTGGGCTCCATCGGCCACTGCGCCAGCTTCAGCTTCCAGGCCTCCAAGCACATGACCTGCGGGGACGGCGGCATCCTGATCTCGGACGACGAGACGCTCGCCACGGCGGCGCGCCGCGTCTCCTCCTTCGGATACGCCTCCGTCTCCGCCCGGCCGGGCGCGGCCACGATGCCGGAGGCGGAGCGCTGCAGCCCGGCGGCCCGGCGCCACGTCACGATGGGGTACAACTTCCGGCTGCCGGAGATCGCCGCCGCGGTGGCCCTGGCCGAGCTGGAGCGCCTCGAGGACCTCGTGGCGATGCGGACCGCCTGCGCGGAGGCCTTTCGCCAGGCGGTGTCGGGCTGCCCCTGGATCGTGCCCCAGGAGGTCCCGCAGGGAACCGTCCATGCCTGGTGGACTTTCGTGTTCCGCATCGTGGACGGCGGTCCGGACTGGGCGGAGCTGCGCCGGCAGTTCGTCGAACGCGGCGGGGACGGTTTTTACGGCGCCTGGAGGCCCACCTACCGGGAACCGGTCTTCGAGACCCTCAGCGCCGAGGTGGCCGCGCGTCCGGGACGCTTCCCCCATCTGGCGGGCGTGATGCCGGACTACCGCGAGGTGCACTGCCCGGTCACGGAGCGGATCCAGCCGCGTCTGGTGCACATGAAGACCAACTACTTCGACCTGGACGAGGCGGAACGGCAGGCGGGGATCCTCTCGGAGACGATCCGTCACTTCTCCTGAGCGCGCGCCCCCACGCCAATCCGGCAGGAAGGCTCAACGCAACCGGCCCCCGAAGAAGGCGCGGCGGATGAAGTCCCTCTCCGGCACTCCGCGCGCCTCGAAGGCGGCGGCCAACTCCCGGTCGTCGTACGGCACGGATCGGAATTCCACCGTGCAGCCTCCGCCCCGGAAGGCCGCCACGCAATACCGCGCCTCCGCGAGGGAATGGCATCCGAGAGAGCCCGGATTGACGTAGCGCGCGCGGCCCCGCAGGTCGAAACGGCCGTGGTCGTGTCCGCAGAACACGAGGTCGGCGTCCGGGAGGCCGAATGCCCCATCGAGCGCCGGACCGGTCGGGTCGCGGAGGACGGGCAGGAAGCCGCGCGCGCACGGTTGCAGGGCGTAATGGCGGAAGACCACCCGTACGCCTTCGATCTCCCGGGCGAAGGAGAGCGGGAGGTCGGCCAGGGCGGCGCGCCTCCGTGGCCCGAGCCGCGCATGGGTCCACAGCTGGTGCTCCACTTCCCCTTCGCTCATCCAGGAAGGCCGGGGGATGGGCAGGCCGTCCGTGAAGTACAGCTCGTGGTTTCCCGGCAGGAGACCTACCCCCGGCATCCCCTGCAGCAGATCCACGCACTCCGCGGGGTACGGGCCGATGGCGATCGCGTCTCCGGTATGGTAGACCGCGTCGCATCCTTCCCCGCGGATCGCCTCGAGCGCCGCCTCCAGCGCGGCAAGGTTGGCGTGCGCGTCCGTGATGACGGCGATCCTTGTCATGCGCGCCACTGTACAATGGGCCGTTCGGGAACTCCAGGGGTTGCGGAACCGCACGGAATCGGGGAGTTCCGCGTAAGAGAAGGGATCCGCGGCCGCGCACGGCGGCGTTCTTCTCCGAGAGGGCCCCGCGGTTGCTTGACAAAACTCATACGACGCGGCTTCCGCCCAGGTCCCTGCCGGCCTTGGCGCGGAGGGACCGCGGGTGTAGGATCCAGGAAGCGCGACGAATCAGGGGGCAATCCGGTGGCGCATGAAGTCCTGCTCCTGGGCAACCCGATCCTGCGGGAACGGAGCATCGAGGTCACGGATTTCGAGGACTGGGAGACGCGGCGCGATGTGGAGGCGCTGCATGAGGCGCTGGCGGACTTCCGCCGGACGCAGGGGTTCGGCAGGGGGATCGCGGCCATCCAGATCGGGATCGCCAGGAGGCTGATCGCGCTGGATCTGGGAAAAGGCAGCTTCCTCGTCGCGAATCCCCGCATCACGTGGCGCAGCGTGGAGACCTTCACCCTGTGGGACGACTGCATGTCCTTCCCAGACCTGGTGGCGCGGGTCAGGCGCCATCGGAGCATCTCCCTGGAGTATCAGGACGGGACCGGACGGCGGCACGCGTGGGAGAACCTGGCGCAGGCGGAATCGGAACTGCTCCAGCACGAGATCGACCACCTGGACGGCATCCTGGCCACCGATCGGGCGTTGGACGCTGGAAGCATCATCTACAAGAGCGAGTATGAAAAACGGCGCGGACATTTCCGGTCCCAGGTCGACTACGGGATCGGGGCCGCCCGGTGAGGTGGAAAAACCGGCAGCTACGTCCCGCCGAATCCCGCCGCACCTCTTGCACGGTCCCGGCATGGCCGGCTGGGTTCTGAAACGGCTGGAACCTGCCATGGGCTCCGATCATCCGGCGGACTCCTCACGAAAATCCGGAAGCGGGTCTTCACGAATAAAGGGCACGGCGGTACGTCGCGCGGCATGTTGGAAAACCTTGCAGCCCGCCACGCGTCATGCTATAACCCCGCCCATGAGGCAGCTTTCCGCACGCCAGGTCCATCTTGACTTCCACACCTCGGAACACATTCCCGACGTGGGGGCCCGCTTCTCCCGCACGGAGTTCCAGGCCGCGCTGCGCGAGGGCCGGCTGGGCTCCATCACGGTCTTCTCCAAGTGCCATCACGGATGGAGCTACTACCCGACGAAGGTCGGATCTCCCCATCCCAACCTGCGGATCGACCTCCTGGGGGAGCAGCTTGCGGCATGCCACGAGATCGGGGTGAGGGCCCCCATCTACTACACCGTCGGATGGTCCGCCGCGGATGCGGAGCTCCACCCGGATTGGTGCGTCCGCACGGCCGAGGGGCAGGTCGCCAACAGGCACTGGGACTTTGCCGCGGCGCCGACGGATCCCCGTCCGGGAGTGTCCTGGAAGTTCCTGTGCCCGGGCGGGGGCTATCGGAAGCTCATCCTCGAGCAGATCCGCGAGATCTGCGGCCTCTATCCGGTGGACGGGATGTTCTTCGACATCACCAACGGCCCGGCCTGCTTCTGCGACCATTGTCGTACGGGCATGGCGGCGGAAGGCATCCCCCTGGACGACCCGCGTACCGTCGAGGCGTACAACAAGCGGAAGTGGAAGAGTTTCATGGCCGAATGCCGCGGGGCCATCGCGGAAGGTCATCCCGAGGCGACCGTCTTTTTCAACGGGACTTCAGGGTCCGGCAGGACCTCCGGAGCGTTCGAGGATGCTCCGCGGATGTGGGACGCCAACACGCACCAGGAGCTTGAGGACCTCCCCACGACATGGGGCGGCTACGACAAGCTGCCGCTCCGCGCCAAGTTCTTCCTCAAGCAGGGCTACGGGATCCTCGGCATGAGCGGGAAATTCCACACCTCCTGGGGCGAGTTCGGAGGCTACAAGCATCCGGACGCCATCCGCTACGAGGCGGCCTCCATGCTGGCTTTCGGCGCCGGATGCAGCTTCGGGGACCAGCTCCATCCTTCCGGCGCGGTGGACATGGCCACGTACCGCAACATCGGGACGGCCTACGAGTACGTGCGTTCGATGGAGCAGTACGGCATCGGCGGCAGGCCCGCGGCCACGCTGGGCCTGTGGATGACCCATAGCGGACCGGACGACGAGGGCGTGAGCTGCATGCTGCTCGAGACGCAGACGGACTTCGACGTGGTGGGGGACTCGGAGGACCTGAACCGCTACGAGGCGATCGTCCTGACGGGCGCCCCTGGCCTTGCCACGAAGGACGCAGCACGCCTTTCGTCCTACCTCGCCTCCGGCGGAAAGCTCCTCGTGCTCGGGGAAAGCGCGCTGGAGGAGGGGGGGGAACGCTTCCTCCTGCCCGTCGGGGCTTCATACGTCGGGAAGGCCGGAACCGTGGAGGACTACACGGTCCTACGGGGAGGGGAGAAGGCGGTGCTGCGGGGGCTCTTCGTGGCCGGACCGTTCCTCAACTACGCCGCGGCGATCCGGGTACGACCCGACGCGGATGCCGAAGTCCTCGCGGACATCCGAGAGCCGTACTTCGACAGGACATATGAAAAGTACTGTTCGCACCTCAACACGCCCTACCGCCCGGAGACCGCCGCGCATCCGGCCGCGTTGCGCAAGGGAGGCATCGTGTTCCTCCCCCACAGGCTCGGCGCGATCTACCATGGGAACGGGGCCCGTATCCACCGCGAACTGTTCTCCGCGGCGCTCGCCCTGGTGCACGCCCGTCCCTTGGTCCGCGTCTCTCTTCCCAGCGCCGGCCGCATCAGCCTGCTGCACCAGGAGGACAGGCGGCGCTACGTGCTGCACCTGCTCTACGCCCCGCCGCTGCAACGCGGCCGCTGCCTCGTGATCGAGGACATGCCGCGGCTCGCGAACGTGGAGGTGCAGCTCTCGCTGCCGGAGAAGGTCCGGCATCTGCACCTGGTCCCGGGAAACCAGACCATTGCCTTCGAACCGGCGCCCAATGGGTACGGGCTCGTTACGAGGATCCCGGAGATGTGCGGGCATTGCGCCCTGGCGGCGGAGTACTGAAGTTGTGATACCTTCGGCGGGGCGCTACGTTCTGTTTCCGAAAGCCGTTCCAGGACATTGCGCCGCCGGACGGCTGCCGTATATGATGAGCGAAGCCTCAATGGCAAAGGGATCGCCATGACACAATTGTCTTCTGAACAATCCGAACTGGTACGGTCCGTATCGAAAAGGCTCGGTGAGGTAAGCGGCGTGCGAGCCGTGGTTCTTGGGGGCTCGTATGCGCGCGGAGCCGCCCGACCCGGGTCGGACATCGACCTCGGCATCCTCTATTCGGAGAACAATCCTTTCTCCATTCCGGAAGTCCGCGAGATTGCCGAGTCCCTGAACGATACCCAAGGGCCGGTGGTCACCGGTTTTTATGAATGGGGACCATGGGTCAACGGCGGGGCCTGGTTGACCATTAAGGGACAGCGCATCGATTTTATCTATCGCAGTCTTGAGCACATTGAGCGCGTGATTGCCGATGCGGAGGCTGGCCGGTATGAGATGAACTACGAACAGCAACCCCCGTTCGGATTCTTCAGCGGAACGTATCTGGGCGAGGTCGCGGTCTGTGTTCCCCTCTTCGACCCCGAAGAGCGGCTTGAGCGGATCAAGCGGCGAGTCGCGGCATATCCCGAGCCGCTGCGTCAAGCCGTTGTTCGGGACAACCTCTGGGGCGCCGAATTCTGCCTTCGTGCCTTCGCTCGAAAATTCGCGGCACGCGCCGATAGCTACGGAACGGCTGCCTGCCTTGCGCGTGCCATCAACAATATGGTATTGGCCTTGTTCGCCCTGAATCGCAGGTACTTGATGAACGACAAGACCGCTTTGCTTGAAATGGAAGGGTTCGAAAGCGTGCCGATCGACTTCAGGACGCGCGTACAGGGAATACTCAGCGGCCTGGGTGCTTCTCCCGGTGAGTTGATCTCCGCGGTTGATGGGATTGCGCAGCTTCTTGAAGAAGCGATCACGCTGGCTGATGGGCTATATCAATCGCGTTATTCGTTACCCGGATAGAAAAGGCCATGCAGGTACCATCGCGTCATGCCATTTTCCCAATCGCAGAAGCGTTCTGGAGCGGAAAAACGATCGAAGGCACGGACAGTCCCATCAAGGAATGGTGGCTGAAGGACTATTGATTCGCACGCGGGATTCATACCCCGCAGCGTGTTGCGGGGACTGATTTTGACGCTGTTGACGCTTGCCTCCGGAATCCCCGGAATGCCATGATGCCAGGATCATGGGAATGAAACCGCTCTTCAAAGGCATCGACTGCTTGAGCCTCAAGGTGGACGACCTGGAGGCCGCCATCGCCTTCTATACGGGGAAGCTCGGTCAGGAGCTCAGGTGGAAGACCCCCACATCGGCCGGCCTGGGATTCCCGGACGGCGAGTCGGAGCTGGTGCTTCACACCGAGCAGCGGCCGCCGGGGACCGACCTGCTGGTGGAATCCGTCTCCGATGCGGTCAGGCGGTTCACGGAAGCCGGCGGCAGCCTGGCCTATGGACCCGTGGACATCCCCGTCGGTTCCTTTGCCATCGTGACCGATCCCTGGGGCAACAGGTTGACGATCCTCGATCTCTCCAAGGGAACCTACCTGGTCGACGCGGACAGGAACGTCACCGGTGTCGACGGCTGAGTCGACCCATGCCCGCTTCCGGCAGAGCACAGCCGACGGACCAGGGATAGGATTTGGCGCTCCTGATCCCAAGCATCCCCAGGAGGCGTATTTCAAGAGGGAGGTCGGACCGACACTGGATCGGACGCAACCGGCAACCGCGCATGAGCACCCCGGTGGCGAAGGAGGATTGGACCATGAGGGAAATCGTGCTCTTCTCCGCAATCTCCGTCGACGGATTCATCGCGAAACCTGACGGCGGTCTCGACTGGCTGTATGCCTTCGACAAGACAAACAATGAGGCCGATGGCATCTTCCGGGAGTTCTACGACACAATCGACACGACATTCATCGGAAGGAAGACCTACGCGCAGATCCGCGCATCGGGTCATCCCGATCCCTATCCCGAGAAGAAGAACTTCGTATTCTCAAGAAGCGTCAGGGAGGAGCCCGGCCCCGTGACGTACGTTGGAGGGGACATCGATGGGTTCGTGGATTCCCTGCGGCAGGCGCCGGGCAAGCCGATCTGGCTGGTGGGCGGAGGGGAGCTGAACGGCTGCTTCCTGACCCGCGGCTACATCGATCGGATCATTCTTGACACGATTCCCGTGGTGCTGGGAAACGGGATCCCATTGTTCCGCGGGACGGATGGCTGCCGGCGCTTGCGGTGCGAGGGCGTGACCCGCTTCCCTTCGGGACGTGTCCATACCGCATTCCGTCTTGACGGATGAGCGCCACATGACTCGATGGTCTTCTTCGGCGCCTCGATCTCCCTCATCGGGGCAGCCTACCGGACTGCGGACGCGGAGAGGGGCAGGGCCTCGGACGGCGGCCCTCCCGGCTCCACGGTCAGGCTGCCGTTCCATGTGAGCAGAGACGGACCTGGCTCGTATCCGGCATCCAGCAGGAAAACCGTCCTCACTCCCGTGATGAGCGGTGCGCAGGAAGGCCCACGGACTCCCGGATACGCGACGAGCCGCAGCGACTCGATCCTGTCGCCCGTCGTGCCCGGCGGCAGTTCGATCGTGGCGCGCCTCCAGCCCCGGCTCTGAATCCTCAGGCTGTCCGTATCGTGATCCGAGGAGTACCAACGATCCTCCCCGCGCAGTTTCGCCTGTAGGGCCACCTTGGCGTCGCTTGCCGGGTCCGCCGGCGACGCGTCGTTTTTGAACTCCACGTAGAGGTAGTTGCGCGGATCGCTCGTGGCGCGCGAAAGGGGGTCCGCGGAGGTTTCCGTCATCGCCTGCTTCTCCCGCTCCCATTCTTCGGCCATCACGCGGTACGTCCAGGGGTGCCGGTCCATCATCTCCTCGCGCGCCGTATCGGGCAGCGCTTCGGCGGGCACCAGGGCGAAACGGAATGGGGAGGTCCCGAGGTCGGCAAAGAGGTTGTTCCGGGTCACGTCCTTCAGGAAAGGATGGCTCCCATCCCTGGTGCCCCGGAAAGCCGACGTTCCATGGGACGAATCCTGGAACTCTTCCCTGACGACGGCCCCGCTGGCATCCAGCGTCACGCGGTATACCCACTCGATGTCCGTGAGCCTTCCCCACCGGGCCATCAGGGCGTCTGGCGCCGTGCCGCCGTCCTCGTTGCTGAACACGATCGTATACTGGATCGTGACCGCGTCCCCGACGCGGGTCTGCTCGTGGTACATCAGGAGCGGCGTGTCGCTCGCATTGGATCCATCGCGGCCATAGAGCACGGGCGCGTGGGTCATCACACGGTACAACGGGTCGTCCGAGGGATAGACGCGGGCGCCGACCGCGTCCACGCGCACCTCGCGCGCACCGGCCGAGGACTTGGAGGGCTCCCGCATCAGCGTCACGCGGTGCGCGCCGGCGCGCAGTCCGCCCAGAAGGGTCTCGTAGGAAAAGGGCGTCTCCCCGCGGAACAGCACAATGTCCGACCTGTAGACCCCGTCCACGTGCACCGAGACGGCGACCGCCTCGGCGCCGTTTCGGTTCCAGGCCGTGGCCGGCCCGCTGGCGGTCACGGAGAGCACCACCTCCCCGTCGGAAGGGACCGCGATTTCACGCTCCGCGACCGTCACACCGGCCGGAGCCTGGGCACTGGAGGTGCAGCCGCACAGCGCGGCGAGGAGGTAAAAAAGAAGGAACCGATGCGCGCGTCTCCACATGTCCACGGACCCCTGGGAAACGGTATGCCCATGGCACGTCCCGGTCAAGCCCGCCGGTAGCTTGCGCGCGTGCTCATGCGTGTCTCATCCGAAGCTCCACGAGACGTATCGGCCGTCTACGGCGGTATTGATCTCTCCGCCCCCAAATTTCGGTGGGGAGTCTGCGGATCGATGACGATGGGTGCAATTTGATCCCCGGTGCCGGCTTGCACGGAATCATGGGTTGTACCCCCATGTCCATCCTCAAGAAGGCGGAAACGATCGAATCGCTCCGGGCGGTGCTGCTCCCACCGGGAGCGGGACCTGCCCGAGCTCTTCGGGCCGGAGACGCGGCGGCATCCGTCTCCCCGACGAGTGAGGATGTCTCGATCCGGCGGAGTCTTGACGACGGCCGGTTTCCGGGGTATAAAGTGGTGGTTTCCAAAACGTTTTGGATGAAAGCTATGCCGGTGACCATACGGGACGTGGCCAGGAAGCTCAAGCTCTCCATCACGACGGTATCCCGTGCCCTCGACGGCTACTCCGACGTGGCCGCATCGACCCGGGAGCGCGTGGTCCTCGCGGCCCGCACCATGGGCTACGAGCCCAGCCGCGCCGCACGGCAGCTGCGCCGCCGACGCACGGACATCATCGGCACCGTCCTGCCGACCGACGAAGGCCATTTCGCCGACGCCTACTTCTCCTCCTTCCTCGCGGGCCTGGGCGACGGAGCCACCTCCCTGGGCTTCGACCTTCTGGTCTCCACGGCGAGGCCCGACTCCGAGGCGGAACGGCAGCTGTACGCCCGATGGGCACACGGCCGGATCGTGGACGGGATCGTGCTCAACCGCATGCGCTTGCGCGACCGGCGCGTACAATTCCTTGCCCGGGAAGGCATCCCATTCGTCGCGCACGGCCGCACGCGGCTCGACATCGATTTCCCCTACGTCGACATGGATTCCCGCGCCGCCTTCTGCCGTCTGGTCATCCACCTGACGGAGCGCGGACACCGCCGCATCGGCTACATCGGCGCCCCGATGGGAACCACCCTGCAGGCCGACCGCCAGGCCGGATGCCGGGACGGCCTGCGCGCCGCGGGCCTCGCCTCGGACGACCTGCTTGTGGTGCGAGGAGACCTCACGCGCCAGGGCGGCTATCTGGGAGCCAAGAGGCTGCTCACCCTGAAAAAACCACCGACCGCCATCATCGGTGCCAATGACCTGACCGCCATCGGGGCGATGCGGGCGGTCCACGAGGCCGGCCTGGAGGTAGGCCGGGACGTGGCCGTGGCCGGATACGACGGGACCGAGGATGCTGCCCATGCGCAGCCTCCCCTCACCACCCTCACGCAGCCCATCTACGAAATCGCGCACCAGCTGGCGGAAATGCTCATCGGGCGGATCGCCGGCACGGAGACCGGGATACGGCACGTCATCCTAAAGCCGGAACTCGTGGTCCGCGGGTCCACGCAGTACGAACGCCGCAGACCCCGCGGGAAGGAGGTGAGGACCGGACGACGACTGTTTCCATGAAAAACGCGGTTCAAGACAAAAAAAAGAAAGAGGGTGAAACTGATGATCAGTAGAAGAGTCATCCGGATTCTGCTCTGCGCCGCCGTGGCCCTGATCGGGACCGTAACGGTGTTCGGCGGTCCGGCCCAGGAGACCGCCAAGAAAAAAACGGTCGTGGAACTGTGGACCACGGACAATGAGGAGTACCGGGTCGTTGCCTACGAGAAGGTGGCGGACAACTTCATGGCCAAGAACCCCGACGTCGAGGTCCGCATCGTCCCGATCGACGAGGCGAGCACCAGCCAAAGGATCGCCACGGCCCGGGGCGCCAACCGCCTTCCGGAAATCGCGCGTATCGGCGTGGAACGCGTCGCGCCGTTCCTCGCCGATGGCATCCTGGACGTCGAAGCCTCCACCAAGGTCATCAAGGGCCTGGGTGAGGCCACGTTCCACAAGGGGGTTCTCGACCTGGTCCGGACGCCGGAGGGGGGATACTCAGCGGTCCCCTATGACGGATGGATCCAGGCGCTCTGGTACCGCGCCGACGCGTTCAAGAAGCTGGGCCTTGCGGCCCCCGTCAAATGGTCCGACATCCAGAAGGCGGGCCAAGCGCTGCAGGGGAAGGAAGGGTTCCTCTATGCCCTGACGCTCGGGACCGACCCGAGCCAGAACTACGGGTGCCAGGTCTTCGAACAGGTCGCCATGTCCAACGGTGCCTACCCGTTCGACAAGAACAAGAAAGTCGCGATGAACTCGGTCGCGATGGTCGAGGCCCTGGAGTTCTACATCGGCCTGCAGAAATACGCCGCTCCCGGGCCCAACTACTGGAAGCAGGCGCGGGAGTTCTACATCACCGGCCAGTCCGCAACGCTCTGGTATTCGACGTACGTCATGGACGACCTGGTCGGGCTGCAGAAGGGCATAGAACCCACGATCAAGGAGCTCGGGAACCTCACCGGATTCGCCCCGAGCATGGTGGGATCCAAGGGGGACAGCGCCACCTACGGCCAGCTGGTGGTCATGGGGATCTTCAAGAAGACGGATGTCGACGCGGCGGCCCGCCTGCTGTCCTACATGCTGGAAGGTCAGGACTACATCGACATCCTGTTCCTGTCGCCCAACGGCAAGATCCCGGTGCGGACCAACGCCGTGGACGCCTGGGCCAAACACGACATCTTCAAGAAGTACCCGAAGGACGTCATCGACACCGTGGTCAATGGCTACAACACCATGCAGCGCTGGGCCTTCGCGCCGCAGATGGGAAGCGCGGAACGTGCCGTCATAGGGGACATGGAAGGCAGACTCCTGGTGCCTCAGGCCGTGAGCAATGTGATCGAAGGTAAGATGACGGTGCAGCAGGCCGCGGACTGGCTCCAGACGCGGGTCGAGGAGCTCTACGCGACCCGGTCGGCCGAGAAGAAATAGTGCAACACACAGGTTTCGTTTTCCCCCGTCCGCGCGCGGCGCGGGCGGGGATTTCACGGCGGGGAAGCACCATGGCCCAGAGCGAAGAACGACTCGCCTACCTCCTTGTGGCGCCCACCTTCCTGATCGTGGTCGGCCTGGTCGTCTTTCCCGCCTTCTTCAACGTATGGATCAGCACGCATCGCATCGGCCTGGACAACCTCAATGAGGTCTTCCGCGCCCCGTTCGTCGGACTGGACAACTACGGGAGGGCCGTGCGGGACTACGCCTTCCTCGATGCGTTGAAGACGACCCTGCTTTACTCGTTTTCCGCCACGGCGGTGACCACGCTGGCGGGCCTCGCGGTCGGGCTGCTGCTCAACAATTCCTTCCGCGGCCGGGGAGCCGCCCGCGCCCTGTTCCTCATCCCCTATGTAGCGCCGCTCATCTCGGTGGCCTACGTCTGGAAATGGCTGCTCGATCCGACGGTGAGGGGTGTCCTCAACTGGATCCTGCTCCGCCTCGGCCTGATCGCGCAGCCGGTAAGCTGGCTGGGAACCGGGGGCCTCGCGCTTTCCATCGTGATTCTCTTCGAAGGGTGGCGGTACTGCCCTTTCGCGATGCTCATGATCCTGGCCCAGCTCCAGGCGATCGACACGACGCTCTACGAGGCCGCCGCCGTGGACGGGGCCTCGGCGCCACGGCGCTTCTGGAGCATCACCCTTCCGGAGCTGAGGGTGGTCCTGGGCACCGTGTTCCTGATCCGCCTCATGTGGACCTTCAACAAGTTCGACGACATCTTCCTGCTCACCGGCGGCGGGTTCGGAACGCGCGTGCTTCCCATCCTGACCTACGAGTTCAGCTTCCGGCTCTTCGATTTCGGGGAGGGTTCCGCCACGGCCATGATCCTCGTGCTCATCCTGTCCGGCTTCATGGTCGTCTACATCAGAAAGGTGCTGCGATGGTGAATGGAGTCCGCCTGCGGCCGGGACGCGTCCTGTTCTGGCTCGTCCTGATTGCATTACTGTTCTCGGCCGCGTTCCCCTTCTATTGGATGATCAGCTCGTCCATGAAGAACCTGATGGAACTCTCCGGAAGGGACCCGGTTTTCTTCCCTTCCCGCATCCACCTCGACGCGTACCGCCTCCTGTTCCGGGAACTCGGTTTCGGCAGGAACCTGGCAAACACGGCCGTTGTCGCCGCCACAACGGCCCTGCTGGCGGTCCTGTTCGCGTCCCTGGGCGCCTACGCCGTGGCGCGCCTGCGCTTTCGCGGCAGGAACCTTCTGCTGAACCTGGTCCTCATGGTCTACCTTTTCCCGGGTGTCCTCCTCGTCATCCCGCTGTTCGCAATGCTCGTGAGGATCGGTGGCGCTTTGTCCATCGAGGTGCAGGACAACCTGGGCGTCCTGATCCTCACCTACCTGGCGCAGACCCTTCCCGTGGCGCTCTACATGCTGGCCGGCTACTTCCGCACCGTGCCGGAGGAGATCGAGCAGGCGGCGCTCATAGACGGTTGCAGCCGCCGACAGGTCATCACGCGCATCACCTTCCCGCTCTCCGTCCCGGCCATGGTATCCGTGACCGTCTACACCTTCATGATCGGGTGGAACGAGTTCCTCTACGCCTTCATCTTCCTGAACCGCAGGGAAAACTTCACGCTGCCCATCAAACTGCTTTCCATCTCGGAACAGCTCAACACGCGATGGGACGTCGTGATGGCCGCGAGCACCGTCATGACGGTTCCCATCGTCGTCCTGTACCTGGTCTTCCAACGCTTCCTGGAAAAGGGCCTTGTCGCCGGGGGCGTGAAGGCATGAGCGATCCGGATCTCGTGGCGCTCTACGGCAGGGAGGCGGGGTGCGCCGCATCGCATCGGTTGGACGGCCTGCTCTCCGGTTGGCGAGGCCGGATTGCCCCGAAGCGGACACGGGAACTCTGCGAGCGCGATGCCGTCCTGATCACCTACCCGGACATGTTGCGGGAGGTGGGTGTGCCGCCCCTGACCTGCCTTTCCGGTTTCTGCGGGCGTCACCTGGCCGACATCGTCACGTGCATCCATGTCTTGCCGCCGTATCCATCCTCTTCGGACGGCGGCTTCTCCGTGATCGACTACCGCGGAATTGATCCCATGTGGGGAAGCTGGGAGGACCTGGAACGCCTCGGCGACCGCTTTTCGCTCATGTTGGACGCCGTGGTGAACCACGTGTCCGCGGAAAGCCGGTGGTTCCAGGCGTTCCTGCACGACGATCCCGCATACCAGAACTTCTTCCTCACCGTCCCCGAGGGCGTAGATCTCTCCGCCGTGGTACGCCCGCGCTCCCTGCCCCTGCTTTCCCGCTTCACAACGCCCTCGGGGGAGAAACGTTTGTGGACCACCTTCAGCGCGGACCAGATCGACCTGAACTACGGAGAGCCTGCCGTGCTCCTCCAGATGATCGACACGCTCCTGTTCTACGCGTCGCACGGCGCATCCCTCATCCGCCTCGATGCCGTCGGCTTCCTCTGGAAGCGTCCCGGAACCTCATGCCTCCATCTGCCGGAGACCCACGGCGTCGTACGGCTCTTCCGGCGGGCATTGGAACGGTCGGCGCCCCATGTCCTCCTGGTGACGGAGACCAACGTGCCCCACGAGGACAATGTCTCCTATTTCGGAAACGGCGTGGATGAGGCGCATCTCGTGTACAACTTCGCCCTTCCACCGCTTACGCTGCACGCCTTCCACGCCGGGAACGCAACCACGCTATCGCGGTGGGCCCTCGGCCTTTCCACGCCCTCCCACCGGACCGCGTTCCTGAACTTCCTGGCCTCCCACGACGGCATCGGGTTGAACCCGGCGCGGGGCATCCTCGGCGAGGACGGAATCCGCATGCTGGTGGACCGCGCCCTGACGCATGGAGGTCTGGTATCCTATAGAGACGGCCCCGACGGATCACCCGTTCCCTACGAGCTCAACATCAACTACTTCGACGCTCTCTCGAATCCCGGGGTCGATGAAGATACGCATCTCCGGGTGGACCGGTTCCTTACGGCCCATGCCATCCTGATGGCGCTCTCCGGGGTGCCGACCCTCTACTTCCACAGCCTGTTCGGCTCCGTCGGTTGGCGCCTTGGCGTGGAGGCGGGCGGGGGAAACCGCGCCATCAACCGGGAGCACTGCGATCTGGAGGTCCTGGAAAGGGAGCTGGCCGACGCGGCCTCGAGGAGATCGTTGGTGTTCACCGGCATGAAACGGCTGCTGGCCGCCCGCGCCGCGCATCCCGCATTCCACCCGCAGGGCGGACAGTCCGTGCTCCATCCCGACGATGGGGTATTCGCCCTGCTGCGTACCTCTCCCGACCGATCAGAGCGCATCCTCTGTGTCCACAATGTCTCTGGCCTACGGAAATCGCTCTCATGGAATCCGCGGGAGATCTTCGGCTTCGTCCCGACGGCCATGACGGACGTGATTTCCGGCTCCGGTCCCATGCCGGCAAACGCCCCGCTGCCCCTCGGTCCCTACCAGAGCCTCTGGCTCAAGCCGACGGGGGAATGAGGCGGCCGACGGCCTGATTTCCGGCTTCCTGTCCCGGTACCAGCTGCCGATGACCTCACGCCTGTCGCGGTGACCCGCGCCTTGACCATACGGGAACGTTCCGCTACTTTCCATGGACTATGAACTCACGGGAGCGGATCGTTGCAGCGGCACGCGGCCTGCCCACGGACAGGCTGCCCGTGGCGCCCTACATGGGGAACCACGCGGCCCACGCGACGGGCGTCCGTATCGGGGATTATTACCGCGATCCGCTGCGTCTGGCCGAAACGCAACTGGCCGCCTGGCGAATCTACGGCCAGGACGTGCTTGTGGCACAATCGGACAACTACTACATGGCGGAGGCCTTCGGCTGCAAGGTGCGCCACCACGCGGACTCCACACCAACGCTGGAGAAGCCGGCGCTGGAGGACATCGCCGCGGTGGACAGCCTGCCGCAGCCCGATGCGGCGGTGGACGGCCGCATGCACGTCTACCTGGACGCCATCGGGATCCTCGCGCGGGAAGTGAAGGGAGAGGTCGCCATCCGCGGATGCGGATCGGGCCCCTTCGTCATGGCGGGGCACATCCTCGGCCTGGAGAAGCTGATCCTGCTGCTGGCGGACATCGAGTACGGGGACGGGAAGGACGCCGCAGCTTACGACAGGCTGATGAACCGCGTCTGCGATACGCTGGTTCGCTTCTCCCGGATGCAGCTGGAACGGGGCGCCACCATCGTGCAGTGCGCCGATTCCCTCGCGTCCATCGACGTGATCTCCCCCGACATGTACCACAAGTACGTCTGGCCCTACGAGAAGCGCTACTTCAGCGAGATCCGGCCGTACTGCAGGGAGCACGACGGGGTGAGCCTCCTTCACATCTGCGGCAACAACTCCAAGGTCTTCGGCCTGTACGCGGAGGTCGGGGCGGACATCGTGGCCATCGACCACAAGGCCGACCTGGCGGAAGCCAAGAGGATCATCGGCGGGAAGTCGTGCCTGATAGGCAACATCGACCCCGCCTCCGTGCTGCGCTTCGGTTCCCCGGCCGAAGTGGAGAAGGCCGTGAAGACCTGCATCGACAAGGCGGCCGCGGGGGGCCGTTACATCCTTGGCACGGGATGCGAGGTGGCCATCGAAACGCCCCGGGAAAACATGAAGACCATGATCGCCCTGGCACGCGGGCATGTCTACCGATAGGAGAACTCCCATGACGGCAAAGGAAAGGGTATACGCGGCCCTGGCCCACAAGGAGGCCGACAGGGTTCCCATCGATTTCGGAAGCAGATCCTCCGCCATCGAGGAGGGCGCCTACCGGGACCTCCTGGCCCACCTGGGCCGCGAAAGGCCGGTACGCTGCTTCATCCGCTCCCACGCCGTCATGGATCCCGACGTCATGGACCTGTTCCCGGCCGGAAGCATGACCTCGACCCACACCGGCAACCCGGTGTGCTGTGCGGCGGCGCTGGCATCCATCGACCTCGTGCTCAAGGAAGACCTGGCCGGCAATGCGCGCCGGGTCGGCGGCGTGCTGC
>Ga0153915_10001273_pt1 | contig 23232 bp, 20 predicted proteins | sample Opewatmetagenome_2_FD_107003 | JGI IMG/M metagenome (GOLD analysis project Ga0153915, IMG submission 107003) | Freshwater wetland microbial communities from Ohio, USA - Open water 3 Core 3 Depth 3 metaG | ecosystem: Environmental > Aquatic > Freshwater > Wetlands | place: USA: Ohio, Lake Erie...
GTCTGCACTACGACTGCTGTAGTGCAGGCCTTCAGGCCTGCAATGCTACATTAACCACATGGCTTCGAAGACGGACAAAACCGATGTCGAGTGGCAGGCCGAACTCACGCCCGCGCAGTATCAGGTGCTGCGCAAGCACGGGACGGAGCCGCGCGGATCGAGCCCGCTCAACAAAGAAAAGCGCGAGGGCATGTTCAAGTGCGCCGGCTGCGGTCAGCCGCTCTTCACCTCCGACACGAAGTACGAAAGCGGGAGCGGATGGCCGAGCTTTTTCGCGCCGTTGAGTGAGGACGCGGTCGATACGACGACGGATCAGAGCTACGGGATGACGCGGACGGAAGTGCATTGCGCCAGCTGCGGCGGCCATCTGGGCCACGTGTTTCCCGACGGCCCGAAACCGACGGGCCTGCGCTACTGCATGAACGGCGTCGCGCTCGCGTTCGATCCGGAGAAGGACAAGGCATGAATCCACATTTCGTGAATCAGCATTCGATCGTCCCGCCATTCCCCGCGGGGTCTGAAACGGCGATGTTCGGCATGGGCTGTTTCTGGGGCGCGGAGAAGAAGTTCTGGCAGCAGCCCGGCGTGTACGCGACCGCGGTGGGCTACGCGGCCGGCGACACGCAGAATCCCACCTATCGTCAGGTCTGCAGCGGGACGACGAATCACGCCGAGGTCGTGCTCGTCGTATTCGATCCGAAGACAGTCCGATACGAGGATCTCCTCAAAGTATTCTGGGAAAATCACGATCCGACGCAGGGGATGCGCCAGGGCAACGACGTCGGCACGCAGTATCGGTCGGGCATCTATTACGCGGGCGACGAGCAGAAGAGAGCCGCCGAAGCCTCGCGCGACATGTATCAGAAGCAGCTCTCCGCCGCGGGCTACAAGAAGATCACCACCGAGATCATTCCGGCGCCGGAGTTCTGGTACGCCGAGGACTACCATCAGCAGTACCTCGCAAAAAATCCGGACGGCTACTGTGGTCTCGGCGGCACCGGCGTCAGCTGTCCGATCCGCGTGGGCGTGACGACTGCGTAACGAGCCCCTTCCTGTCGATCCGTTCGTTCCCGTGATCGTCGACCACGTGCGGCGATCCCGGGCGCTCGTCATTTCCGCGCAGCCGGGCGCGGGCAAAACCACACGGATTCCTCCAGCGCTCGTCGACGACGGCCCGCTGATCCTGCTGCAGCCGCGACGCGTGGCGGCGCGGGCCATCGCGCAGCGAATCGCCTTTGAACGCGGCTGGACAATCGGCGAGGAGATCGGCTGGCAGATTCGTCTCGAGCGACGTTTCGGGCCGCGGACACGGCTGCTCGTCGCCACCGAAGGCGTGCTGACAGCGCGGCTTCAACAGGATCCGCTGCTCTCGGACTTCCGCACGATCGTGCTCGACGAGTTCCATGAGCGCAGCATCCACGCCGACCTCGCCATCGCGCTCGCCAAGCAGGCATGGCGCGCCCGCGACGATCTCCGCATCGTCGTCATGTCCGCGACGCTCGACACTGCCGCAGTGTCGCGGTTTCTCGATGACTGTCCGGTTGTCGATGTCCCCGGACGTCTGTATCCGCTCGACGTGTCGTATGCGCCGGGCGCTTCGATCGCCGAGGCGGTCGGCAGCGTGTCGACGGCGACCACGGGCGACGTGTTGTGCTTTCTGCCTGGCGCGTTCGAAATTCGACGGGCGATCGACGACCTTCACGCGCGCGGCGCCGGCCGCGACGCGGAGATCCTGCCGCTCCATGGCTCACTCGACGGCGCGGACCAGGATCGGGCGCTCAGGCGATCCGACAGCGGCCGGCGCCGCATCATCGTCGCCACTAACGTCGCCGAGACGTCGGTCACCGTGCCGGGCGTGACGGCTGTCGTCGACTCGGGTCTGCAGAAAGTCGCGCGGTACGATGCGGACCGCGCCATCGACAGCCTGGACACCGAGCGCATCACGAGCGATGCCGCCGAGCAGCGTGCCGGTCGCGCGGCCAGGACTGCGCCCGGCGTCGTCAGGCGCCTGTGGGACGCACGCGATCGGCTGCGGCCCCATCGCGAGCCGGAGATCCACCGCGTCGATCTCTCTGCCGTTGTCCTCGACGTGATCGCGTGGGGAAGTGATCCGCGCGAGCTCGAATGGTTCGAACGGCCTGACGACGATCGGATCGCTGCTGCGCTGGCGCTGCTCGAGCGCCTTGACGCCGTCCGCAACGGCGCGCTGACTGAAACCGGCAGGCGGATGCAGCGGCTGCCGCTGCATCCTCGTCTGGCGCGGATGCTGGTCGCCGCAAACGGCGCATGGCAGGTCGCGCAGGCGTGCGCGCTGCTTTCCGAGCGGCATCTGCTGCCTGCCCGGACCGCGTCGACCACGTCGGATCTATTGTCCGCAATCGACCAGTGGTCGACGCTCCCCGCGCACGTTCGACAGACAGCCGAATCCGTAGCGTCCGGCTTCAGCCGGACGGGTCGTATTTCCGACGAGGACTTTCGGCGGGCCATCCTCGCTGGATATCCGGATCGCGTGGCGCAACGGCGCGCGCCTCAATCTCCGCGTCTCTTGTTGTCGTCCGGCGCCGGGGCAGCGATGGCTCCGCAGAGCGGCGTCACCGGCGGCGAGTTTCTCGTCGCTCTCGACGTTCAGGCCTCGACGCGTCCGAACGATCCCGACGCGCGGGTCCGCCTCGCGAGCCTCGTCGACCGAGAGTGGCTGCTGCCGACAAGCGTCGAGGTGGTGCATCGATTCGACGAAACGCGCGGAGTCGTGAAGGCGGTGGAGATCGAACGCTACGGCGCGCTGACGCTGACAGAACGGCCGATCGACGCGGATCCCGAAAGGCGCGCCGAGATCCTGGCCGAGGCCTGGGCGCGACGCGGTCCACGCGACGCTGATGTGCAGCTGTTGCGGCGACTGCGATTTGCCGGCGTCGCGATCGAGGTCGCTGAGCTCGTTCGTCGCGCGGCGCTCACGGCCCGGTCCCTTGACGAGATCGACCTCGCGTCGGCACTGACGTTTGAGGAACGGCAGATGCTCGAGCGAAACGCGCCCGAGACGATTCAGGTGCCGAGCGGCCGGACGGCGCGTCTCGAATATGAAGACGACGGGACGGTCTCGGCGTCGGTGAAGCTGCAGGAGTTGTTCGGCCTCGCCGACACGCCGAAGGTTGGTCCGCGGAAGGAACCAGTGCGGCTCGCGCTCCTCGCACCGAATGGACGTCCGGTGCAGACGACGCGCGATCTGCGGAGTTTCTGGAACACGACGTACGCGGAAGTGCGGAAAGAGCTGCGCGGCCGCTATCCGAGACATCCATGGCCCGAAGATCCATGGACGGCCACGCCCACGGCGCGAACGACAAAACGAACGCCGCGGTAACCGTGAGTCTAGGTTTCGCCGAGTCTTCCGAACAGCGGCTCGCCCGCTCGCGATGCGTAGAAGCCGAATGCGGCCATCGCGGCGACGAGCAGCATCAGCCAGATCCCCGTCGGCGCATACAGCTTCGAAAGGTCCGCGGTGAGCCCGCCCTGCGTGAGGATGAGGTACGTGAGGAATGCCACAATCTCCGCGAACATTCCGAAATACACGAGGACGATTAAGTACACCGCGGACACCACCACGGCATAGGTGATGTTCACCCCGATCTGCTCCGTGCCCGCCTGGGTGACGACGATAAAAGCCAGGACCACGCCCGCGATCGGCGCCGCCAGCCACGTCCGTTTTGTGACCATACGTGAGAGCGCAAACGAGAGCGTGATGAGCATCGCGTTGAAGAGCGCATTCAGAGGGATGCGTAGCAGCATCGACAATGCGCGCCTCGTGCTGAGCAGGAATTCCAGCGATCCGGGATCCATCCCGCGCGGCGGCGGTGGAGGGACGCCAAACAGCGGAGGCAGCAGCACGATCGCGCACCGCATCAGCACGACCACGATGCCGGCCGCGACGCCGGCGAGGATGTCGCGGCCCACGCGCGGATCGCGGAACCGTCCGCCGAGCAGCCGGCTCCACGACATCAGGATGTCCGGGCTGTACCGGCGCACGTACGGTTCGAGCGCGAGGTAAACGAGCCACAGCATGGCCGCATCGAGCAGCGCGCTTGCGGCGAAGTTGTCGAGCAGATGGGCGCCCTCGGTCAACGGCTCGAGCGAGTGGCGCGCCCCGAGCACCCACGACACGAACAGCATGCCGATCAGGACGAACGCGATGCGCGTCGCCCCGCGGCGATCCCCGCGGCCGGTGCGCACGTTGTGGCGCGCGAGCACGCACGTGCCGACCGCCAGCGCGAAGAAGATGAGAAACAGTCCGAACCGGATGACGCTTCGGCCTTGCTGGCCCGGCTCGTCGCGCGGACGGCGGGTCCATGGCCCGACGATCTGGAAGAACGCGGGCCGGCCTCGATAGCCGGCCGCTTCCACCCGCAGCGTGATGTCCGGACGGCCGGGCATCGGGCCTTCCCACGCGCGCCGCTCGTCGGCGTACGCGTTGGGCACCCACTGCGACTCGGCCGGCTTGAACGTGGTCGGATCCAGGCCGGCGGCGTCAAAAAACGTGTTCCAGTCCATCGAACGGGCGGCGCCCTGCGCGTCTTCGACCTGCGGAGTCACCGTCGTGAACTGCGTCAGGTGACCCTGCACGTCCAGGACGACCGACGCCATGTTCGACACCGTCATCGGCGGATCGCCGAGTTGAGGCGTCCATTCGGCGCCGAATGTCTCCAGAGGCCGGGGACTCGTGCGATACCAGAATCGCAGGGACGGAAAATATGGGCTCGACAGCGCGTCCCAGCGATGAGCGGAGTGATCGGTGCGCAGGACGTAGAAGATGTAATCCTGCAGCACAAGAAAGCCGCGTGCGGTGTCGGCCGGCCGCTCGGTGTACCCGAGCTTCGTCAGCGTCTCTCGCGCACGATCCTCGAGCGCATCCGCGCTCTTGTCCATCGGCACCTTCGCGAGGACGATCGTGCGATCCGACAGGAAGGCGACGGTGAGCAATCCGGCGATGATTGCCGCGAAGAGTGAAAGGCCGATTGCCGGACCGAGGGCGCGTCTCTCGCCGGCCGCGGCGATCATCTCCGGCGACGGCGTTTCGCCGGCCGCGAGCGCCGCCGCCAGCGGATCCCCGCCGGGCAACGCCGCTGCGACGGCCAGCGCCGATCCGGGACGCTGCGCCGGATCGTGTTCGAGGCAGCGCAGGATGACGCGCTCGACTGCGGCGTCCAGATCCCGCACCACCGACGAAGGTGTCGTGATCGTGCGGCTCTCGTGCAGGCTCAGGAGCTCGTTGAACGTCTTCGCCTCGAATACCCGCTTGCCCGTGAACATCTCGAAGAGGATGAGGCCGAGCGCATAGACATCGCTCTTGACCGATGCGGCCCCGCCCGTCAGCTGCTCGGGCGCCATGTACTGCGGCGTGCCCGCGCGCGATGCGGACACGTCCCCTGTCGCGACCGCGAGGCCGAAGTCGGTGATGCGGACGTTGCCGTCGCCGTCGATCATCACGTTCGCCGGCTTGAGATCGCGATGCAGCACGCCCCGCTCGTGCGCCGCGGCGATGCCCGCGCAGAGCTGGCGCGCGATGTCGATGGCTTTGTCCTGCGGCAGCCGGCCGATCCGGCGGAGCAGTGTCGCCAGATCCTCGCCGTCCACATACTCCATGGTCAGGAACCGGCGGCCTTCGTGGTCGCCGAGATCGTAGAGACGGCAGACGTTCTTGTGCGACACTTGGCGGGCAATACGCAGCTCGGCGTGGAACTGCGCGAGCCGGTCCGGATCGGAGGCGACGCCCGCGGGCAGGAACTTGAGCGCGACCGGTTGATCGAGCGTCAGGTCGTCGGCCCGGTACACTTCGCCCATCCCGCCGCGTCCGAGCAGCGAGACGAGGCGATACCGTCCGGCGATGATCGCGCCGGGCGCGAAAGGCAGCGACGAAGGCGTGGCGCTCGAACTCGACAGTGGCCGCGTTGCCGCACGCGTGGCAGCAAGCGTCTCATCGTCGGCGTTGTGGTCACCCGGTCCGGCCACGCGGCGATTCTACTGGAGGACGTGCATGAATCGGAGACTCATTGCGATGGCAGCGGCCGTGCTCGCGGTCGCTGCAGCGGCTTTCGCGCAAGGCGGCCATCAGGCGAGTCCGGACGGCGTCTCGTCCGCACAGGTCGGTGGACGATATGTTCCCGGGCCCGAAGTGCAAATCTATCAGGGCGGCAAGTGGATCGAGATCTTCTATGGCCGGCCGCTCAAACGCGGGCGCGATCTGTGGGGCTCGGGGGCGAACTATGGGAAGACCCTGAACGACGGGGCTCCCGTGTGGCGTGCGGGAGCCAACGTCTCCACCCGGCTTCGGTCTGAAGTGCCGCTCGTCATCGGCGGCAAGACGGTGCCCGCCGGCGAGCACACGCTCTTCATCGATCTGAAGCCCAACGCATGGACGTTGATCGTCTCCCGCTGGGCGGCCTCCGCGCAGTTTCCCGGCACCAAGGACGCGCTGTTCGGAGCGTTCGAATACACGCCAGACAAGGATGTTGTCCGTACGCCGATGAGGCTCGAGACGCTCGGTTCGTCCGTCGAGCAGCTCACGTGGAATTTTGCCGACATGTCTGACGCCGGCGGCCGGCTGGTGTTCACCTGGGACAACGTGATGGCGTCGGTGCCGTTCGCCGTCGCGAGGTAACGCCATGGAACGCCGGGATTTTCTGAGGACGGTCGGCGCGCTGGGAGCGGGCGCGCTCGTGAGCGATCTGCCGATCGCGTTCGCGCAGGCCCCGGGGACGACGTCGCGCGGCGCGGGCCGCATCGACGTCCACCATCACGTCTCGCCGCCGAAATACGTGGCGGATCTCGCCTCGAGAAACCTGGCGACGCCGGACATGACGAACTGGTCGGTCGCGAAGACGCTCGACGACATGGACAAGGCGGGCGTGTCGACGTCGATTGTGTCGGTGACATCGCCTGCCGTCAGTTTTGCCGAGCCGGATGTGGCGCGGCGCATCGCGCGCGAGAGCAACGAATGGGTGGCGGAGCTGCGGCGCGATCATCCGGGCCGGTTCGGATCGTTTGCGATGCTCCCGATGCAGGACATCGACGGCAGCCTGCGCGAAATCGAGTACGCGCTCGACACGCTCAAGGCCGACGGCATCGGGCTGCTCACGAGCTACGGCGACAAATGGCTCGGCCATCCGATGTACGCGCCGATCATGAACGAGCTCGATCGGCGCAAAGCGATCCTCTACACGCATCCGACGCTGGCGAACTGCTGCCGCAACCTCCTGCCTGATGTCGCGCCGACCGTCATCGAATTCGGCACCGACACCTCGCGCACGATCGCCGACATCGTGTTCAGCGGCACAGCGGCGCGCTGTCCGGATGTGCAGTTCATCTTCTCGCACGCGGGCGGCACGGTGCCGTTTCTGACCGAACGGTTCGTGCAGGCGCCGGTCATCAACAGGAACCTGGCGTCGCGCGTGCCGAACGGCGTGCTGCACGAGCTGAAGCGCTTCTACTACGACACCGCGTGGGCGTACAACCCGGCGCCGCTGGCGGCTCTGACGAAGCTCGTGGAGATCTCACAGATCGTCTATGGGTCTGACTACCCGTACCGGACAGGGGCCACCACGGTGAAAGGGCTGACGGAGTACGGCTTCAGCGAGAGGGATATGAAGGCGATCGGCCGCGACAACGCCGTGCGCCTCATTCCACGCCTGTCGAATCCGCAGTCGGTGTAAACCGGCCCCCGGCGAAACGCCTTGCGCCGTAGCGTCCGGCTTCAGCCGGACGGACGTTATTTCTTCAGCTCGTTGTAGGCGATGTCCATGTTGGACCTGGCGCCGCCGAAGGCCGGGTTCACGCTGACGACGTAGCCCTTGAACTTCGGATCGAGCTTGTACTCGTCCGCGGCCTGAGCCGCCGTCTTGCCGGCTTTCATCTCTTTCTCGGCGAAGTCGGCAAACTCCTTCGTGAACTGCGCGTACTCCTTCAGGTCGTTCCAGGTGGACGTCGGAATGTGGCCGTTGATGATCGTGTCGACGTTCTTCACCGTCGCCACGGCCTTCGCGAGCGACTTCGGCTGCTCGATGACGCTGCCGCCGTTGGCCGCGTCGACGTAGGGCAGCGCCTTCCACGCGAATATGTCGCCGACATGCATCGTCCGCAGCGCCGGGAAGACGACGAACGTGTCGCCGTTGGTATGGCCGCGGCCGAAGTAATAGAGATCGATCTCGTCTTTCCCCGAGCCGACCTTCATCGTGTCCTTGTACGTCTTCTTCGGCAGGAACTGCGCCTTGGCGCCCTTGAACTCGTCCATCTTCGCCATGTTGGCTTTGGTGTTTTCCTGGACGATGTTCTCGATGCTCGCGCCGAAGAATTCGTTGCTGCCCGTGTGGTCGTTGTGCGTGTGTGTGTTGATGATGCGCGTGATCGGCTTGTTCGTGACCGTCTTCACGCGATCGACGATCGTCTGGCCCCATCCGGGCAGCTTCGCGTCGACGATTGTCACGCCGCCGTCGGTGATGAACACGGCGACGTTGCCGCCGCTGAACGCCGACGTGTCGTCGGCGCCCGAGCCGGTGATGACGTAGAGGTTGTCCTTCACCTTCTCGATTTTTGTCTTCGCCAGCGCCGCCGCCGACGGCCCGGCCGGCGCCTGACCCGACACGACGAGCGAGAGCCCGCCGACGGCAATCAGAGCGCCGAGTACGATCACGCGTTTCATTCGTCCTCCTACTTCTTGGTCAGCTCGTTGTACGCCGTCTGGATGTTGCCCTTGATGCCGCCGAAAAGACCCTGCGTCGGAGCAGAGAAGCCTTTGCTCTCGAATTGCGGCGGCACCTTGTACTCCATCGCGGCCTGATCAGACGTCTTCCCGGCTTTGATCTCGTCCTTCACCCACGCGATGAAGCTGTTGTTGAAGTCCGCATAGTCCTGCAGGTCGGACATCTTCATCCGCATGTTCGCGTGGCCGGTGATGATCTCGTCGATGTTCTTGATCGATTTCGCGGCCTTCTCGAGCGTCTTGCCGTACTCGACGGCGCTTCCGCCGTTGTTCGTGTCGATGAGCGGCGCGTTCTTGCCGGCGAACGCGTCGCCCGCGTGCAGCACGCGGAGATCCTTGAACACCACCCACGCGTCGCCGCCCGTGTGCGCCGGCCCAAAGTAATACAGGTCGATCTCTTCCTTGCCGCTCCCGAGCTTCAGCTTGTCCTTGAACGTCTTCTTCGGCAGGAACACGGATTTGTCGCCCTTGAAGGCGTCCATCTTCTCCATGTACGTCTTCGTCTTTTCCTGCGCGACGATCTCGACCGTGGTACCGAAGAACTCGTTGCTGCCGGTGTGATCGCCGTGCGTGTGCGTATTGATGATTTCGATCACGGGCTTGTCGGTGACCGTCTTGATCTTGTCGAGAATCGCCTGGCCCCAGTTCGCGAGCTTGGTGTCAACCAGCACCACGCCCTTGTCGGTGATGAAGGCCGCGCTGTTGCCGCCGCCGCCGGTGATTTCATACAGGTTGTTTTTGACCTTCTCGATCTGCGCGACGGGCGGCCCCTGCGGTCCGCGGCCGCGTCCCTCGCCGCGGCCCTGCGGCGCCTGGAAACCCGCAGCCGCGAGCGACAGCCCGCCAATGGCAATCAGTCCGCCGAGCAATGCGATCCGTTTCATGAGAGTCCCCCTGGAAAGAACACCCGCTGCACGAACCAGTACGTGCCAGCGGCGATCACGACAATCGACCCGGCAAACGCCAGATGCCGGCGCGACCACTCGCTCTTCGCGCGCAGCATTGTAAACGCTGTCGCCACGAGCACGACGACGAAGAGCTGGCCGATTTCGACGCCTATATTAAAGGAGAAGAGCGACCAGCCGAGCGCCCGCCGCGGCAGGTCCATTTCCCGCAGCACGTTGGCGAAGCCGAAGCCGTGGATGAACCCGAACGTGAAGGCGATCCAGCCGCGCACGTCGCGGCCGCCCTTGGCCAGGATGTTGTCCGCGCCGACATACACGATGCTCAGGGCAATGGCCGGCTCGATGAGCCGGGCCGGTGGCGTCACGATGTTCAGCGCCGCCAGCGACAGCGTGATGCTGTGCGCGACCGTGAACGAGGTGACGACGATCAGCAGCTGGCGGATGGAGCCGCCGAGCAGCAGCAAACCGACGAGGAAGAGCAGATGGTCGGGGCCGATGAGGATGTGATGGACGCCGGCCGGAATGAATTTCCTGATGACGGCGGCCGCTCCCTGACGGGTGCCGGCGAAGTAATCGAGGTGCGGGTGCTTGCCGTCGAGAATCATCTGCGACGTCAGCGTCTCGCCTTCGTACAAGTTGACGAACGTCTGGTGCATTGGGTCGTACGGGAACATGACGGTGTTCACGGCAATCGTGCCTGGCGCGGACGACGCGGCGTACCGCAGATGGAAGCGCAGCGACTGCCGATCGCGCAGGATTTCGGTGGCGCCCCATTCAGGGGTCAGCACGCGGCCGTCGGCGGCGAGCTCGATGCGCGGCGCGAGCATCGCCTGCATGGCTTTCTCGCGTTCCGACACCAGTGACGGATCGAGCAGGCGCTCGGACGGCGTGATGTTGAGATCGTGGGCAAGATCGAAGATGTGCGCGACGAGCGACACCTCAACGGCTGACGGCTGAAGCTGAACATCCAGGTAGCTGAACGGTACCGGGTGCGCGAGCGCAGAGCTGGCAAGCGCGAGAAAACCAATCGCAAGGCCCACGACACTGAAGCGATGCATGGGGAGCAATGGTAACGTAAACCCCTCTCGCACCGGAGGCGGCCATGCTGTCACGACGAACGATGCTTCTCGCTCCGCTGGGTACACTCGCGGTTCCTGCCGCCCGCGCGGTCGCGGCCTCCGGAAAAATGACGCTCGCCCTGCACCAGAACACATCGGCCGGCGCCGGCTATCGCCGGTCGCTCGAGGGCTGGGCGCAGGCGGGGATCAGGAACGTCGAGATCACCGCGCAGCTTCTCGACGAATTTCTGAAAACCGACTCACTGCCCGCCGCGCGCCGCGTGCTGACCGACCTGGGGCTGACGCCGGTGTCGTGCGCTTGCGGCGTCTCGGGCCTCTGGGAACCAAACCCCAATCATGCGGCCGCGCTCGAGAATCTGAAGGCACGGTGTGAGGTGTTCGCGACGCTCGGCCTCGCCAGGTTCTATGCGCCCGTGACGGCGACGGCGAAATTCACGCTGGACGACTACAAGGCCGGCGTGGACAACATGCGCCAGGTCGGTGATCTGGCCCGGCAGTTCAACATGACGGGGATGGCCGAGTTCACGCGCGCGTCCACGTTCATCTCGACGCTCGGCACGATGCTGCAGATGAAGCGGGCCGCGGCGCATCCGAACTTCACGCTGTTGTTCGACTGCTATCACTTCTGGTCGGGCCAGAGTAAGTTCGAGGACCTCGACCGGCTCGAGCCCGGCGACATCGGCCACGTGCATTTTCAGGACGTCCCCGACATGCCGCGCGAGTTGCTCGATCAGATGACGCGCGTCATTCCCGGCGATGGCGTCACGCCGCTCGTGAAGATCCTGCGCAAGCTTGCTGACAAAGGGTACTCGGGCCCGCTGTCGGTCGAGCTCTTCCTGCCGAAATTCCAGCAGGGCGATCCCTACGAAGTGGCTCGCGAGATCCGGCAGAAGGCCGAGGCCGTCATGCGCCAGGCGCGCGTGATCTGATCGTGATCATGCGGGTCGTGCACATCAGCGGGCCCGACGATCCGCGGGCGGCCGACTATCGCGACATCTCCGATCACGAGCGGCTTCGCGCGCGCAACCTCTTCGTTGCCGAAGGTCGCATCGTCGTCGAGCGGCTGATCCGCGACCGGCGGTTCGCCGTGCGCTCGCTCCTGCTCAACGCCGCCGCCTGGCGCGCGCTCGAGGCGCAAGTCGTGGACCTTGGCGCGGATGTCACCGTCTTCGTCTGCGACACCGGCGACTTCGAAGGGCTCACCGGCTACAACATCCACCGCGGATGCCTCGCGCTCGCGTCGCGGCCGGCTCCGCTCTCACTGGACGATCTGATCGCGGGCGCTCGATCCCTTGTGGTACTGGAGGACGTCGCCAACGTCGACAACGTCGGCGGCATTTTTCGGAACGCCGCGGCCTTCGGCGTCGACGGCGTTGTGCTGAGCCACGGATGCGGCGATCCCCTCTATCGCAAAGCCATCCGGACGTCGATGGCGGCGACGCTGCGCGTGCCGTTTGCCGTCGTGCCGGCCGACGATTGGCAGGCAGCGTTGATCCGTCTTCGCGAACGCGGTTTCCAGATCGTCGCGCTTACGTTGCGCGAGCCCGCGGTCGATCTCGACGCCTGGGCGCGCGGCCCGCGCTCCGATCGGCTTGGGCTGGTGCTTGGCGCAGAAGGCGCGGGACTGAGCGCCGCGACGGAGGCGGCCGCGGATGTCCGCGTGAGAATTCCGATTCGTCCGGAGGTGGATTCGCTCAACGTCGCCGTCGCCGCCGGCATCGCCCTCCATCGGCTCCTGGGCAGCGCCCGGCTTTAGCCGGACGTCCGCCTGCCCTTCGACGGGCTCAGGGCACCCCGAGCGAAGTCGAGGGGTGAAGGCGGACGCTACGGAAGAAGCGACGCGGCGGCCGCGGTGAAATCCGTGAGCACCGGTGAACGCACGGCGCCCGGCGGCTCGAACGTCCGGAAGGTCGGTGCGGCGCCGGTGAAGTCGAACACCGTGATTCGCGACGCCGCCGGATCGACGAGCCAGCATTCGCGCACACCGTACTGGCGATACCACCCGAGCTTCTGCGTCCGATCGTGCGCGGCCGTGCGGGGCGACAGCACTTCGACGATGAGATCGGGCGCGCCCCAGACCTGATCGCGAATGATCGCCCTCCGCTCGTTCGAGACAAACAGCACGTCGGGCTGCACGATGAGCGATCGCCCGGCATCGAGGATGACGTCGACGGGCGCGACGGCGACATCCCCGAGCGCCGCCCGTTCGACATGGTCGGCCAGCAGCCGCGCGATTTTGAAGACGACCTGTTGATGCGAGAAGAACGGCGCCGGCGGCTCGCGCAGGATGCCGTACGTCAGCTCGCGCGGCCGATTCGTTTCGTAGGAGCGCAGATATTCGTCCGTCGTCATCGGGACGACGATGCCATCGTCGCAAGGAGCCGTCAAGAGAGTTGTGGTGGGAGCTTTGCAGGCACGCGCTGCGGCTTCCCGTAACTGCTTGGCAGAGGAGACGGCGATGCAGTTCTGGATCACATCGGTCAGCGCGGTGATGGCAATTTCTGCGGCGCTCGTGGCACAAGCGCGCGATCGGTCCGAGCTCGTGCTCGTTCGCGCCGTCATCGACGGCGACACGATCGACGTCACGACGTTCGGCCGGGTGCGGCTGCTCGGCATCGACGCGCCGGAAATCGGCCGTGTCTTCGATACGTCGGCGCCGTTCGCTTATGCGGCGCGCGACAAGCTGGCTGGCCTCGTACTTCGTCGCTGGGTGCGGCTCGAAAGCGACGGGGAGCGCTTCGACATGTACAAACGTCGGCTTGCGTACGTCGTCACGGAAGACGACGTCTGTGCGAACGTCGTGATGGTGCGTGAGGGGCTGGCGCGCGTGACCGCGCGCGTGCCGCTGGCGCGCCTGGAGGAGCTCAAGCGGGCGGAAGCCGAGGCGCAGTCGTTCAGAAAAGGCATGTGGGGCCAGGCGCCGACCGGGCAATCGCCGGGGTATACTCATCGGTCGCCGTCACCCTCTAAAAAGAAGAAGCGCAGGAGTTCGTGGCCGAGATCCCCGTCGAGTACGCATCGCAGCGCAAGATCCGCGAATACAACAAGCTCTATTACCGGTTCAACCACTGGCCGATCTGGATATTCGTCTTCTTCATCGCGCCGGGTCCGCTGACGTTCGATCTGTTCGAGCGCGGATTTGATTCGCGGATGGCGCTGTGGCTTGGCGCCGTGCTCATCGGCACGGGCATCGCCGGTTTGCGCGGACGTCTGCCGGGCGTCGAGCCGAAGCCGTACATCATTCGGTTCACGGAGGATCGTCCGAATCCGCTGTACCGGCGCGTCTGTTACACCTTCGCGTGGAGCGAAGTGATCACGTTCGCCGTGCTGAACATCTCGGGACTCGTGATCGCCATCGTCACCGGGCACTGGTATCTGAAGCAGATCTATCAGTACGCGTACTTTCCGATTGCCGGCGTCATCTGGCTGCTCGGCCTCATCGGACAGCTGCCGCGCGTGAAGGCGTCCACGAAAGGCGAAGGCCACGAACGGCGCTACTTCTATGGATCGGTCTGGGCCGTGTGCTGGGCGCAGCCCGCGTTGTGGCTGATGTGGAAAGTGATTCCCCGCACGCGCCTCGGCGATTCGGTGAAGCTGGTTGTTTTCCTCGCGATCCTCGCGTTTCTCGGTAACCTCGCGCGGCTCGGGCGGCTGCCACGCACACGGCCCATCGTTCCGGGCGAAATCGCCGTTTCGGATTAGCGGCGAAATGGAGGACGTAGTGAGTCACAGCACGCGCGGCCTGTCGCGGCGGGAGTTTCTGGGCACTGCGGCTGCAGCCGCGGTTGTGGCGGGATCGGAGCCGGCCGCCGGGATCGTGTCGGCGCAGGCGCCGCGAGTCGCCGACGGTGGGCGCGCGCAGCCCGATCAAACGCTTGTGCTGACGAACGGGCGAATTCACACGATGGATGCCCGCAGCACGATCGCGAATACAGTTTCGATCAGAAACGGACGCTTCGTCGCTGTCGGCGGCCGTGCGCCGGCCGCCGGGCCAAATACCAGGGTTGTCGATCTCAAAGGGCGCACCGCTGTGCCAGGACTCGTCGAGCCGCACGTGCACACCGTAAGTCTTGCCAACCGCCCCGGCTACCACACGATCCTCGAGAACACGACATCTATCCGGGACATTCAGGAGGCGCTGGCCACGCGCCGGAAGAACGTGCCCGAAGGACAGTGGATCACGTCGATGGGCGGCTGGCATCCGAATCAATGGAAGGAGCATCGTCATCCGACCAGGCAGGAACTGGACGACGCCGTGCCCGACCGGCCGGTCCTTCTGTACGAGCGTTTCACCGGGCCGGCCGTCACCAACAGCCTGGGCAAACGGTTCTTCGACGCGGCCGACGCCGCGTCGCCGGTTCACCCAGACATCAAGAAGATCAACGTGGCGGAAAACGGCGCGATCGCTGCCGCCGGTTTCGGCGGCGGCGGAGCGGCGGCGAGTGCTCTGTATCTCCTCCGCCGGATGCAGACGTTCGAGGACAAGAAGCGGAGCACGATCGATGCGATGACGTATTCGGCCAGCGTCGGGCTGACTGCGCACCTCGATCAGGTGCTGTTCCCCACGCCGGGGCCCCTGCATCCCAATCAGATTCTGTCGAACCTCGATCAGTATCGGATGTACGACGCGTGGCTGGCCCTGCACCAGGAGGGCAAGACGATCGTCCGGCTGCAGATGAACTTTCTGCAGAACCAGAATGACCCGGCGCTTCCCGAACTGAAGGAGCGCCTCCGCAACCAGTTTCAGTATTTCGGCGACGACATGCTGATGACCGGGTCGATTGGCGAGTGGGCGGCCCCGCTCGCGAGCGGCGCCGTGTGGCGCGAGGCGCAACGGCTCGTCGCGCAGGCCGGCTGGCACAACGAAAACAGCGTGCAGGACCTTGCCGGGCTCACACAAGTGGTGGAGGCGTACGAGGCGGTGAACAGGGAATTCGACATCACGCGCCACCGCTGGGTTGTCCATCACGTGCCGGTCGTCACGCCTGATCTGTTGACGCGCCTTCAGGCCCTCGGCTGCGGCGTCGAGATGGGCGCGTTCCGCTGGGTCACGTCCGCGGATCCGAAAGTCGTCGTCGGCCCGCAGTTCCGGACGATCGTCGATCATGGGATCCAGGTCGGCATCCACGGCGACGGCGCTCACATCGCGCCGCTCAATCCGTGGCCGCACATCTACTTCGCGACGACGGGCGTCAATTCGTTTGGCGACAACGTCAACGGCGACCAGCAGCTGACGCGGCAGGAAGCGCTGCGACTGTTCACGCGGCACAACAGCTGGTTCCTGCGGATGGAGAACAAGATCGGCACGATCGAGGTTGGCAAACTCGCCGATCTGGCCGTGCTCGACCGCGATTACTTCACGGTGCCGGACGTCCAGATCAAGCAGATCCGATCGGTGCTGACTGTCGTAGACGGCCGCGTCGTCCACGATGCGGGCGTTGCCTAGACAGACGCACGTGCCGAAGCAGGGATGGGAAGGCTGGGACCAGTACGCGCCCTTCTACGACTGGGAGAACGCGCGCACGCTCGGGCGCCGCGACGTCCCGTTCTGGCAGCGCGTCGCCGCTGAAGCCGCCGGTCCTGTTCTCGAGCTCGGATGCGGCACCGGCCGCATTTCGATTCCGCTCGCAAAGAGCGGCGTCGATCTCGTCGGCGTCGATCGTTCTGAGCCGATGCTTCGCCGGCTTCGCAGGCGTTCGAAATCGATCCAGATCGCGCGCGCGGATATCCGGGCCCTGCCATTCAAGCGTGGCCGTTTCTCAATGGTCCTGGCGCCGTACGGCATCCTTCAGTCGCTCATTCGCGAGCGCGATCTTGCGGACACGCTCGAGTCGGTCGCGCGCGTGATCAAACGCGGCGGGACGTTCGGCATCGATCTCGTTCCCGATGTTCCGAACTGGCGCGAGTACACGAACAAGGTCCAGCTGCGGGGCAAGACGGCGGGCGGCGCGCGGCTCACGCTTATCGAGTCCGTCCGTCAGGATCGCCCTCGCCGCCTGACGACCTTCGAGCAGCGCTATCTGGAGCGCCGCGCCGGCAGAACGGTCACGCACCGCTTCGAGCTGACGTTCCGCACGCTCACGGTGGCGCAGATGAGCGCCCGTCTCGAACGCGCCGGTTTTACCGTGGAAACCGTCCTTGGCGACTACCGCGGACGCCCGTGGGACGCGCGCGCGGATGTCTGGATCATCCTGGCCAAAAAGGGGTAAAGTTTCTTCCATGTCTGGCCATTCAAAATGGGCATCAATCAAGCACAAGAAGGGCGCGCTTGACGCCAAGCGCGGCAGGATCTTCACGCGCATCATCAAGGAACTGACGGTCGCGGCGCGCGGCGGCGGCGGCGATCCCGACATGAACCCGCGCCTCCGCACGATCATCGCCGACGCGAAGGCCGCGAACATGCCGGCCGAAAACATCAAGCGGGCGATTCGCCGAGGCACGGGCGAAGAACCCGGCGTGTCGTACGAGGAAGCGCAGTACGAAGCGTACGGGCCGGGCGGCGCGGCGCTCATCATCGACGTGCTCACCGACAACAAGAACCGCACGGCCGGCGAAATCCGGCATCTCCTCGAGAAACACGGCGGCAACCTCGCGGCGCCGAACGCCGTCGCCTGGATGTTCAGCAAGAAGGGCTACATCGTCATCGAGAAGTCCAAGGCTGAAGAAGAAAAGCTGATGAACGCCGTGCTCGAGGCCGGCGCCGACGACCTGCAGGACGACGAAGACAACTGGGAAGTGTTCAGTACGCCCGAGGCGTTCCCGGCCGTGAACGAGGCGGTGAAGCAGCTCGGGATCGAAACGGCCACGGCCAAGGTGTCGCTCATCCCCCAGAACTACGTCAAGCTCGAGGGCAAGCCCGCGCAGCAGATGATGAAGCTGATGGAGGCCCTCGACGATCACGACGACGTGCAGAACATCTCGTCGAACTTCGACATCTCGGCAAAGGAGATCGAGGCCTCGCTGGCGTGATCATTTTCGGGATCGACCCCGGCTCGGACCGCACCGGCTATGGGTGCGTGGACACCGACGGGACGCGCCATCGCCTCGTAGCCTGCGGCGCCATCAAGACGAAGACCTCGGCGACCTTTCCGGAAAAACTGCTCGTCATCCACTCGCGGCTCACGACACTCCTCAGCGAGTGCCGTCCCGACGCCGTGGCCATCGAAAACCTCTTTCACGCCGTCAACGCGCGCAGCGCGCTGAAGCTCGGACACGCGCGCGGCGTGGCCATGCTGGCCGCCGCCGAAGCGGGCGTGCCGATCTACGAATACACGCCCGCTGAAGTGAAGCGCGTCGTCGTCGGCTACGGGCGCGCCGAGAAGCCGCAGGTGCAGCAGATGATCAAGATGATGCTGGGCCTGGCCGAGCCGCCGTCGCCGCACGACGCGGCGGACGCGCTTGCCGTCGCCGTGTGCCACATCCACTCGCAGCCGCCGGCGCGCGCGGCCGGGGCGATTGCGGCGGCGCGGCCGCGCAAGGCCGCGACAAGCTGGCGCACCTACCGTCCGTGATCGCGCACCTCCGCGGAACCATTCTCGAGAAACAGCCAAATCGTGTTGTGGTGGATGTCGGCGGCGTCGGGTACGACGTCGCCGTGCCGTTGTCGACGTTTTACGGCCTGGCCGAACCCGGTGGAGAAGTTGCGCTGCGCGTGCACACGCACGTGCGTGAGGACGCGATCGCGCTGTTCGGCTTCGCCACGGCGCTCGAGCTCGATCTGTTCGAGCGATTGATCGGCATCAGCGGCATCGGACCCAAAGTCGGCCTCGCGGTGTTGTCGGGCATCGAGCCTCTCGAGCTCATCAGTGCAATCGAGCGCGGCGATCTCGCGCGGCTCACCGCAATTCCCGGCGTGGGGAAGAAGACCTCCGAGCGCATCGTCCTCGAGCTGAAGGATCGCCTGCCGAAAGCGCAGGCCGCTCCCGCGGCGACCGGCGCCGGTCACGCGCCCGTACTTCGTGACGATCTGCTCTCGGCGCTGATGAACCTGGGTTATCATCGGCCGCTCGCCGAAAAAGCCATCGACGCGGCGCTCAAGGCCGCCGGCCCCGATGCCGGGTTCGAGCGCACGCTCAAGCAGGCCCTGCGAGAGCTCGCGAAATAGCTGAAAGAACCGTGACCACCGATCCGCGAATCGTCACCGCCGCGCCCGTTGAAGAAGAAAAGCAGTACGAAGCGGGGCTGCGCCCGCGCGTCCTCGACGACTACATCGGCCAGGACCGCGTGCGCGAGAACCTGCAGGTGGCAATTGCGGCGGCGAAGCAGCGCGGCGAGTCGCTCGACCATGTCCTGCTGCACGGACCGCCGGGCCTCGGCAAGACGACGCTCGCGTATGTGATTGGCAACGAGATGGGCGTGCAGGTGCGCGCCACGTCGGGGCCGGCGATCGAGAAGCCCGGCGATCTCGTCGGCATCGTCACGAGTCTCGCCCCGGGCGACGTGCTGTTCATCGACGAGATCCACCGGATGTCGCCGGCCATCGAGGAAATCCTCTATCCGGCGCTCGAAGACTACGAAGTGGACATCGTCATCGGGCAGGGGCCGAGCGCGCGGACGGTGAAGATGCGCCTCGAGCGCTTCACGCTCATCGGCGCGACGACGCGGACGGGGCTGCTGACGTCGCCGCTGCGATCGCGGTTCGGCATCCAGCACCGGCTCGAGTTCTACACGCCTGCGGATCTCGAGGAAATCGTCCGCCGATCGGCGCGCATCCTGAGCGTCCCGATCGACGACGGGGCGTCCGGAGAGATCTCGCGGCGGTCGCGCGGCACGCCGCGCATCGCGAACCGGCTGCTGCGGCGCGTGCGCGACTACGCGCAGGTGCGGGCGGACGGCAACGTGACGCTCGACGTCGCGCGCGCGGCGCTGAAGATGCTCGAGGTTGACGAGTACGGGTTCGACGAGGTCGATCGCAAACTGCTGCGGACGATCATCGACAAGTTCGGCGGCGGCCCCGTCGGCATCGGCAGCATTGCGGCGGCCATCAGCGAAGAGAAAGACGCCATCGAGGACATTTACGAGCCGTTTCTCATTCAGAACGGCTTTCTGGACCGGACCTCGCGCGGGCGCGTGGCGACGCCGCGCGCGTACGCGTATTTCGGGCTCGATACGCCCGACGAACGAAGAAGGGATTCGCGACTGTGGTAGAGCGGAACATTGGCAGGGTCGGCGGATGGCCGACGAAGATTGCTTCGCTGGCGACGTACGTGCCGCCCAGAGTGCTGACGAACGCCGACCTCGAGAAGATGGTCGAGACGACCGACGACTGGATCATGCAGCGCGTCGGCATCCGCGAGCGCCACATCGTCGACAAAGGCGTCGCGACGTCGGATCTCGGCAAGGAGGCGGCGCTCCTGGCGATCGAGCGCGCCGGTCTGACCCCCGATGACATCAGCCTCATCGTCGTCGGCACCGTCACGCCCGACATGATGTTTCCGAGCACGGCGTGCCTCATTCAGAACAAGATCGGCGCGCACCACGCCTGGGGCTTCGACATCAGCGCCGCCTGTTCGGCGTTCACCTTCTCGTTGACGACGGCGAGCCAGATGGTCGCGACCGGCGCGCACGAGCACGCGCTCGTCGTCGGCGCCGATGTGATGTCGAGCATCATCGACTACAAAGACCGCACGACCTGCGTGCTGTTCGGCGACGGCGCGGGCGCCGTGGTCGTGTCGCGGGCGAAAGAAGGCGAGAGCGCCATTCTCGATTTCGAGCACGAGATCGACGGCAGCGGCGGGGACGCGCTGTTCATGCCCGCGGGCGGCAGCCGGCGGCCGCCGTCGCACGAGACGGTCGAGGGGCGGATGCACTACGTCAAGCAGGACGGCCGCGCGGTGTTCAAGTTCGCGGTGCGCAAGACCGAAGAAATCGCGCGGCGCATTCTCGATCGGAACAATCTCAAGCCGTCCGACCTCGATCTCTTCATCTCGCACCAGGCGAACCGCCGCATCATCGAGTCGGCGACGGAGAAGCTCGGTATCGGTCCCGACAAGACGCTCATCAACATCGATCGATTCGGCAACACGACCGCCGCCACGATCCCCCTGGCGCTCAACGACGCCGTCTGCGCCGGGCGCCTCAAAAAGGGCGATCTGGTATTGCTGGCGTCGGTGGGTGCGGGGTTCACGGTCGGTGCGGTCCTGCTTCGTTGGGCCTTTTGAGCGCAGGTAAACGCTAGTATTCGCGTTTTTGTACGATAACGGACCGATTGAGTACTTCATGTGCCAACATATGACATGTGTTCTGAATCGAGTCAATTTGGCGTTTATTCGAAAATTGCTTAATAAAATCGATAATTATCTCGGCTATAACCGTCATCTGTGTATTAATTAGGAACATTTACACTTGTCATGTCGACTTCTGTCGACATCGAGCTGTCTCCGTATCTTTCTGTTTTTGAATGACTTCTAGGTCACACACCTGACTGTCAGGGGCTTGGCCGACGCTTTGCTATAGTAGAGCTCGTGAACATGACTCGCCGTGTCTATGAGCTCGCCGTAGCAGGACTGCTCGTCCTGGCCGGCGTCAGCCCGGCCGCGGCTCAGGCCTACGTTGAAAACGGCGTCCAGGGCAGTGGCAAGCAGCACGTCATCATTACTGTCGCCCCTGGCCATGAAAGCGAAGTCATCGACGCCCTCAGGCAACACGGCGGCTCGGTGAGGTCGCAGCATCCTTCTATTAATGGCGTCGCGGCGGACATCAACGGCTCGGACGTTGCCGACCTCGCCAGACACGGCGCCGTCGCGATTACCCGCGACCACGCGGTTCATGTCTCGTCGACTGGTGCGCGCTCGAACGGCACGGTCAGGGCGACGGCGATCGACGCGAACGCGCCCCAGCCGATGACCGTCAGCACGCTCCGCCTGTCGCTCGGCCTCGCCGCCGGCGCGCAGAGCAACCTGACGACGGGCGTCAACGGCACGGGCGTCGGCGTCGCGATCATCGATTCCGGCATCATGGTGACGCCGGACTTCGGCAACCGCGTCAAGGCCTTCTACGATTTCACCAAGCTCGACCCTGCGACGAAAGCGCCGACCACTCCGGCGCCGTATGACGATCTCGGCCACGGCACGCACCTCGCCGGCCTGATCGCCAGCGCGGGCGCGGCGCCGAGCTACATGTTCCAGGGCATCGCGCCCAACGCGAACCTCGTCGTCCTGAAAGTGCTCGACAAGAACGGCGCGAGCTCGACGAGCATGGTCATCGCGGCGATTGAGTTCGTCGTCAAGAATCAGCAGGCGCTCGGCGTGCAGGTCATCAACCTGTCGCTCGGCCATCCGATTACGGCGCCTGCGAAGTTCGACCCGCTCGTGCAGGCGGTTGAAGATGCGGCCCGCCACAGCATCATCGTCGTCGTGGCCGCGGGCAACAACGGTCCGGGCTACGGCAGCATCAACTCCCCGGCGAATGCGCCGTCGGCGATTACCGTGGGCGCGGCCGACGGCAAGACGACGGTGACGCGCACGGACGACTACGTGCCGTCCTTCAGCTCGAAGGGCCCGACGTGGTACGACGGCTTCGCGAAGCCTGACGTCGCCGCGCCGGGCGTGAACCTGTTCTCGAACGCCGCGCCTGGCTCGACGCTGGTGATGAGCACGAGCCCGGCGTATCCGCAGCAGACGGTCGACGGGATGCAACTCCTCGACCTCAGCGGCACCAGCATGGCGGCGGCCGTGGCCACGGGCGTCGTCGCTCTCGAGCTCGACGCGAACGCGCATCAGGCGACCGTGCCGCTGACGCCGAACTCGGCGAAGGCGATTCTCGAATACACCGCCATCAAGATGGCGAAGACCGACCCGCTCACACAGGGCGCCGGTCAGATCAACGCGGCCGGTGCGGTGCAGCTCGCCGGCTCAATCAATACGGCAGTGCCCACGGGTTCGTGGTGGCTGACGTCCGGCGTCACGGGTTCGTCGGTGATTGGCGGCCAGACCTACAACTGGGCCCAGAACATCATCTGGGGCACCAGCGTCATCGGCGGCCGATTCATCTACTACAACAACCTGGCGTGGGACGACAACATCATCTGGGGCACGAATGTCGGCGGCAGGAACGTGCGAGGTTCGAAACGGATCCTGAGCGCCGACTTCGATGTCATCGACAAGAACATCGTCTTTGGCAAGAGCGATGACGACAACATCATCTGGGGCACGAACCTCACGCAGTTCCGGGTGATCGGCGAGCGCGTCGGCAACAAGATCCTCTGGGCGATGGACGACGCCGACAACATCATCTGGGGCACGCTCGATGCCGACAACATCGTCTGGGGCACCGATGACGGCGACAACATCATCTGGGGCACATGGTCGGGCGACGGCGACAACATCATCTGGGGAACCACCGCCGACGACAACATCATCTGGGGCACGTCGAGCGCCGACGACAACATCATCTGGGGCACGTCAGCGTCGCTGAGCCAGATTACAAAGACCAAGGGCAAAGTCAGCGGCACCAACATCATCTGGGGCACGTCGAGCGCCGACGACAACATCATCTGGGGCAC
>Ga0153915_10001274_pt1 | contig 23211 bp, 19 predicted proteins | sample Opewatmetagenome_2_FD_107003 | JGI IMG/M metagenome (GOLD analysis project Ga0153915, IMG submission 107003) | Freshwater wetland microbial communities from Ohio, USA - Open water 3 Core 3 Depth 3 metaG | ecosystem: Environmental > Aquatic > Freshwater > Wetlands | place: USA: Ohio, Lake Erie...
AAAGGATTATGCAGCTTTTATGGTAAGGCTTGGCGATCTGCTGATCGAAACCATGACGTCTTGTTATGCATGGGCATTGATTCCCAATCACTTTCACCTTCTGCTGAGGACCGGAAACGTCCCCATCTCTGTTTTGATGAAAAGACTGCTTACCGGTTATGCCGTCAATTTTAACAGGCGGCATAACCGGTATGGACATCTCTTTCAAAATCGTTACAAATCCATCCTGTGCCAGGAAGATTCCTACCTTCTGGAGCTTGTCCGTTATATCCACCTTAATCCCGTAAGAGCAGGTCTTGTCACTGAATATAAAGGATTGTCAGGTTATCCCTATTGCGGGCACGGCGCCATTATGGGGCGAAGAAAGATAAACTGGCAGAACACGGAATATGTCTTGGGACTTTTTGAAAAAAAAGAATTCGGGGCAAGGGGTGAGTACAGCCGGTTTGTCCGCAACGGGATTGAGCAGGGTAGTCGCCCTGATCTGACAGGCGGTGGACTGTTGAGGAGTCATGGCGGCTGGGCAGGCGTTAAGTTATTGAGAGAAACGGGCAAGTATCAAAAAGGCGATGAGCGAATACTGGGAGACGGACAATTTGTAAAGGAGGTCCTTGCAAAGGCTGAAGAGGGTTTAAATGAAAGGTATCAACTCAAGGCCAAGGGCTATAATCTGGAGAAATTGATCAAACGGGTAGCAGAGATAACCGAGGTAACGCCGGACCAGATTAAAGACGGCATAAGGGACGCCAGAAGGACAAAGGCAAGAAGCATTTTGTGTTACTGGGCGACAGAGAAGCTGGGAGTGACCCAAAGCCAGTTGGCGCTGATGCTGAACCGGACGCAAACGGCTGTTGTTTATGCGGTGAGAAGGGGGAGAGAGGCAGTTGAAGCCAACTCATATCTTATTGAATAAGGCTTGTGGTGGGATACGGGACGTACTTCAAAATATCAATCGGCCTGAAAGCCACGACTACCAAGGCAGTTGAGCATCGGTCTTAACTGCCTTTTGCTTTTTCTTTATGGGCGACACCTTTGGGGGAAGACGGGCATTGCCGGTCGCTTAAGTGTTACGGGCGGCGTGATAAGTTCTCTGTATTCCCATCAAGATAATCCAGATTTACGGTTTGATAGGTCGAAGGTTTTTCAAGGGTGAATATCTGATCAGGGATCGATGTGTTTAATGCCATCTTTTCTGCCTTGAAATTCAGTTTTTTACCGCCCTTTATGCCATTCAGGGTTGTCTCTCCCGCATAAAAAATTCCGCCCTTTTCCTTATAATCTGAAAAAGACACATCCAGGGATTGTCTGGAGAAAGAGACCTTTCCAGGAAGAGGCCCTTTAAAGGGGAGATAGATCGCCTCAAGCTCGGTTCCGTCATTATCCGAAAGGCTGATCCTGTCTGTCCTCTGCAATCCAACGACTTCATGTTTTAGGATAGGCGGACGGCCGCTCAGGATCGACCATAGCATGGCCTGGTCCACAGAGAACCCCGGTAAAAATCTTGAAAGTGCCTCCGGTGTAAAGGCGCCCAGGTATATTGTCTTTTCCTGAAAAGAAAGGACTTCAAGCCTGTTATCTTTGATCAGCACGTGAAGGACAGGCGCGCCCCATGAATGGGTTATCTCTATCTTCATGCTGAAGGGATCTCTGACACAGGCTATCAGGATATCGGCATCGGAATCCAATATCCAACCCTTTATGGAGACAATGCCCAGGCTATAAAAAGACCGGACCATGTCTCCTTGCTCCTCTATTCCTGTAATTATTTTTTCGGCATCAGAGATGCTTATTTGTTCCCGTGAATGAATCGATCGGATCGAGATGCAGCCGCTTGAAAGGAATAGGGCTGCAATCAATATGATTGCCGGGGTTGCCATCATCGGGTTGCATCCATGACAAAATAGCAGAGGCGTGGATGTCCGGCTAAAGGGCCGTTTTATTGTCGGAGATATGGACATGGGGTAAAATCGTTTTTTGGAGATGATTTTAGAGTTATTCCAGCAATTTTTTCACTTCATTAATTTTTTCAAGTATTTTATCAGTATCCTCGTGCTTCAAGGACAATGCCTTTTGATACATCTCCAGGGAGTGTTGATATTCATTCTTTTTTAAATAGGCGTCTCCCAGGTGTTCAGCAATTGTAGGATCATTTGAATTAAGAGAAAAGGCCTTTTGAAGGGAATTCAGCGCTTCATCATAAAGCCCCTTCCTGAAATAGACCCATCCCAGACTGTCTATAATAAAACCGCTGTCAGGTTTCAGCTTGAGAGCCCTTTGAATCATGGCCATTGCCTCATCCAGGTTAATGCCTTCATCAGCATATGAATACGCTATATAATTGAGGGAATCAGTGTGGTTGGGGTCCAGTTCCAGCACCTTTTTCATTTGAATGATACAGCCGTGTTTATCGCCGGATTTATCCAATTCAATGCCCAGTCGGAAAAGGAGGTCCGTGTCCTTATCATTGTGTTTAACACCCTCTTGAAGGGTCTCAACGGCGTTTTTATACTCTTTTTTTTCTTCATAAAGAGATGAGAGGACAAGGTACAGGGATGTATCATTTTGTTTAATAGATATGGCCTTTTGAAGCACCTTGACGCTTTCGTCATTTTTACCCATGTCGCTCAGGATGTAGGCAATATGCACCTGTGAATTAATATAGTATTCGGAAGTCTGTTTTATAAGCCTTAAATGTTCAAGGGCCTTTTCCGGGAGGCTGGATTCCTCATATGCAAGTGAAAGAAGATATCTGGATTTGTCATCCTCCGGCCACGCCTGGACTATAAGATCAAATTCGGCAATGGCCTCGGCGAACCTGCCTTTTTGAAGATAATAAATGCCCAGTGTTTGACGCCCGGGATCTCCAGGTTTTGATTGGGTTTGTATGTTTTCTATTAGATCCTTGATATTATCGGTCTGGCCCAGGGTGTTGTATATGCCTATAAGCCTTTCCTGAGCTGTCCTGTTGTTAGGGTAAAGACCGACAAGTTTTTTATAGAGTTGAACGGATTCTTCCAGCTTTTTTTGAGACTGGTAGAGGCTTGCCAGATCGAAAAGGGCAGGTTCAAAGGTCCCATCCAGATCAAGGGTCTTAAGGTATTCATTCTCTGATTCATTATAATTGCCCAATTCAAGATATACCCTTCCCTTATAATAATGGACAAAAGGCAGGTCCGGATTCTCGGTGACGAGTCTGTCAAGTTGTTGCATAGCCTCATCAAGCTTGTTGTTTTTAATGAGGTATGTCGCCAGAAGAAACCTTATCCTCTGTTGTTTCGGGTCAAGGTTGAGAATTGCCTCATATTCCTCTTTCTCGCCGGTTTTATCCCCGTTCAGGGCAGATAACTCTGCGAGCAACATATGTGAATTTATGTCTTTAGGGTCAATCTTGATGCATTCGCGGGCAAATTTGAGGGCGCCTTTTAAATCCCCGGTCTTCTGCTGGAGGATAGCCATCTTCCTGTTAAGGTAAAGGGATTCGGGATCTTTCTTATATACCTTTTCCAGGCAGGCCTTAGCCTTTTTATAATCGCCCTGGGAGATATAAAGAGTCGCAAGGAAATAATTCGAATATGTTTCCCGGCTAAGGATTAAAGGTTCTTCCGGAGTCTTTATTGAGTCAGCCCCTGACGAAACAGGGGGCTGTTCCTTGGCCTGGGATTTAGGTTCCAACCCTGTACAGACAAAGAAAATAATAAAAAGAAATATAACCGGGTAAAAGGTTATCAAATGAAAATTTTTTTTATCTAATTGAATGTTACTCATTATCGGCATTACTCATTTTTATATAAAGGATCTTTTATTTAATGAAATCCATGAATTCATTTTCAAAATCAGGGATTTCTTCCTTGAGCCATTTTTTTATATTACTGACTATCCTGGCCTGTATCTGACGCACCCTTTCTCTGGAGATGTTATATTTATAGCCGAAATCCTGAAGAGTCAACGGATTGTCGGACATAATGCGGTTGTCAAAAATGTCCAGTTCCTTCTTGGATAGCTTGGTCCGGTATTCCGCTAGCTTTTCAAGGAGAATAGCCCTGCCTTCATACTCTGAAAGCCTTTCATCGACATCGATAGCCTTGTCGGGCAGAAAGGAACTGTATTCCTCTTTTCCGCCCTCGCCCATGGGCGCGTTTAATGAAACCTCTCCGCTCCCGAGGCGCTGGGTCATCTCCTCAATATCTTCCTCTCTTACATCCAGCCGTTCGGCTAAAAGCTTTGGCTCTGGGAAGAGTCCTTGTGCAACAAGTTTATCCCTTTCCTTTGCCAGGTTAAAAAACAACTTCCTTTGAGTCTGTGTAGTTCCTATTTTAACAAGCTTCCAGTTCTCCATAATAAACTTCAGGATATATGCCTTAATCCAAAAGGAGGAATAATAGGAGAACTTTATGCCCCTGTAAGGGTCGAATTTTTGAACCGCCTGAATGAGTCCGACATTTCCTTCCTGAATCAGATCCAGCAGGCTTTTGGTCCAGTAGCGATGGAAGTCCATGGCGATTTTTACCACTAGCCTCAGATTGGAAGTGACAAGCCTGTAAGCTGCATCTTTGTCATTATGCTCCTTTACCTTTATAGCCAGCTCCAGTTCCTCTTCCTTTGTAAGCAGCCTGTATTTTTTAATTTCGCTAAGGTAGAGCTGAAGCGGGTCGTAGGGCACAAGTGCCCTGTCTTCGCTCTGAACTGCAGGACTAAGATCAAGGTCGGGCCCAGGATCAGGTTTGTAATCATCATCCTTGTCAAAGGATTCCTCATCTTCGAGGATCTCTTCTTTCTCAAGTTCCATCTGCCTCTGATTGTTTCCAGCTATATGCGTTTGGTATAGGATATTATCGCATTATTATTCATGAGAAGTCTATTTTTGAATAATAACCCTGACATATCTTTTTTTCCCGGCCCTCAATAAAACAGACTTATTAACAGTATCGTCAGGACCAATAATCTGGTCAAATGACATTACCTTGTTGTCGCCAATATACCCGCCACCCTGGGAGATAAGCCTGCGGGCCTCGGATCTGGTTTTACATAAGCCGGTCATTTCAAATAAGATATAGGCCTCTATGCCGTTCCCAAATGTCCCGGGATCCAGCTGGAATCCCGGCACTGATTCTGATAATTCTGCCTTGCTTCCGCCAAAAAGCTGTCTGGCGGCATTCCTTGCTTTTTCAGCCTCCTCTTGACCGTGGCATAGGGAGGTCGCCTCAAAGGCCAGGACCTCCTTAGCGTACCTGATATCCGATCCCTCAAGCCCTGCAAGTCTTTTAACTTCATCCATGGGAAGAAAGGTAAAAAAGGCGAGGAATCTCCTTGTATCTCCGTCTTCCTGGTTAATCCAGAACTGGTAATAATCATAGGGAGAGGTCAATTCCGGATCAAGCCATATGGCGCCTTTATGTGTTTTGCCCATCTTGACGCCGGATGATGTTGTAATCAGCGGGAAGGTGAGTCCATGAACGATCTCTCCTTCCAGACGTCTTGTAAGATCGGCCCCGGCCAGGATGTTTCCCCACTGATCATTGCCTCCCATCTGAAGCCGGCAATCATAATTTTTAAAAAGATGCCAGAAATCATATGCCTGCAGGAGCATGTAATTGAATTCGATAAAATTAAGGCCCGTTTTCATACGGGCCTTGTAGCTCTCAGCGGTCAACATCCTGTTGACGCTGAAGTGCCTGCCTATATCCCTTAAAAAATCGATATAATTAAGCCCGGTAAGCCAATCGGCATTATTCACCATGATGGCCTTGTCGCTGCCGAAATCGATAAAACGGGACAACTGTTTTTTGATCCCCTCGGCATTCTCTGCTATTTCTGCCCTTGTTAGAATGGGGCGCATCTCTGTCTTGCCGCTTGGGTCTCCAACCATCGCGGTGCCGCCACCTACAAGTGCAATCGGTTTATTTCCGGATCTCTGCATGTGGGCCATAGACATTATGGGGACAAGACTTCCCACATGAAGGCTCTTTGCGGTCGGATCGAATCCTATATAGCAGGTTGTCGGTTTTTTTAACTGGCTGCGGAGCAATTCCCTGTCCGTAACCTGTTCGATAAAACCTCGCTCTTCCAATATATCAAAGACATTTTCCAATTTAGTTCTCGTAAGTATTTGAATTAAAATTATCTGGGAGCCTTAACCTGACCACATCGCCTTGGCCTCCAAGGTCCTTTATCCTTTTACCGTTAAAATCAAATTCTATTCCGGCAGCGTTTCCCACCAGGATGTAAAAGCCCTCTTTCCCGGTCCATTGCGGAGTGCTCCCAGGCAATAACATATATTCTTTAGGAGATTCGTTATCCACGTACACTTTAATATAGGTCCTCTGAGTCACAAAGCCTCTAAGGGAATATTTATACTTATTACCCTTATCTGTATTCTGAACCGGCTTCACAACCTCTTGTTGAACTGTTTGTTGTACCTTCGTCTCAACTGGCGCCTGAATTGGTGTCTGAATCGGCGTATCAATTACGACATCCTTTCTGGTCGTTTTGATGTCAGGTGGTAAAATCTTCTGATCGGAAGGCAAGGTTTGAGGTTGTCCTCCCATCTTTGAAGCATTATCATAAGGACGGTTATTAATAGCTGAATCCTTGTTCAATAATTGATCTGATTTATTAGCCTGACCATTACCTGATTTCTGAGCTGTCGTTTCCTTGATGCCTTTAGGAGTATTGCCTTCAGTCCTCATAAAGAACGACCGGGGATCTTTTATCAGTAAAAAAATAATTAAACATGATGCAATAAAAACAAGAAAAAAGATTATAAAAATGTTCAAATTTTTGATTTTTTGGGGTGGGACAAGAGGCTTTGGCAGGCCATCATGAACCGGGATGTTCGATTCAAATTGTCCTATTACTTCATTATAATCAAGACCTATGACCTTTATGTAAGTTCTGATAAACCCTTTTATAAAAACCCGGGACGGCAGCATGCCCCAATCTTCATTTTCAAGGGCCTCAATGTAATATCTCCGTAATCTGGTAACCTTGGCAACATGATCCAGACTCAGACCTTTTTTTTCCCTTTCACCTTTTAAAAAGAGACCTAGTCCTGATTCTTTTTTTGGCTCCATCCCGTTTTATTCCTTATAGTGTTTATGTCCATTAGGCCTATCGCATAGCAAAGATGATTTTAATCATAAGCGGGTTTAATTCCATGCAGTTTGCTGTGCGCAATCTGAAAAATAATATTTTGACACCCAGTTGCCCTGTGGTGGGGTAATTCATCGGAAATGTTAAAGCTAAAATATTATCCTCGTAAAACTCTTATCCCTCAAATCCTTAATCCATGTGGTATATCTTTTATTTAGTTCCTCGTTATAAATAGTTTCATAGATCTTATTTCTTACTTCTTCAAAAGGCCTTATCTCCCCCCCGTATCGCTTTATCAGCTTTATTATCTGTATCCCATTTTGTCTGCGTATCAGATTGCTGACATCGCCATCTGATAGTTTATCAACTACCTTTTTTAGTTCCGGATCAATCTGAGCCGTATTAAATTCACCAAGTTCCCCTCCTTCATCGGCCCCGGCGCCTTGTGAAAATTCTTTTGCCAGTGCGCCGAAATCTTCTCCTTTTCTTAACCTGGCCAGAATTATTTCACCTTTTTTAGTCAAGTCAGTCGATTCATCTTTATTGTCCTGATCTTGTGCTGTGAGAACAATGCCGGCGAGTCGAACCCGTTCTTCATTTTTAAATTCATCAATATGTTCCTGATAATATTTCTGGAGCTGCCCCTCAAGGATAATAGCCTTCGATTTCACTTCATAATCAATAAGTTGGCTGCGCTCAAGTTCTTCCTGAATTTGTTTTCGGTACGCCTCCAAGGTTATCCCTTCCTTCTTCAGGTTGGCTATGAGATCTTCCTGGGTCAATTTATTGTCTTTTTTAATACTCTCGATATAGGAATCTATTTCTTCCTGTGAAATCTCGATCTTTAACTCAAGAGCCTTTTCATGCGTGAGTGTTTCATTAATCATTCTTTCAAGGGTCTGACTTCTTATATCGATAAAGGTTTCTTCGTCCTTCTCCTTGATTGCTTCGCTGGTCTGTCCTGTAAGCTCTTCTATCCTGTTGTTTAACGCATAAAGCGTGATTACGTCATTATTGACAATAGCCACCAGCCTGTTGCTTATTTCAGCCGGGGAATTTTTAGCAAAACAAAACATCAAGATTAAAATAGCCGCTAATGATAATTTAGTCCTCATAAAATTAATCCTTATTCATTCCAGGAAGAATATATTTTTTTATTTTCATTGGGTAACGATCTTTTAACATCCTTTATGGATGTTTCAAGTTCATTATCAGTTTTATCTATCCTCTTCTCTTTAGCATATTCCATAACAAGATATTTTTCCACTATCTTGTTAATAAGGGGTATCATCCCCACTATTTGTTCCTGATAGGAAATTCCCATTTCATTTGTAATTTTTCTCAATATCCCTATCCAGTTCGGTCTTTGTTATGTTTCTGTTGCATATAGTAATAACAACTTTCTCCTCGGAGTGATTGAATAAATGGCAGGCTGAAAATGAAAAAGCAAAGACTGATACGACCTGAAAGGATTTTTTTAATCTAAAATAACCCATCATGTGTTGTGTTATCTGCAACCACTTCCTTTTTGAAGGATGGGAGCGAATTAATTTATAGAGAGAATAATAAGTTATGCAGATTAACAATAAATATGGAAATTGCAAGAAGTATTTTTAGCAAAAAATCAGGAGGGGAAAAGATAAACAGATCAATAAGTTAACGAAATGATATATCTTTATGGAGCTGTTATATAAACGATGAACCGGCAATGACAAGAATCTGGAGTTTTTCGATCATTGTATCGATAACCATACAACGATCAGGGATGGTGGAATATTTTTTTGGGGGAAGGCATGATGTTCATTATTTGCACAATATTTTTTTTTAGACTATATAAGAGTAGATCACTATCATTATGCAGATATTTTATATGCCTGCTCAGGCAACAAAAATATTATTTATATCAAGAATAATAAAATGTTATTAAGTATTTTACTGCCTGATATTTTTTTAACGTAAAAGACTGGTTGACAGATTCAAATTTTTCGTTAAAGTTTTTGATGCGTGGATATTTCTGGTATTGAGTTGAAAGGATTAATAATATGAAGAAATTAGAACTAGTCGATATTTTTAAAAAACGAACCAGACACCCCTTGAGACCAAGGAGTTCAGATATTATAGCCAGGATTTTTCCTGATTTTAAGCCGTTCGAAGAGGCCAAGGGATCGCTTATTGCGGGTACCTGTTATTTCCATGATAAGAACCTCTATATAATAGCGCAACAAAAGCCAAAGCCGGCTGATCTTAAAAGTCATGAAGACCTCAAAAAACGCAACTACGGCATGTTGACATCCGATGATCATTCTCTCGTCCTGTCAATATTAAAGCGGGCAAAGGAAGAGGATCCGGTTAAAACCTATATCTTCTCTATTGTTGACACCTACGGGGCAGACATCTCCATGGAATCGGCGCAGCATTTTCAGGCCTTTTTCATTGCCCAACTGATAAAAGAATTTCTGACTATACCGCTAAGGACCATCTCTCTTATCCTAGGTGAAGGAGGAAGTGGAGGGGCCTTGGCTATTCAGTTTGCGGATATAAGGGGGCAGATGGATGACGCCTTGTATTATACGGCTGCTCCTGAAAGTATGGCCTCCATTGTCTTCAGAGACGCAACACGCATTAATGACGCGCTTACTATCCTTAAACCTACCGCCAAGGAGCTTAAAAGCCTTGATGTCATAAACAAGATTGTGCCATCTTCCGATGATGTGACCGACAGCCAGGAGATATCGGATAATATCAGGCTATTTCTGATTAAATCCATTAAAGATCTATCCAGAACACGGATATCAAAACTTATTAAAAAAAGGGCGGCCAGGGCAAGAAAATATGGTGTTAATAAGGAAACAGGCGCATTCCATGACATTAAACGCTATCTTGAAATGCCGATAAAAAAATTCTTTTTAAAGCCGCCGCCGGATATTAAAATAGTCAACTATTCCAGCATCATTGAGGTTAGTGACGACTATGGAAAGATTGTGTTTGAGGAAAAGACACAGGAGTATATTAAATGCGGTGATGTTAAAAACTCAGAAAGTAACATCAAAGGATGCGGCCATCTTATCCCCCTGGAGACCTTCCATGATAATTTTCAGGTCTGCCCGGAATGCGGATATTCCTATATCCTTGGGGCCTCAGGGTGGCTGGCCTGTCTTACCGATGAAGAAACTTTTCATGAACTCTATCGTAATCTGACTGTTGATCAACTCCTTGAAGAAGATATGATCACTCATTATTACAGGGATATCCTTAAAAGACAGGAAGGCAGATCCCATTTTAAAGAATCTCTGGTAGTAGGCACTGCCAAGGTCTGTAATTTTCCGGCAGTAATGGCTATAAGCGAATTCTATTATTGCGGCGGTTCGATGGGTGTTGTCTTTGGTGAGAAATTCAGTCGGGCTGTGGACCTGGCAATACAGGAAAATCTCCCGTTTATAAGCCTTTGCTGTTCAGGAGGGGCAAGACAGTATGAGGGTATTTCCGCTTTAATGCAGATGGCGAAGACCATCGAAGCGATAAACCGCCTAAAACAAAACCACATGCCCTATATATCAATCCTTGCAGATCCGTCGACCGGCGGGGCGATCGCCAGTTACGCGGCTCTGGGGGATGTAATTATCGCCGAACCGGGTGCGTTAATAATATTTACGGGACCGAGGGTAATGAAGTCCAGAGGATTTGAAGTGGATGAAAGACTGGTTCGATCTCAATCTTTACACAGTATGTCGGGAAACATCTATAATAAACTTGATTATTATCATGATATCAGGGGAATACAAGAGATAAGCGAAAGAAAAAACATGAAGATTACTATAGCGAAATATCTTGAGTTATACCATCGAACTAATTACCGCGAGACTAAAAAGGGTCGCAAGAAAAAATAACTAATGCCGGATATCAGCCCTGACTATCCAGTGGATCAGATGACCTATCCGGGCTATATCGCAGCAAATATTCCCTGAGTGCGGGTTTTATAAAGACCTGACTCAGGTCAAAACAGATTAATGCCCTGGCCAGTATTTCAATCTTATCTTGGATGCTGGCCTTGGTATTAATAATAATCAAATTTTCCCTTTTTATCTTGCAATAACCACCGGGGAAAAATGACCCCTCTTTGAATATCTTTTCATATCTTATCTTGATCTCAAGGTTATCGGCTAATTCTTCAAGCTGAATTAACAGGCCTTCTTCGTCCAAACCGGATTTTTTCATAAAAATCGCCTTTTCCCTTTAGTTTTTCAACAATCTAATCCAATTGTCTTGAAAAATATTACACAATAGGAATTTAGCTATAATAGGGTTATATATCAAGAGAAAAAAGGTTAAATAAAAGGTCCTTGTATTATCTGAAAAGCATGTATTATCTTTGGCTAAGTGCTGAATTTATGATATATGGATCATATTAAAGGAAATTAAATTTTAGTCAGAAATAAAAATTCTCGTAAGCGGGAGCCTGCTATGAATAAGACTGGAATTCTAAAGGATATAAGATACTTGGATCATGATATGGGAGCCTATCACCCAGAGAGCCCACAGCGTCTTGAAGCAATCTATGACATGTTGGAAGAGCCTGATATGAAGGATTTTTTCATTGATATCCCGGCGAGAAGGGCAAAGGAAGAAGAACTGGAGTTGATCCATTCATCCAATTACATTGATTTTATTGCATCGTCTGAAGGGAAAGACTTAGTCTATCTTGATTCTGATACCAGGACATCTGCCGGTTCTTATAATGCCGCCCTCCTTGCGGCAGGAGGATTCTGCGAGGCCATATCAATGGTCAATTCAGGTAAATTGAATAATGCCTTCGCTCTTGTCAGGCCTCCCGGGCATCATGCTGAGAGCTCCAGAGCCATGGGATTTTGTATCTTTAATAATATCGCCATCGGCGCAAGATATGCCCAGAAATACCACGGGCTGAAGAGGATTATTATCGTTGACTGGGATCTTCATCACGGAAACGGCACTCAGCATTCCTTTGAGGATGATCCTTCAATCCTTTATTTCTCTACTCATCAGCATCCGTTTTATCCCGGGACAGGATTACATCATGAAGTCGGGACAGGTAAAGGAGAAGGATTTACCATAAATGTGCCGCTTTCAATAGGCTATGGAGACGGTGAATATGTCGCTATCTTTGAAAAGGTGCTAAAACCCGCTGCCCTGGAATTCGAGCCTGAGATGATTCTTGTTTCCGCCGGTTTTGATATATATGAAAAAGACCCATTGGGCGGTATGAATGTTACCCCTGAAGGTTTCGCTGGATTAACAAGATCATTGATGGAGATTGCCGATGCATGCTGTGACGGGAAGATTGTAATAGCCCTTGAAGGAGGGTATCATGTCAATGGGGAGAAGGATTCCGTTAAGGCGGTTTTAAAGGAGCTTGCTGGGATTAAAAAAACAAGTGTCCCTGATATTATGAAAAAAGCCGATAAAGTAATGGTCGATTTTTCGTTAAAACCTGTTCTTGATGTCCACAAACATTATTGGAAGAGTTTGTAACGCTTTCATTAGATTGCACAACCTCTGAAAAGATTTCTATGGGGGCTCCAGTAACATTGAGACATTCCATGATATCCGACAGCCGGTTTGTGCGCCGATTAAGCAAGGATGTATTTACAGTCTACGGTCCTTATGAAGATATAATATTAGGCTGGTTTGAGTCAGGCAAGTGCGTTACTATTATTGCCTGCCAAGATAAAATACCAATCGGCTTCGCGATGGTTGGTGAACCATCAGACAGGTATAATCTTCAGAATGTCTCGGAAGTCTTGGGAATAGCGGTTGAACCAGAAAGACAAGGGAGAGGGGTCGGTAAATTGCTGCTTGTGGCTATAGACACAACATCAGCCTCCCGCAACATAAAATGTTTATTTTTACATACCGCTATAGATAATATGCCCGCCCGAAGCCTTTATGAGAGAGTAGGATACAGACAGTTGGAGATAACTAGAAATTTTTATCCGGAGGGCCAGGACGCTATAGTAATGTATAAAGATCTTAAAAGTATGTTTTGAAGCAGTACTGATAAGGTCTAAAATAATTTGGGGTTGAACAAGCGTTTTTTTTCTGTTTATAATACCAAAGTTAAAGACACTTTACACCTAATTTTCAGGAGGAATATCCATGGCACAGATTGATGCCTTTTTTAAACTTATGAATGAACAAGGGGCTTCGGACCTCCATCTGGTTACGGGTCAGCAGCCTGTATTGAGAATACAGGGGGAATTGACCAGGGTTAAATATAAAGAGCTGGATAATGACGGGCTTAAGGCGATACTGTATGAAATTGCCCCTGAAGAGAAGGTGAAGTTGTTTGAAGAGACAGGCGATGTCGATTTCGCCTATGAAATACCAGGGCTCGCCCGGTATAGGGCCAATTTTTTTCAGCAAAAATATGGAGTGGCGGCTGTATTCAGGGAGATTCCTTCGACTATCCTGAGCTGTGAGCAGCTTGGCCTTCCGCAGGTTGTAAGACGATTGGCGTCCCTGCCCAGGGGACTTGTCCTTGTAACAGGCCCCACCGGCAGCGGCAAGTCAACCACCCTTGCAGCAATCATCGACGAGGCAAATCGGATACGAAAAGATCATATTCTGACTATTGAAGACCCCATAGAATTTGTCCATAAGAGCAAGGAGGCGGTTGTTAACCACCGTGAAGTAGGACTCCATACAAGGTCCTTTTCGGCCGCCTTAAGAGGCGCATTAAGGGAGGACCCCGATATCATCATGGTGGGGGAGATGAGGGATCTGGAGACTATTTCTCTTGCTGTTGAGGCAGCTGCTACAGGCCATTTGGTCTTTGGAACCCTTCACACAACCAGCGCAGCAAAGACCGTTGACCGTGTCATCGAGGTATTTCCAGTAAGTCAGCAGGCACAAATAAGAAACACCCTCGCTGATGGCCTGAGGGCGGTTGTGGCCCAAAATCTTTTCAAGAGAATCGACAAGAAGGGGAGATGTGCCGCCCTTGAGATCATGATAGCCATTCCGGCTATCAGAAATCTTATCAGGGAATCAAAGACATTTCAAATACCATCAGCAATGCAGACAGGAAAGAAATATGGAATGCAGACCCTGGATGATTCTATAATGGAGCACTTAAAGGCAAAGCGTATCAGCGCCGATGATGCCTATGCCAAATGTAATAATAAAGATGCATTCAGGCCATATCTCAAAAATCCGCCCACAGACTTTACTGATGCGTGATTATAAAAATATTTAGTATTTAAAAAATTCTGTATTAATATGGCAGTCGTTCCATTATTATTGATACCGGATCTCCGGAAGGAGGAATTAAGATGAAGCGACAGGAAGTTGATAATATCCTAACGACCATGCTTGAATCATATGATGGTGTTTCGGATCTGAATATAACAGTTGATAAGCCATTCCAGGTGGAGGCATCCGGCCAGCTCCAGGCCGTAAGTCTCAATCCCCCCATAACACGGTTGACGCCATTTCAAACAGAGGCCTTTGCACTCAATCTTATAGGCGGTGATCGTCGCCTTACCAGAACACTTGTCAAGGAAGGCTCCTGCGACTCTTCCTATCAACTGGCAGGCAAGGCCAGATTCAGGGTGAATATCTTTTCTCAGAAGGCTTGTTATTCGATTGTCATGAGGCAACTGGCTACAAGGATTCCAACTCTTGAGGAGATGAAGCTACCCAAGGGTTTTCAAAAAATGGCGGAAGAAAGAAACGGCATTATTCTGGTCACCGGTGCCACAGGCAGCGGTAAATCAACCTCCCTTGCTGCGGTTTTAAATGAAGTTAATGAAAAAAAGTCAGTACACGTGGTTACACTTGAAGACCCTATGGAATTCGTTCATTCGCAAAAAAAGGCGACATTTAATCAACGGGAAATGGGGGCAGATTTTGATAGCTTTGCATCAGGGCTCAGGGCCGCACTGAGACAGGCCCCAAAGGTCATCCTGGTTGGTGAGATGAGGGACAGGGAAACAGTAGAAATTGGCTTGTCAGCTGCTGAAACAGGGCATCTTGTTATGAGCACCCTCCATACTGTAGATGCCGGTCAGACTATAAACAGGATTATCGGCATGTTTGAACGTGATGAGGAAAAACAGATAAGGATCAGGCTTACGGACACTATAAGATGGGTTGCATGTCAGAGGCTTCTCCCGAAGGTCGGAGGTGGAAGGGTCGCGGCCTTTGAGATTATGGGATCCAACTTGAGGGTGAAGGATAGCATCCTTAACGGTGAATCCGAAGGGAAGACTTTTTATGAGATTATTGAGCAGAGCGTGCCTTTTGGCATGATGACCTTTGACCAATGCATAACCGATCTTTATAAAGAGGGTTTAATCACAGAAGAAACTGCCATCAGTTATGCATCCAGAAAGGGCGTCGTTGGAAGGGCTATTGATTCCGTAAAATCGGAAAGGGGAGAAACCACAACAGGAATAGAAGGACTAAAACTGGATGAGCAATATGGCAGAAAGAAGTGATAAGTTGATTAATTTAAAACAAAGCTTTTGTAATATTTTTTAGGGAGGTCAGCCAATGGAAATCACATGCAGTCAGTGCAATACGAAACTAAATGTTCCTGATGATAAGATACCAAAGGATCAAATTGCAAGGATCAGCTGTCCCAAATGCAAGAACAGGATCACCTTAGATGTACGGAAGACCTCTCAAGATAAACCGTCTTCGGATGACTCTTATTCCGAGACAGGTAAGATGCATCTCAAATTTATTGAAACAAATGGCAATAAACCCTCAGGAGAAGATTACAGCTACGATGATTACTCTGATGACCAGGCCCTGGAGTTTTTTGATGAAGGAGCGAAACTTGCCCTTGTCATGATAAAGGAAACCGACCAGAAGGAAAAGATAGGCAACGCGCTGCAAGGGCTTGGATACAGATATATCCATGCAGAAAACACAAGGGATGCCCTGGGAAAACTCCGTTTCCATTCTTTTAATATGATTTTTTTGTCTGACGGATTTGATAATCAGGATGCCGGAAACAGTCCTGTTATGAATTATCTTAATCGAGTCCCTATATCCTCACGCCGTAAGATATTTGTTGCCCTGATGGGGGACCGATTCAAGACTATGGATGACATGATGGCATTTGCCATGAGCGCAAATTCGGTTATCAGCACAAAAGATATTGATAGATTAATCCCTGTGTTAAAGAAGAGTCTTTTAGAGAATGAAAAATTTTATAAAGTAATGATGGATACGCTCGTCGAAGTCGGGAAGGAATAGCGTTTTAACCAAAAAGCTCCAATATTATTAAATTTATTAAAAGACGTTCCAATAATTTAACCAGATAGATTTCGAGGTGATCACTTGGCGCCAACCGCGTCAACCTTACACCTGAGAATCCCGGCTCCATTGATCGGCGCAAGGATATTCTCCCATACCTCTTCAACCTGTCTTATCTTGTGCGGCTCTCCAAGCGCCCATAAGGAACCGCCTGCCCCTGCCCCTGTGAATCTGGCGCCGCATCCAATCCTTTCGGCATGATAAATAAGCTCGGATGTCACAGGTATTAAGGCGTCCGGGGTTATTTCTCTTCGTATCTTCATCTCATCCCTTAAGAATTCTGCAGCAGAGTCCCAGTTTTTTTCTTTTATTGCAGATGCAAGACCTTTGACAACTTCGTTAGCCTTAATCCAACCCGTTCTTGTCTTGCCGGAAAGAAAATTCGTGACCCATGATCTGTTTACTCTTGCCGAGATATGGCTTTTCCCGCTATAGGCCACGGTTAAGCATTTTGAGAAATCTCGGATGTCCCTTCTATCGATAAGCGCCTCTCTTAAGAAGGGAGTAGTACTGTTGCTATAACGCCAAACCCAAAGATTCACGCCGCCATATACGGCAGCAGCCTGATCCTGCATGCCGCAATTGCCACCGCTCATCCCGTCTTCGATATGATATCCCAGGTGCAGTAATTGTCTTCGGGAAAAACCTTTCTCTCCCAAAATAATTCGCAATTCTGATAATGCCTTAATAAGGGCTACAAGGGCTGTGCTGGAACCGCCAAGCGCCGATTTGATGGGAGAATCAGAACTGATAGTCACTTCCAGTCCATGAAATCCGAAATGGTTTATAGCTGCCAGGAACAGACCAAAGGGAGATGTAAAGGGTATGTTGTTTTTAGTATTATAATCTTCCGCGTATTTAAATCCCTCTGACGATATTTTTATGCATCCGTCTTTATACGGGGACAGATTGACCCTTGTCCTGAGGCTAAGAGCTATGTTAATCGTGACAGGCACAATATATTCAAAAGGAATAGCCATTGCCTTAATATCCCAAGTCCCTCCTGAATCCACCCTGCAAGGCGCAGAGACCTCGACAGGTTTTTCTTCCAGTGTCTTTTTTACTGATCGATATTTGGAAATCATGATAAAAATTCCTTGCTCTGAAATTACAGAATTGTTTGGTTGTTTGGCGATGTTATCTTGCCCCGAAAATCATTATTATAAAGGCGGCGTCCATTTTTCTGTCGATGAATTATACGACCAGCAATCAACGAGGGCCTTTTTTGATGTGAACTGAGGGTTTTCCGCCCATATTAACATCTGTTGGTGGGCATCATTCAATCTCTTGAATATCTCCGCGTCTCCGCCCATATCAGGATGATGTACCTTTGCCATTTTTTTATAAGCAGCCTTTATCCGGGAAATATATCCTTCAGCTTTTAAATCTTCCACTTCAAGGTTAAGCAGTTTTATTGATTCCTTTTCCTTTTTTGAAAATCTTGGAGACAATTTATGATTAGGTTTAATAAGTTCTGTTGGGATTTCCTTATTAGAATTTTTTTTGAGAAGGTAGAGAGATGCAAAACTCTTTGAATTATTGTTATGAATCATTTCATGCCAATCGTTTCCTGACTGGAGGATAAGAGATTTCAGGTCTTCAGCAGGTTTTTTCCCGGGAAGCCTTTTCCGGACAAATCTGGAAATATCCTTTGACCATACAGGAAGAATATCAAGTGTGACATGGGTCCCGTTAAAGGAGAATGAGGCATACCTGGTATTAAATATATTTAGGAGACCATTGGATAAAGAAAGTACCCAAAGCATCTGTCTGCGGCATTCCTTTGAGCAGTAGCGCCTTCTTGAATTAATACAGGGCTCTCCACAGGAAAGACATGTGCCTCTCTTCAGAGTCTTGTCAGGCCTTTGAATCAGGTCTTTATCTTTGATCATATATTATTTAATCCCGTATTACAGACCCGGGGCACAATTTCCTGCTGCATACTCATAAGGTCTGAACGAATATGAAACAAAGCGTGGCGCCAGCAGGCTTTTTTAAAGGATGAAGCGGCTTTCATGCAAATTATCCGGCATAAAGTGCTATGCCGTCCCTTAAACCTTGTTCCTTGCGCCTTACACCTAGTGTATGCCCTTTTTATATACCCTGAAATAACGTGATAATCAAGCAGAGGGATTGAATATCTGTTGAATCCGCAAACCGAGGAAGGTTTTCCCATTGTTCCTGTGAAGCATATATCCTTGACCATTGCAATATCTTTTATTATACTCGCGAAAACTTACTGTCTGTGAATAGGACTCCTTGTCAAAAGGAGAGCCAGGCATTTCCAAAAGAATGAAAGGAATATCCAATGAAGCTGACATCAAATTGGCTTTATCTATTTTTATTGATCCTTTGCTTGACGTCATTTTCAGGATGCAACTCCTTATCTCCTATCAGGAAGGCGGAAAATGTAAGGCCTGTTGAAGTTGAGGCTGCGAAAGAGAAGAAAAAGGATGTCGCAGACAAAAGCGGAGGGGCTGTTCAGCATTCGGTAAAAAATACGGTCACTCCATTAGAGGTTAAGCCCGAACCGCTCCCGTCTGTTGCAAATGATATGAACGCAAAACAGCGGGAATCCGATCTCAGCAATGTGACTGAGCCTACTGATGAGGAGTTGATAGAAAACGCCCAAGATAACTATGAGGCTGCAAATGATTATTTTGACAAGGGAGACCAGGACAGTGCCCTTGATGCCCTTGATAAGGCATATTCTTATATGCTGAAGGTGGACGCGACAAATAACCCTGAGTTATTACAGCAGAAAGAAGATATGCGGTTTGCAATATCAAATACTATTGTAAAAATGGATTCCTCAACAAGATCTACCGCAGTAAATGGTAATCATAAGGCCATTCCCCTCGACATGAATTCTTATGTGCAAAAGGCCATAGAATATTTTCAGACAAAAGATGGGAAGAAATTCTTCCTTGAATCCTATGCCCGTTCAGGCAAATACAGGCCGGCTATTATCAGGGCGCTCAAAGATGCCGGTCTTCCCGAAGAGCTCTCCTGGCTCCCGCTCATTGAGAGCGGCTTTAAGAACACGGCTTTATCTTCTGCAAGGGCACTTGGGATGTGGCAGTTTATAGCATCAACAGGATACAGATACGGGCTTAAAAGAGATACCTGGATAGATGAACGTATGGATGCTGTAAAGGCAACTGCTGCGGCAATAGGATATCTAAACGATCTGCACCAGATGTTCGGCGACTGGACCACGGTCTTGGCCGCCTATAATTGCGGAGAAAAAAGGGTTGAAAACGAGATAAATAAGCAGCCGCTTAATTACCTTGACAACTTCTGGGACCTTTATCAGAAGCTGCCCGATGAAACAGTCTTTTATGTCCCGAAATTTCTTGCCGTCCTGCATATCGTACATGATCCTGCGGCCTATGGTTTTGAACTCCCTCAACTGGAAGAGGAGATCCAGTACGAGGAGGTTACTATAGACAAACAGCTCAGCTTGGCGACTATCGCCAAATCCATTGATGTAGATAGCAGTATTTTGAAATCGCTTAACCCTGAGCTGCGTCGGGATGCAACGCCAAAGACAGCCTATGATCTGAAGCTGCCTGTCGGCAAGCGAGAGGTTCTTATGGCGAATCTGAGCACTATTCCTGCTACGATCTATGTTGATCTCCCGCAGAAAAGCAGTTATATATCCAGTACATATCATACAGTGCGGTCAGGGGACACTCTTTCCACTATCGCAAAAAAATACAAGACAACAGTAAAGGCCATTATGAGCGCCAATGGCCTGAAAAGTCAGAGTGTCCTCAAGGTCGGGCAGAAGCTGAAGTTATCAACAACAAAAAAGGCAATCATTGCAGAGGCAAGTCCATCGACAACCTCCGATTCCACTGGGGTAGGAGGCGATGTATCAAGATACACAGTTAAAAAAGGCGATTCCCTCTATAATATAGCAAAACGCAACAACACTACCGCCCAGTCCTTAAAGGTTCTTAACGGGTTATCCAGCGCCAATCTGTCGGTCGGGCAGGAGCTTATAATATCACCCGGGGGGGGTACTGCCTCAAAAGAAGGTTCAACACAAAAATACACGGTAAGAAAAGGAGATTATCCGGCTGTTATTGCTAAAAAATACAATATGGACCTCTATGACTTTCTCAAGATTAACGGCTTGACGCCGGGGAGCACCATATTCCCGGGCCAGGAAGTCCAAGTCACTGTGGAATAATTTCATGCACCCAACCATTCAATGGCATAATGGTCATGTCCGCATCCTCGACCAAAGAAAGATACCTGAAAAGGTCGAATACCTTGTCTGCAAAGAATATAAAGATGTTATCAATGCTATTAAAAAAATGGCAATAAGGGGTGCGCCTGCCATAGGCATCGCCGCGGCCATGGGTTTAGTCTTGGGCTCATCATCGATCAAGGTCAAGACCTTTGATGCATTCCGGAGACATTTTGCAAGGATAGCTGATGAAATGGCCCTTGCAAGACCGACTGCGGTCAACCTTCGATGGGCTGTTCAAAGGATGTCCTTGCTCGTAGATTCATGTTCCTCAAGATCCCTGGATGAAATCAGGGAGATATTGAAACTGGAATCAGACAGAATTCTTAAAGAGGACATAGCTATCAACAAAAGGATCGGAAAAAATGGACAGTCCCTTATCCCGGGAAAGGCGACTATCCTTACTCATTGCAATGCCGGGGCGCTTGCGACCGGCGGCTACGGGACCGCCCTAGGCGTTATAAGGGCAGCCCATGAGGCGGGGAAAATTATAGAGGTCCTGGCAGATGAGACTAGGCCATGGCTCCAGGGCTTGCGGTTGACATCCTTTGAGCTTATGAGAGATAGGATACCTGTACGTGTAATTTCAGATAATGCTGCCGGATTATTCATGAGACGAAAGATGGTTGATATGGTGATAACCGGCGCTGACAGGGTCGCTGCAAACGGCGATGTAGCCAATAAGATAGGGACTTATCAGATCGCCGTCCTGGCCATGGAGAACCGGATACCATTTTATGTTGCAGCACCAATCTCCACAATCGATTTGACCATTAAGGATGGAGAAATGATTCCAATTGAGGAAAGAGATCCCTCGGAGATTACTCATGTGAGGGGTCATATGATCGGTCCTCATGGAGTCATCGCAATCAACCCGGCATTCGATATCACGCCAGCAAGATATATAACAGGAATTATTACGGAAAGAGGGATTATAAAACATCCCTATACTTCGGGGATAAAAAGACTTTTTAACCAGCGTTCATTAGAATTATAGTAAAATCGTGTTATTAAGTATCAGACCTGATTTATTGTGACCCTGACGATCTTTTTTGTCTGTGATGTTATCTTAAACCTCTCATCAATCCTGTAGCCACAGATCCATGCCACATTATCTCCGCTTGTTAATAGGGGTATTGATCCCCTTTTGTCTGACGGGATTTTAAGATCTATAAAGAAATTTTTCAGCTTTTTATGCCCTGTCATCCCTAGGGGTATAAATCTGTCACCATGCCTGAAATTTCTTATAACCAATGGGTATCGTAGTTTGTCCGCATCGAGATATGCCATTGACAGAGCTCTCCCCTTGGGAAGATCCACTCCTTCATGAGCCTCCTCAAGCTGGATGGTTTGCCCTGCTTCATAAATAAAGAATGTGCCTGGAACTCTAACCGAATAACTATATCCTTTTATTTTCTTTTGTTTCCCCTGGCTGAATTGCAGCCTATTATAAACTTTACTTGCCGTAATGCCGTTAGGAAGATCTATTGAACATTGAGGTTGTTCGTTGTCCAGAAGTTTGGATACGGAGGCAATATGATTATATTCCATAGGGTAAAGGTCTCCTTTAATCTCTTTCAAAAGGGCCCTTATGACTCTGTTTCTTAAAGGATTAGACAATGTCCTGATAGATGATACAAGGACAGAGACATTTCCCGTACTTTTTCTCTCAGCTTCCTCGTCTATCCAGTCTAATGTTATTGATTCAAGAAGGATGTCTTCATCCCTTATGATATTTGAAAATTTACCAAGTTGTTCCATTAGGTTCGGTTGATAATCCAGCAGAATGGGAACAAGTTCAAGCCGTATCCTGTTTCTTAGATGTTTTATATTAGTGTTGGAACTGTCGATGGCAAAGGGAATGCTATGTGCATTAAGATAGTACAGGATTTCATCCCTTTGGACCTCTATAAGCGGCCTGATTATTCTTTTATCCCTTATAGGGGGGATACCGGACAGGCCTGACGGACCGCTCCCCCTCAAAAGCCTCATAAGGATAGTTTCTGCTTGATCGTTCAGGTTATGTCCTAATGCAATCTTTTGTGCCTTATGAATTTTACAAATCCTTTCAAGAAAGGAATATCTGATGGATCTCGCCCTCTCTTCAAGGGAAGATTGAATGTCCTTTAGGCAGGATACCTTTTCGGTCTCAAAGGGGAGGCCCATAGTTCCGGCTACTTTTCTTGCTAGCTGTGTCTCGAATTCATCTTCAGCTCCCCTTAGTCCGTGGTCAATATGGGCAACTACAAGACTTATCTCTAGTTCAGGGGAGAGCTTATGCAATGCATTCAAAAGACAAATGGAATCAGGTCCACCTGATAGGGCTACAATTACCTTGTCTCCGGGGGAAATCATCTCATATTTTAGGATTGTTGATCTGATTTTATTTATGGTAGTTTCAAAATTTTTCATAAATTAAAATTATACAAACTCTCAATTAATGTCCCAAGATCCGCGATTGGCAAGCAAATTGAAGCGAAAAAGGTTGATAAACCTCGTTGATTCAGGTAGATAGGTGTTAACAAGACGCCACACAAACCGAACCAACGAGGTGAGAAACAATG
>Ga0153915_10001275_pt1 | contig 23205 bp, 23 predicted proteins | sample Opewatmetagenome_2_FD_107003 | JGI IMG/M metagenome (GOLD analysis project Ga0153915, IMG submission 107003) | Freshwater wetland microbial communities from Ohio, USA - Open water 3 Core 3 Depth 3 metaG | ecosystem: Environmental > Aquatic > Freshwater > Wetlands | place: USA: Ohio, Lake Erie...
CTTGAGGGAAACGGGATTCAATGGCCCTGTCCTGATGAAGATCATCCAGGGACATGCATACTGCATAAAGACGGTCAGTTCACCTGCGGGCTGGGCGTGTTTGTTCATGTGGACTGGACCCCGCCTGCCGAGGTGCCGGACGAGGAATTTCCCTTTGTATTAAGCACCGGCAGGAGATTGACCCACTATCATACAAGGACGCAGACAGGGAGGTCCGAGGGACTGAACGACATCCTGTCCGAGGAAACAGCAGATATAAGTCCTGAGGACGCCCGGAAACTGAATATACTCCAGGGGGAACTCATAAGGGTTTCATCCCGCAGGGGCAAGGTTGACGTAAAGGCAAGGATAACTCAGGAGGTGCCCGGGGGCATGGTCTGGATGGCATTCCACTTCAGGGATACCTGCGCCAACTGGCTGACCAATCCGGCCTTTGATCCCGTCACCCTGACCGCCGAATACAAGGCCTGCGCTGTGCGGCTGGAAAAGTTGTAAGGTTGGGCGTTTTCCATTATCCTTCGCAGGACGTGAAATGAAGGACGGCATAGAGGCTGTCATGATAAATGAGCTTCCCATTTCCCCAATCACGCCATTGCCTTTGCAGGATACATGGCCATAATGTACAACGGCTCTTTAATCACCCGGGGCAGGTCTGAAGATGTTATCAATGAGGCTAATCTGAAAAAGGCCTATGGAATAAACATCAGGGTTTATACACTGAAAGACCCCATGGACGGCGCTGAGCCGCGCTTCTGCGCACCAGCGCGAGAGGCAGAGGACCTTGAAGCGGAGATAAAGGAATGGCTGAAAAATGGTTGATCCAGAGGATATGTATACGGATCGGAATCATCATAATTTCTCGTTTAGGTTTAATCCTTGTTTGACTAATTTTTTTGACAATATTATATAAATATGATCTCATTTCTGATTAGATTAGATCACATATGCTCACATTATTTCCACTTATCGATTTTTTTCGAAACAACCTGATCAGCAGTAAATATATTTCTTTAATTTTTGGAATAAAGTATAATACTGAGTAAAATTTTAACTTCAACCGTTGGGAAAAGTAATACAAATTCAAAGGGTCAAAATAATGGCAGACAAAGCCTACATAACACCTAACGTGCTCAAATGGGCAAGAGAATCGGCAAGAATGTCTGAAAAAGCAGGTGCCGATAAAGTATCTGTGCCTATAGAAAAGTTAAAAGAATGGGAAGAAGGTATAAGTCAGCCCACAATCAGACAAGCACAAATATTGGCAAAGGCATATAGAAGACCCTTTGCTCTTTTTTTTCTGCCCGAAGTTCCAAGAGACTTTCAACCGTTACAAGATTTCAGAAGGAAGACTGCAAAACCACTTGGAACTGCCTCAATCTTTATCATTAGGGAAATTCAGCAGAAACAAGCATGGATAAGAGATGTTTTTGAAGAAACCAATGAAACGCGACTTCCTTTTGTCGGCAGGTTCTCTCTTCGGGACAACCCCATAAAGGTTGCTCATGATATTCTTGATACACTCAATATTCATCCATCAAAATATTCAACGGATACTCCGATAAAAGAGTGGATTGACAAAGCAGAGTCAAAAGGGATTTTTATTTCCAGGACAAGCTTTATTCACTCAAGACTTAAATTAGACAGCAGGGAAATACAGGGTTTTTCAATCGCAGACCCTTATGCACCTTTTGTATTTGTAAACTCAGAGGATTGGAATGCACCGCAGCTTTTTACATTGATTCACGAATTGGCACATATTTGGATTGCTGAATCAGGGATTTCAAATGAAATTGAACCAGAGTTGAAAGATAAAGACAAATTGCACCCCGTTGAATTATTTTGCAATGAAGTTGCCGCCAATGTTTTAATGCCATTAGAGGTAATGCAAGATTTAGATATTACTATTTTTGATTCTGCTGGAGAAGTTTTCAAAGCCTCAAGACTTTGGGGGGTGAGTTCTTTCGCCTTTCTATATAGGGCTTTAAATTTAAAAAAAATTACTTTAGACAAATATCGAAATCTAAAAGAGGAAGCCGAGATAGATTTTAATGCATTTCTTCAGTGGGAAGAAAAAAAGAAAGCCAAAATGAAAGAGCAAAAGGGCGGACCAAACCCTTATCTCCTGAGATTGAATAAAAACAGCCGATTATTTACTCAAATTGTATTGGATTCTTTTAGAGGAGGTTTTATTGAACCGACACAGGCAAGCAGTTTATTAAATACACAAATAAATAATTTTCCAAAATTGGAAGCTCAAATCTATAGGTGAGAATGCAGGCAAAAAAAATATTGCTTAGATGCTAATGTACTTATTCAGGCTTGGCAAAAATATTATTCACCAAAAATTTGCCCTGATTATTGGAAGGTTCTTAATGAGTTGGGCATACAAGATATAATCTTCCTTCCACAGATGGTATATGAAGAAATTACCCGAACGGATGATGACTTGGCAAAATGGCTCAAAGAAAGTAACATTCCCAAATATAAAATTGATGAACCGGTTATAGAGTGTTGGAAAAATATTATCGCAAAAGATCCTGCACACAAATACCTTGTAGACAATACAAAACAAAGATCATTGGCTGACCCTTGGGTAATTGCTCATGCTTTAAAAGAAGGCGCTGTCCTTGTTACCAAAGAAGAAAAAGTAACCGCGATCAATACAACAAAAATTAAAATACCAAATGTATGCGAAAATATGGGAGTCCCTTGGATAAACGATTTCCAACTGGTTGAGGCATTGAATATTCAGTTCTCCTGCCGCATTGAGAAAAGTCTGGGACAGCATCCTTAATCCCATTTCCTTTTTAGTTCCATAAAAATGACATTGACAATATGAAACCAAATAAAAAATGGATTAAAGACTGGCAAATCGGTGGAAACCCATCCAGAGAAAGAACCCTTTCCAATGATCTGATTCGCCTTTTCACTGATTTTTGGGAAGCACAGGGACTGGATGAAAAATCAAAAACGACAAGGAACAGATATGCCGGCAGCCTGCATGCCCTCGGCGGTTATCTTGTCGAGCGAGGGATTTCGGAAGATGAAGCTGATATGACTGCTGATGAGTTGTTTTATGAGTATATCAACCCCTATGAAGGCCCCTTGATCCATCAGGATAATGAAACATGGCAGGAAGAAATCGACATGGTTTCCAGAAAACTGTTTAAATACATGGAAAGTAAAAGATCAGATACTCATAAAACATAAGCTGCCGGATGCTGACAGTACGCGGACTAAGAGCTAAAAATAATATGATAACAGAAGCCTTGCATGCCCTTGACCATTTCCGTGAATCTTTCAACACTGCAACAAGCAGGACGGACCGTTCTGTGATCGGGCAATTTCTGACGCCTGCCTCTATTGCCCATTTCATGGCATCCATGTTTGAGTCTGGAGAACAAAACGTGAGGATGCTTGATCCCGGCGCAGGGACAGGCGTGCTTTTTGCGGCATGTGTGGAGTTGTTGATATCCCGGAAGACTCCACCCCTTTCCATAGAGGTTGTTGCTTATGAAACGGATAGAACAATCCTGCCATATCTGGAAAAGACAATGAAGAGGTGTGACGCGCTCTGCAAGTCTGTTGATGTCTCTTTCCGTGGGACAATTAAAAGAGAAGATTTTCTTTTGTCTGCTATTACCGGGATTGAAGAATTGAATACAGTTGGACAACGAACTTCAAGAGTTGTTTAATTAAACAATAATTTGGCAACATTTTTTTATTAATCTTTTCGGCTATCACCCCGAATGGGGAAAAGGCCGAAATCGCAGAACAACTTGTTGGCCTTCATAGTCCAGTTACACTGTTGATAAAAATAGCCCAATAAAGACACTATATACGGGATATAGTTTTCATTTTTATAGAGGATAAAACATCGATCATGACATTTGTCGAACAAATTAATAAGGAACTCGCTATACCAAATACCTTTAAATACACGGCTCTGGATTTATTCGCCGGTTGTGGCGGTTTGTCGCTTGGCTTTGAAGCTCGTGGAATGAGAACCATTGGTTATGAAATGGAGGCTGACTACGCAGCTACATATCGTGCAAATCTTGGTGGAAACTGTCACTGTATCCGCCTTGATAAAAACCAAAAATATCCTGATAATGTATCAGTTGTTATTGGCGGACCGCCTTGCCAGCCCTTCAGCGTTGGCGGCAAGCAATTAGGCCTCAAAGATGCTCGGGACGGATTTCCCGTCTTCATTGACGCAATCGAAAAGACAGACCCTGAAATTTGGGTGTTTGAGAACGTTCGCGGCCTTCTTTATAGAAATATGAACTATTTCAATGAAGTATTGTCCAAGCTAAAAAGCCTGAATTATATCGTTGAGTATCGGCTATTCAATGTTGTCAATTTTGGTGTGCCTCAGAATCGTGAGAGACTCATCGTTGTTGGACATCGTGGAGATTTTCATTTCCCTCTTGAATCAAAACAAAAAGTGACTGCTGGCGAAGCTCTTGAGGAATTGGCCTTTACTGTTCCAGCTGATGCCAAATTCCTTACTCCCAGCATGGATAAGTACGTGGCAAACTATGAAAAGGCTTCAAAGTGCATCAACCCACGAGACTTATATTTAGATAGGCCGGCCAGAACTCTGACATGCCGCAATTTAGCGGGAGCAACAGGTGATATGCAAAGACTTCGTTTGCCTGATGGCAGACGGCGGCGTCTTACCGTGCGCGAAGCTGCAAGACTTCAGAGTTTTCCAGATTCGTACAGTTTTCAAGGAACTGAAACGAGTCAGTACTATCAGGTCGGCAACGCTGTCCCACCACTGTTTGCTAATGCCCTTGCAAAGTCAGTTATAGCATATCTTGAGTCCAGCACACGCTATAGCAGTTCTGAAATTTTGTATCGCAATTTACCCATGCAATCAGAATTATTTATTTCTGAACCAAGAAAGGAGAACTACGCAGTGCCAGACTTCATGCCCAACAACAAAAAAACAAATGACATTAAAAAAGTTATTAACGAAGCATTGCATATTCTTAACAGCCTTGGCATCCCGTTTGAGGGTATGACCGAACGAAGATTGGAAAGGATGGGCATGGCATTTTTAGCTGTTGTTGATGTCAATCACAGCAGTCAATGGAAAGAGGCAAAACAGAGCGACGGTGGCTGGGCTCCACAAACTCGGCAGATTATTGACTACATTAACCTACACTTTAACGAATCCATATCAAGCGGCTCATATGATGACATTCGGCGTAAGGATCTTAAGTTGCCAACTGTCGCAGGAATCATTGAACGCAGTGCAAATGAGCCAAACGCAGCAACAAATAATCCAACTCGCGGATATGCACTAAGCCCACAATATGCTTTCATCGTGCGCTCATTCGGTTCTGATGGATGGGACGACGATGTCGATGAACTTTTGGCCGAAACAGGGACACTAAGAGATCGTTTATCAGGTGTTCGTGAAATAGATACTATTTCTGTCACTATACCCGGAGGAAAAAAGTTGAGGTTCACTCCCGGTGAACACAATGATCTACAAAAGGCAGTTATTGAAGATTTTCTGCCGCGCTTCGGATTTGGAGCTGAATTGCTTTATGTGGGAGATACTGCCAATAAGTTTCTTCTTCTGGATAAAGACAAACTCAATGAGCTTTCATTTTTTGAGCTCTCACATGACGCACTGCCAGATGTGATTGCTTACAGTCGCACAAAAAATTGGCTATTTCTGATTGAAGCAGTTCACAGCTCAGGACCCGTTAGTTCTGTGCGACTGGAAGAATTAAAACTTTTAACAAAAGATTGTTCTTCTGGCATTGTTTTTGTGACAGCTTTTCTTGACAGAGGGACATTCAGAAAGTTTGCACCAGACATTGCATGGGAAACTGAAGTTTGGATTGCTGATACACCAGATCATCTGATTCACTTCAACGGTGACAAATTTCTGGGGCCGTATAAAAAACAAGAGAAGGAGTCGTGCGGGGACTCTGCCTAATTAGCCGATTTTGTAATAGGGGTAACGTGCGTGAAAAGATGAATTGGCATTATCGGCAATGTTAAAAGGGATCATGCCTAGGGAATCATGCATAGACGCCACAGGCACCCCGCATCACGTTATAGGGAAAGGGATAAATCGACAGAAGATCCTTGTTAAAGGTGACGATATTGGACATAAGCCATGCTGTAGTAAGGGGAAGGATGCCGATAAAAGAGGGGCAGTATTCAATAGAAAATTAATAGTATTCAACTTTTCATGTGCGTCTATTTTATATTAATGATAAAGTGCAGATAAAAATCCAACAGAAAGTAACGGAATCCTTTGATTTGAAAAGACAGTCGAAACACCTGCTGGAATGTGCTAAACGAGCAGTAGAAATTGCCATTAAACAGGATTAAGAAACGGCAAATAATTGGTTGCAGGAGCAAACGATAAATATGGAATGAAATGATGAGAGGCCTAAAAGCTAAATACACAATCACCAATAGAATCACTATTGGGCTGACGCGTATTGAGCGGGCGCGTGGATTTCTGGACGCCGCCACTCTTTCCGGATCCTGGGTGCATGAAATGAGCCGGCGTGCCTTAATCCTGGAAGCCCATCATACAACCCATATCGAGGGAACACATTTAACACTGGAACAATCCGAAAGACTTCTTGATGGAAAAAAGGTCCCGAAGGCTGACCCTGACGATGTAATGGAATTATTGAACTACAGGAAGGCATTTGACTTTGTCTCCGGGTATCTCGAAGACGGCGGTCCGATCACCGAGGGACTGGTCCGTGAAATCCATAAGCGTCTTATTGAAGGCGTGCGGGGCTGCTGCCCCTGGAGGATACCGGAAAATTCAGAACTACGTGGTCAATTCCTTAACCCGCGAGACAATTTATACACCGCCTCCTGCACATGATATCCCGATCATGATGGCTGTGTTGGTAGATTGGATCAATAAGAAGCATGACACCCATCCTGTGTTGGTGAGCGGGATTGCACAATTTCAACTGGTTCATATCCATCCGTTCCTGGACGGCAATGGACGCACATCTCGGCTACTCTCTACATTGTGTCTCTATCGGGCAGGATACGACTTCAAACGTTTGTTCACAATAAGCGAGTACTACGACAGAGATCGGCCTGCATTTTACCGGGCTATCCAAAGCGTACGTGAAAACGGCATGGACATGTCCGGTTGGCTGGAGTACTTCGTCGATGGTCTGAGCACGCAACTCGCCGAGGTCAGGAAGCGAGGCGAGCAGGCAATCCGCAGGGATGTTCTTGTAAAGGAACATAACCTTTCGGATCGCCAGGCCAAAGTCATCGACCATATACTTAAACACGGCAGTTTAACTATCCAGGATTTTGAGAAGTTCTATCCCGATGTGAACCGTAGATCTTTGCAGCGTGACCTTAAGGCAATGATGAACATTGAACTTTTGGTCTCGGAAGGGGCGACAAACAAGCTCCTTTACCGAATGAAGGAGACAGGGTAAACTTGCGACAACTTTGCGACACAACTTGCGACAAGCTTAAAAGTATTGAGTCAAAGGACTCGGATCTTCTTGATCACATCAATAGAGTCGGGATATTGATTTATAAAAAGGAAATAAGACAATGATCTAGAAAAATGCAGCTTCCCCTTAGACTGAATCATGAAGTCGTGGAATATTTTAAGTTGCATGGAAAAGGCTGGCATTCGCGTTTCAGACCATTTTGCCGATGTCGGGAAAATGATCAAGATCGGCAAAGGCGGACATAATGAGAAAGGAACTCATTATTGATTTGTTCAACAGGTTTGAAGAGGATTGATATCTTTATTTTTTGTGATATTTGAGAAAGAAGGAACTCCGTGTTATTATTAACTATAACTTAAAGATACAAAAGGTTTTTTTTAGAGGAGGAGCTACATGATGAACATAAAGGATTTAAAACCACAGTATATTACTGATGATGCCGGGCAGAAAGTTTCTGTAATTCTTCCATTGGATGAGTTCGATGAATTAATGGAAGATATTGAAGACCTTGCGGCTGTAGCCGAACGACGTGATGAACCTACAATAAGTCATGAACAGTTGATATCGGAACTTAAGAGAGATGGCCTCATATAAAATCCTCTGGAAAAAATCCGCACAAAAAGAGCTTTATAAACTGAATAAAGAACTCATCTCAAAGGTCCTTGAATCTGTAAACCACCTTTCCGAGAATCCATATCCTGACGGCTGCCGTAAACTGAGAGGAAGTCACGACACTTATCGGTTCAGAATCGGAGATTACAGAATAATTTATAATCTTCAATCGGACATCCTTACAATTGAAATAATCAGGATTGGCCATCGCAGGGAAATATATAGAAGACTCATCTAACCCGCCCCTATCGTTCGAGGTGGAAATATTAGCCTGATCGGCCTTCGCAAGGCCAACAACCGAGAGAGGGATTACTATGAAAAAAAAGACTGACCATATAAAACAAGAAGACTGGGATGCTGTCGACTCTCCTCCCATTTCAGAAAAGACATTATCCCGAATGCGTCCTGTTAAAAAAGCCCATCCCGGGATACCGCCACGTTTACGCGGTCCCCAAGTGATACCGACAAAATAGCAGCTTACCCTTAGACTGAATCACGAAGTTGTAGAATATTTCAAGTTGCATGGAAAAGGCCGGCAGACACAAATAAATGATGTGCTTGTTGAATATGTCCATTCCCATGATGAAAACAAGTCCGGCGTTTAGTTGGATTAACCAGCCATCATCTTAATCCTCCCCTAAAAGAGGTGAGGTGAGAAGCAAGGATTCTAATCTACCGCAAACCGCGGATGAAATCACCCACTGCCGCTATGCCGTCCTTTTCCATGATCCTTATGGACTGCGTGCCTATGACCGCGATATCCGCCTTGCCTTTCAGAAAATCTATATCAGCCTTTTCCTTAATGCCGAAGCCAAGGGCAAGGGGGAGGTCGGTCTCCTTGCGGCACCTGGCAAGATAGTTTTCCAGGTCCCTTGAGAAGTCCGTGTCCTTTCCTGTCACGCCCTTTCTGGCCACGCAATAAATAAAGCCCTTGGCAAATGAGCCTATGAACCTCATACGTTCGGAGGTCGTTGTGGGAGAAAAGAGCATGATCGGTTCCAGGCTGTTTTTCTGCATGGCAGCCATGTAGTCCATCCCCTCCTCGGGCGGGAGGTCGGCTATTATAGCGCCCTTGAGACTTGCGCCTGCCATGGCTGAGGCAAATCTGCCCACCCCGTATTTAAAGGGGATATTATAATAGCTCATGATCAGGAAGGGTATGTCAAAGGTCTTTGCGGCATCCCCTGCAATCCTTAGGCATTCTTTAACGGTTGCGCCTTTTTCCAGTGCCTTCTGATTGGCCCGGACGATCACAGGTCCGTCAGCCGTGGGTTCAGAAAAGGGTATCTGGAGTTCCATGATATCCACCCCGGCCTCGACCATGGCCCTGATCAACTCAAGGCTTTCCTCAAAGGACGGATAGCCCAGGATGATGTGGGTCATGAGGAGCATCTTTTTTTCCTTGAGTCTTTCTCTTATATATGATTCAAGCGCCATAATCCCTCGCCTTCTTTTTTATAAATTCCATCCATGCAGGGTCCCTGAAGGCATCGGCTACTGTGAAGATGTCCTTATCGCCCCTGCCGGACTGGTTGATTATTATGATGTCATCCTTTGCAAGTGAAGGGGCCTCCTTGAATGCCTGGACAAATGCGTGCGCCGATTCCAGGGCCGGGATAAGGCCCTCCTTCCTGAGCGTCAATGTGAATGCCTCCAGGACCTCCTTGTCTGTCGCCGCCTCAAAACGGACACGGCCCGAGTCCCTTAATGAGGCAAGGATCGGCGATACGCCTACGTAATCAAGCCCGGCAGAGACACTGTAGGTGTCCTTCATCTGGCCATCCCTGTCCTGCAAAAAATATGTCTTATAGCCCTGGGCAACCCCTATAGTGCCATCGGAATATGCCAGCCGTGAGGCATGAAGACCTGAATCAGGCCCTTTGCCCCCTGCCTCCACGCCTACCAGTTCCACCGGATCATCAAAGAATCCGCTGAATATCCCCATGGCATTAGATCCGCCTCCTACACAGGCATAGATGCGCTTAGGGATACGTCCTTCCCTTTCCATGATTTGCCGCCTTGCCTCTTTCCCGATAATGGATTGAAACCAGGTCACCATCTCAGGAAAGGGATGCGCCCCGCAGGCAGTGCCAAGGACATAGTGGGTGTTGTCCATATTCGCGGCCCAGTCACGGAATGCCTCATTAATGGCGTCCTTAAGGGTTTTGGAGCCGTCCGTTACGGGTACGACAGTTGCACCCAGACGTTCCATCCAGAAGACATTGGGACGCTGTCTCTCAACATCTTCCTCGCCCATATAGATTGTGCATTCAAGGCCGAATTTGGCGGCCATAGTGGCCGTAGCAACGCCGTGCTGGCCTGCCCCTGTCTCGGCAATAACCCGCGTCTTCCCCATGCGTCTTACCAGGAGACCCTGTCCCATGACGTTATTGGCCTTGTGCGCCCCGGTATGATTCAGGTCCTCCCTCTTGACATAGATGCGCGCCCCGCCGAAGTGGGCAGTCAGATTTTCCGCATAGGTAAGGGGCGTAGGCCTGCATGAGTAGGAAGACATGATTGCCTCGTATTCCTTCCAGAAGAGAGGATCTGCCTTGGCCTCTTCAAAGGCCTTTACCAGTTGCTCAAAGGTGGAGACAAGTATCTCGGGGATATAGGCCCCGCCGAACTCTCCGTAATATCGTGGTTCAAGCATAAAAAATCTCCGTTAATTAAAAACTCATAAAAACCTGTAATCTCGAAATTTGATTATTTTAAGATTAGCAGCGACAGGTTACTTGTCGTTATTCTTTCTTGTAGACCCAGATCATATGCAACGAGCCGGATTCGTACGAATTCCGATTGAAATCTCGGAAACGGCCCTGAACCGTTAGTCCAACAGTTTGCGCAAATCTATCTAACGCTTCGGGTGTGTACCACCTAACTTCAATTGGATCGTGTTTCCAGGTTCTCTCCTGGCCATCAATTTCTTCAATCTTAAAATAGTGCCTCCGCAGCTGTTTCTTGAAATCACGTTCCTCACGCCACGAGAAGCGAAGATGCCCATGTTCGTCTGTTGGATCAATCATCCTTGTTTTTTCCGTTGGAACAGGTTCAGAATCAGCAGGCTGCCCCCACACATACAAAGCAAGAGTGCCTGTCTGCTGCAAGTGGGTAGCACATCCAGCAAATGCTGCGTGCCTTTCCTCTTCTGTTAAGGCATGCTCAAACACACGACCTGGAGCCAAAATGAGCTCAAACGACCGATCAAGTGACAGAGACCGAAAATCGCCAAGCACGAAAAAAATATTGTTGGAATTCGATTTTACTTGGGCGCGATAAAGCATTGACGCTGAGATGTCCAACGCAGTAACTGGCTTCCCCTGTGTTGCTACGGGGATGGTTATACGGCCTGTGCCTGCTCCTATTTCCAAAATCGAGCCATGGGCCTGCCTAGCCAAATCCACAAAAAAAGATATATCATCAGTGGCTTGCTCCGTCCAATCGTAAGTTTCGGCTATACCCGCAAATTCGTCCATTATTATACACCCAATAAGCAGTTACTCTTGTAAAAATAGGAAATTGGGTTTTCTATAACTTATAAGTCGCATGGATTCCGGCCTTCACCGGAATGACAAAATATATCAAGTCATAAATCTACACCGTATACCTTCCCTATACTTTGTTCTCTAGGTCTTAAATACTCGCTATCCTTTTAAAAAATAGCGGAATTAATTCATGACTCTTTTTGCCCGGTCTTTCTTCAACCCCGCTGTTCACATCCACTGCATAGGGCCTTACCTTTGAAACAGCTTCCCGGATATTTGAAGGCCCAAGCCCTCCTGAAAGTATGACGGGCATTTGCATTTCCTTTATCTTTATCGCCAGGTCCCAGTTAAAGGTCCTGCCTGTGCCGCCTGCCATCTTTTCCGACCATGTATCGAGCAGAAGACCTCTTACCTTGCCGCTGTAGGCCTGAATATCCATGAGGCTTGAATCGTCCTTCACCGCTATAGTCTTAATGACCCGAGGCATGAACTGCGCACAGATATCGGGTGTCTCCTTTCCGTGCAGTTGAATCAGGTCGATGCCGCAGAGAGAGACAATCTCCGTTATCCTTTCAGGGGCCTCATCAACAAAGACCCCGACGCTCTTTACAAAGGGAGGCAGCCTCATGATGATGTCTCGGGCGGCTTGAGGCTCTATTTTTCGCGGACTGTCGGCAAAGATAAATCCAAGCGCATCCGCGCCTGATTCCGCTGCGAACAGGGCGTCCTCATAATTTGTTATACCGCAGATTTTGACCTTTACCATAATGCCTCACAATCCTGCCTTGACTATCCCTGCTGTCTTTCCTGCTATATCGTCGCTTTTCATAAGCGCTGACCCCACAAGCACCGCGTTCACGCCTGTCTCTTTTAATGCACGGATATCTTCTTCATCCTCGATCCCGCTTTCACCGATAATTATGCAGTCTTCAGGTGTTAATGGCGCCAACTTGAAGGCATTCTTGATATCTATTTCAAATGTATCAAGGTCGCGATTATTAATGCCTATTACATTCGCGCCACAATCAACGGCCTTCTCAAGGTCTTCCATGTCATGTACTTCCGTTAAAGGAACAGGGCCAAGCTCCCTGCACGCGCTGATCAGGTCCTTTAACTGCTGTGTTGACAGTATCCTTGCGATGAGGAGCGCGGCGTCAGCCCCGTAACAGGATGCCTCTTCCACCTGTATCTCATCTATTATAAAATCCTTGCGCAGTACAGGCAATGATACGGCCCTTTTAAGGACTGGAAGCCATGCTATATCCCCCTGAAAGAATTTCCGGTCGGTAAGTAGCGATATGGCCGAGGCCCCGGCGCTTTCATATATCCTGCCGATGGCCGCGGGGTCTGTCTTTTTCCGGATCATCCCTGCTGAAGGGGATGCAAATTTTATCTCGGCAATAAGATTTATCCTGCCTGGTTTTGAGATTGCGCCTTTGAAATCCCTCAGGCCAGGGATCTCCCCGTCCGGAGGATTAATTCCATCCCTTTTAAGCCTCGCCACCTCTATCTTCTTTTCCTCAATTATCTCTATTAATTTTTTGTGCATGGGCACTCTTTTCACAAGATTAATTTTACCGCAAAGGCGCAGAGGGCGCAGAGAAAAATTTTATCAGAATTTCTGAGTCTTCGACCCTGAGGGCTCAGACCTCGAAGGGAGGGAAATTCTGATAAATAATGTCTGCCCGAAGGGCTTAGCACATAGTATTTTCCCGCCTTTCATGGGAAAATACTATAGGTAAAAGCCTCAGCGTTCTCAGCGTCTCTAGTGAGCATAGCGAACGGGCGGTAAATAAAAAGTTTTGAATGAAGCTTATTAACACTTGCCCGTGAACTCAATAAGCTTTTCAAGTTTTGCAAGGGCCTTGCCGGAGTCTATCGATTTTTCAGCAACGCTGATGCCTTCGGATATATCGCCGGCCCTGCCTGCCGCGACAATGGCCGCCCCGCTGTTCAGCAGGATCATGTCGCGCTTGGTTCCCTTTTCGCCGTTAAGAATCGCCTTGAGGATCTTCGCGTTTTCCCCGGCGTCTCCTCCTATGATGTCCGCTGTGACACCCCGTTTGAGGCCATAATCTTCCGGGGTTATCTCAAAGGTATTTACCTCGCCGTTTTTTAGGTGCGAGATCCTTGTGAGCCCGCAGATGCTTATCTCGTCATATCTCCCCTCGCCGCAGACGACAAAGGCCTCCTTTGTGTCGAGTTTTTTAAGGACATTGGCGATCTTCTCCGTAAGGTCCAGACTGTAGACTCCCAGGAGCATTGTCGTGGCCCCGGCCGGGTTTGTCAAAGGGCCGAGGAGATTGAAGATGCTTCGTATCCCTGTCTCCTTCCTGGGGCCTGCGGCATATTTCATGGCCCCGTGGAAGACAGGGGCGAAAAGGAAACCTATGCCGACATCCCTGATGCACCTTTCCACATCATTGCCGGTTATATTAAGGTTTACGCCCAGGTTCTCAAGGACGTCGGCTGCCCCGCACATGCTTGATACGGCCCTGTTGCCGTGCTTTACCACGGTGATCCCTGCGCCTGCCGCTACAAAGGCCGATGTCGTGGAGATATTAAAGGTCTTTGATTCATCGCCGCCCGTGCCCACTATATCAAGGATCTCTCCATCAGACGGCTTATGGCCGGACATTATCCTTGTCGCCTTGGCCCTCATGATTATTGCCGCTCCGGTGATCTCGTCAACGGTCTCACCCTTCATCCTCAGGCCGGTGATAAAGGCCCCTATCTGGGCAGGGGTCGCAATGCCTGACATGATCTCGTCCATGGCCTTTTCCATCTCATCCTGCGTCAGGTCTTCCCTTTTTACAATCTTTGAAATACATTCTTTAATCATCACACTCCACTCCCGATAGAAGAAAAGTTATTCAAAAGCCTTGCGCCCTCAAGTGTCAGGATCGATTCAGGGTGAAACTGGACCCCCTCGATCCTGTATTCCCTGTGTCTCAATCCCATTATCTCGCCCTCTTCCGTAAAGGCGCTTATCTCCAGACATTCGGGGAGGGTCTCTCTCTCCACAATAAGCGAATGATACCGTATTGCCTCAAAGGGATTGGACATGCCTTTAAATATTGTCCTCCCGTCGTGGAAGACCCTGGATGTTTTGCCGTGCATTATCCTGCCCGCCCTTACCACCTTTCCTCCATAGGCCTCTCCGATGGCCTGATGCCCCAGACATACGCCAAGGACAGGGATCTTTTCCCCGAAGGATTTTATGGCCTCTATGGATATCCCTGCACTGTCAGGCGATCCCGGCCCCGGAGATATCATAAGAGCTGAAGGGGCAAGGGATTCGATGCCCGCGATATCTATCATGTCGTTTCTGAAGACCTTTACATCCTGATCCATTTCCTCAAGCAACTGAACCAGATTATAGGTAAAGGAATCATAGTTGTCGATTAAAAGAATCATCCTCTTTCACCTTTTCTATGGCCTTGAACATGGCCCCGGCCTTTCTCAGCGTCTCCCTGTATTCCTCTTCAGGGGATGAATCCGCGACTATCCCTGCACCTGCCTGAATGGAAAGCCGGTTATTTATAACGGCGATAGTCCTTATGGTGATGCAGAAATCCATATTTCCGCTGAAGCCGAAATAACCGACCGCCCCGGCGTATGGCCCCCTCTGTTCCGGCTCCAGTTCGCTTATGATTTCCATGGCGCGTATCTTCGGCGCCCCGCTTACCGTCCCTGCGGGAAAGGCAGACATGAAGAGGTCATAACAGTCCCTGTCATCTCTTAATATGCCTTCCACCCTTGTCACGATATGCATTACATGGGAATAACGTTCCACCTCCATGAGCCTCGGGACCTTCACAGTGCCGGGCGCGGCCACCTTTCCGGCATCGTTTCTGCCCAGGTCAACCAGCATGATATGCTCGGCCCGTTCCTTGGGATCGGCCATCAGGTCCTTTTCCAGGGTCAGGTCCTCCTCCCGGGTAGCTCCCCTGGGCCTTGTGCCCGCGATGGGCCGCAGTTCGATCTTTCCATCGGTGAGGCGTACAAGGATCTCCGGTGAGGCCCCTATTAATTTTATCTCCCCGAAATCGAGATAAAACATGTAGGGAGACGGGTTAACGCTCCTGAGCCTACGGTAGAGTGAAAAGCCCTCCCCGGACATCTCCCCGGAAAATCTCTGAGAAAGGACCACCTGGATGATATCCCCTGATACGATATGTTCCTTTGCCTTCCTGACTGCCTCTTCAAAATCCTCTTTTTTGTAATTTGATTTAAGGTCGGAGATTGAAAGATTGCTTTCATTTTTATTCTCCGGGATATTGCCCCTGAGTTTCAGGATGGTATCTTCAACCTCAAGACACGCCTTATTATATATATCCTTCAGATCGGCGCCGTCCTTTATAAAGGCGAAGCTCACCACCTTTATAAGATGGGTAAAATGATCAAAGATGACAATAACGCTGCATGCCATGAATATGGACTCGGGGAGATCCCGGTCAAGGGGTGAAATCCCCGGAAGACGCTCCCATTTTCTTATCAGGTCATAGTTGACATATCCCACAAGTCCTCCCTGAAACGATGGGAGGTCGTCCGATGCGACGGGTTTGAATCTCTTTGACAGGTCCCTCAGGACAAGCAGTGGATTTTCGATATCCCTGAAGACCTCCCTTTTATCGCCGTGACACACCTCTGTCTCATTCTCCCGCGAGACGACCTTTAAAAAGGGTCTGATCCCGATAAAGCTGTAACGTCCCCACTTGTTCCCGCTGTCGGCGCTCTCAAGGAGAAAGGAATAGGATGATTCTCTTATCTTAAGATATGCCGAGACAGGCGTCTCCGTATCGGCAAGAAATTCCTGGTACACGGGTATCAGATTTCCCTTAAGGGACATCTGTTGAAATTCTGAAAATGAAGGTTTTATGGCCATTCGTCGGCTCCTGAATAAAAAAGGCCGTGGGTCTCTGGGACCCACGGCCTTTTAATATTAATACACTGTGGGACCTCCTGGAGGCGCCCACGGTTAATATACTGTTAGACTAACGGGCTCCCCTCCTGAAAAGAGTTGAGCCGCCACCAATTCGCAGATAAATCAATAATCATATTTTTGCGTAAATTTTCCATAACTTTTTTTATATTTTTAAAAACATGAAATGTCAAGATCATATTTTTAATAATGATTCAGCCTTCATTATAAAACAACTTTTCAATCGAAGAGATAAGTATCAGACGAAGTCCGAATGCATGCTGTATACGCTGCCGCCCAGGACGCTCTCAACCTTTCCGTTAAGCTTGTGCATGACGGTCTGCATGGTCTTGTTCGTGGTATGTATCTCAGCGGTAAAACCGCGGATGCCGTCTTTCTGGGCAATCCTTGCCAGATACTTTATCATGAATGACCCGATACCCTTGTTCTGCCATTCATCAAGAACTACCAGGGCAACCTCTGCCCTGTTTGTCTTGTGGTCCAGATAATAGCCGCCGAATGCGACTATTACATCCCCTGTCGCCTCGGGCACAGTTCCAACCAGGCCGACCTCATTCCTGTGATCAACATATATAAAGTCCTGGATCTGTTTCTGGGGCAGTCTTTTCATCTGCCATCCGAAACGATAATAGATGGTGCCCTCTGAAAGCTTGTAAAAGAGGTCCTTCATCCTGCTCGAGTCTGTGGGATGGATAGGACGGAATTTTATCTTTGTCCCGTCATCCAGGAGCATTGTAGTAGTAAGCTCCTTGGGATAGACAAATAGCTTTCCTTCCACACTGGCCATTTCCGGCACCACATATCCGAATTCAATAGCCTTCTTTAATAACTCCGCGCGATAATCCGGATGGGCGATGCATATAAGGGCCATGGCGCGATCCTGAATGCTCTTGCCGTGAAGATAGGCAGTGCCGTATTCAGTCACTACATAGTGTATGTCACCGCGAGTGGTTACAACGCCGGCGCCGGGAGTTAAATAAGGCACGATACGGGAGACGGACCCTTGTTTAGCTGTTGAAGGCATAGCAAGTATGCTCTTTCCTCCCTCAGACCTGTTGGCTCCGCGGTTGAAATCCGACTGGCCGCCTATGCCCGACTTGAACTCCGTGCCCAGGGAATCGGAGCACGCCTGACCGGTAAGATCAATCTCAATAGCCGTATTGACAGCGACCATCTTGTCTTGCTGGCCGATGATCCTCGGGTCATTGACATACTCTGTCCGTCTGAAGGAAAACATCTTGTTGTTATCTATAAAATCATAGAGCTTTCGAGTTCCAAAACAGAAACTCGTCACTATTTTGCCGCGATCCAGGGACTTTCTCTTTCCCGTAACCGCGCCGGATTTCACCAGATCCACCATCCGGTCAGAGAGTATTTCAGTATGTACGCCAAGGTCTTTTTTATCAGTCAGATAATCCATAAGCACCTGCGGGACCTTGCCGACACCCAGTTGAATGGTTGATCCGTTTTCTATCAGGGCGGATATGTGTTCACAGATCTGCTTTATCTCTTCGGTTACCTCAATAGGCGGACTCTCTATGAGGGGCTCATCAACAGGGACAAGCACGTTCATCTCATAGATGTTTATCAGGCTGTCGCCGTAGGTCCTGGGCATCTGCTTGTTCACCTGAGCGATTACCAGCTTGGAATTCTCCACAGCCGCCTTAACGACATCCACAGAGATCCCGAGGCTGCACATGCCATCCTCGTCAGGCGGCGAGACCTGGATCAGCGCTACATCCAGGGGGACCTGTCCGTTGCTGAATAACCTTGGTATGTCCGAAAGCAGAATGGGGGTATAACTCCCGAATCCCTCCTTTACAATATCATGAATATTTTCGGAGATAAAAAAACTGTTTACCCGGAAACTGTCCGCCAGTTCCTTTTTGGCATAGGGCGCCTCCCCCATGGTAAGCAGTTGTATGATTTCCACATCCACAAGCTCACCGGAACGCGCAGTCATGGCCCTGACAAGGTTTAAGGGCTGCGCACATCCTGTGCCAATAAAGACGCGGTGCCCCGGCGCTATCTTCTTTACAGCCTCTTCCGGGGTCGCCACTACAACATTAAACTTGCTCTGCCAATCAGGCAGTATTTTAGTCTTGTTTTTAATTTCAGCCATTTTTCACCCAACTTTCCAAAAGCGTTATTCTTGCGTCAGCTGCCAGGGAATGAGTCCCGACCGAGCCTACAATAAATGGATTGATATCCATCTCGACGATCTGGGGGAAATCCGCCGCCAACTGACTTATATACTGCAAACCTGCCGCTATTGCCTCGATATCCACGGCCGCCTGTCCCCTTACCCCTTTCAGGAATTCGTAGGAGCGTGTGGATTCAAGCATCTTCAAGGCCTCTTCCTTTGTTACAGGTCCGAGATGAAAGGCGACATCCTTCATTACTTCAACAAATATTCCGCCGAGGCCGAACATCATCATCGGTCCGAATTGAGGATCCCTTGTCATGCCCAGGATTATCTCGCGCCCCTTGGGGGCCATCTGTTCAAGATAGACGCCTTCAAGACGGGCGTCCGGCACCCGGCGTTCCACGCGTATCATCATCATATCATAGGCGTCCCTGACCGCGTCCGCGTTCTGTAGATTGATCATTACGCCGCCGGCATCACTCTTGTGAATAATATCCCGTGAGACGATCTTCATGGCCACAGGACAACCTATATAATCTGCAAGCTCCGCCGCCTGATCGGCTGAAACGCAAAGCTCTCCCTTGGGGACTGAAAACCCGTAGGCCTTAAGGATCTTCTTGGAATCCGCCTCGCCCATCTGGACGCGGCCCATCCTCTGATATATCCCGAGTATGCGCTCCACGCGGCGCTTGTTGACCGTGAAACGGGCCAGGACCCTGGGCGGCCTGTCGCGCCATACGCTATAATCATACATAGCCTTGAGTGCATCCACGGCCCTTTCAGGGCTTGAATAATCAGGCAGGTTTCTGGACACCAGTTCTTCCCTGCCGGGAAGGACATTTTTCCCGCCCATAAAACAGGCAAGGAGGGGTTTGGTCCCGTTCGAACAGCCTGATATGATCTTTGCTGTCTCCATGGGCTTTGTCATGAGCTGCGGGGTAAGGAGCGTAATAACGGCATCGACCGCATCCGATTCCATCGCGGCCTTTACAGCCACGGCATAACGTTCCGGGTCCGCATCGCCCAGGACGTCGATGGGATTCCCGATGCTTGCGGCCTCGGGAAGCTTTTTTTTCAGGGCAGTGGCGCTCTGGGTATCAAGCTGCGCCACCTTCAGACCGGAGTTTTCAATGGCATCGGCGCAGATGATCCCGGGGCCGCCCGCGTTTGTTACAATGGCAACTGATCTGCCCCTGGGCAGGGGCTGCATGGACAGGGCAGTTGCGAAATCGAACAGCTGCTGGAAATTATCCGCCCTGATTATCCCTGACCGTCTGAAGGCCGCGCCATAGGCGACATCGGCCCCGGCCAGGCTCCCCGTGTGGGAAGAAGCGGCCTTTACCCCGGCTGACGTGGTCCCTGCCTTGAATATTACGACAGGTTTTTTTGATGTCACCTTTTCAGCTGTCCTTATAAATTCTTTTCCGTCAATAATGTTTTCAAGATATCCTATTATTACCTTGGTCTCTTCGTCTTCTCCCAGCGCCTCAAGGAGGTCTATCTCATTTATGTCCGCCTTGTTTCCTATGCTTATAAGCTTGGCGAGGCCGAGACTCCTGGCATCGGCCCAATCCAGTATAGCGGCGCATATAGCGCCTGACTGGGACATTACAGAGATGTTGCCTCTTTTGGGCATATTCCTTGCGAAGGTCACATTCAGGTTATGATATGTGTTGATGAGACCCAGGACGTTGGGACCCAGGAGACGGACGCCCCTGGTCTTACATATGCCCGCAATCTCTTTTTCAAGCCGCGCGCCTTCCGCATCAACTTCCTTGAACCCGGCGGTTATGACTATAATAGCCTTTGCACCGGCAGAGATGCAGGACATGACTGCGGACTTTACAGCCTGAGTCGGCACTGCAATAACGCCGAGCTCTATGGTATCATTATAGTCGGACAAATCTTTATAACATTTTACGCCCAGTATTTCTCCTGCCTTGGGATTTACCGGTATAATCTGCCCCTCATATTTACCGTTAATCATATTGGAAAGCACCGCGTATCCGACCTTGTCAGGAGTCGCAGATGCCCCGATAACGGCAACGGAAGAAGGTTTAAAAAAATAATCAAGCATATAATTCTTAACTCCTTTGCTGTGTATTAGTAATTTTTAAAAAGAATCTAAACAATATAGTTCTATGAATTATCCTTACCGAAATTTTTTAGTAAGGATAATACAATTAAAAAAAATTATCAAATATCAATTAATCATCATGCAATATCAATATATTGGGCCATGGCCCATCAAAATCAGTTGAAATACAGGTCTATGATGCCTTTTCAAGGGCCCAGTCTTCTATATCCACCTCCAGGGATCGATGCAGGAGATCAACGGATACGACAATCTTATTGCCCTGCCCTTTAGGTCGAAGGTAGAATCCTGTCAGACCTTTTAAAGGTCCTTCCATGATCATTACCCTGTCCCCTTTATTGATATAATCCCTGTTCTGGACTGAACGGTCGGTCCCGTCAAGGATCATCAGGGAATTGATTTCTTCATCCATGGCGGGGACAGGCTTGCCGTCAAATCCTATGAGACGGACAACCCCTGCCGTCTTGAGAATATTCAAATATTCTTCCGGATCAAGGGTGGTGTTCACAAAAACATATCCCGGCAACAGGGGGACAAGTATCTTTTTATGTCTGTCTTTTCTGCGGCTTATAACCTGAATGCGCGGCAGAAAGACCTCAATCGATTTAGTGTAAATACCGTCATATACCTTTTGTTCAAAACGGCTCCTGGTGTGAACCGCATACCATTTGCCTGACTTCTGATCCATAAAACATAGACCCTTTCCGGGACTTTCGATCTTTGATATCCTGGGATTTTCATATATCCTGTCATAGCGAAAACGAAAATCATCAAGGAATCAATCTCTCCCTTTTATATGAACTCAACAATCTCCGATGAGGCCTCTATTCTCAAGTCGATATCTATTTGGTTTATTAGATGGATATCCACATGAGCAGTTGCCGAAAATCGAATAATTAGAGTGATCAATAGTTGGATGCATGACATTTGTCAAGTAATTTGGGCGCCGGGTTAACTCATCATTAATCCATCGGTTATACAGGTGAAAAATAAAAAAGTATTACATCACATGTCCTGCAATCCAAAAATATTATGGTCTCTTGTGAGCTTTTAAATTAAGTCGAAACAACTATGAATGAGGGCTTTTTCACTGTTCCACCCAATAATCCGCCAGAACCTCAGCCTGCTTTAATACGGTATCAATGGCCTTCTGTTGTTTATCAGGAGGGTAACCATCTTTATTCAAGGTACGCTTCACGATGACCATGAGTTTTGCCCTGGAGCTTTCTTTCATTGCCCAATCTATTGTTGCATTCTTCCGCACCTTTTCCGCAATCTCGCGTGCAATGCTTTTCAAAGTCTCATCGCCTAAGACTTTTACAGCGCTGTCGTTTATCTCTAACGCGGTATAGAAGGCAAATTCGTCTTTTGTTAATTTCAGTTTCTCCGCCAGACCGTCCACAGACCTGATTTGTCTGGCTATTGCCAATAATTCTTCAATGATCTCCGCAGTCGTCAGAAGGTTATTCTGATATTTTTTAATAGAAGCCTCAAGCATTGCCAGTAGGTTCTTTCCCTCAGTAATATTGAATGTCAGTCTCACTCTTATCTCATCATTCAGTATCTTCTTCAACAATTCAAGGCCAAGGTTCGTGTGCTTCATCTCCTTTACTTCCTGGAGGAATTCTTCTGAGGGCAATGAAATGTCAGGTTTTTTGATTCCTGCTGCGTCGAAAATATCCACGACATCGGTTGATTCACCGCCTGATTCACAATCTGACGTATTGCCGACTCATAATTCGCTTTATGGCTGTTATCCCCTTCTCCTTCAAACTTCAAAAGCCGCGCTCGGACGGCCTGGAAAAAGGCGATTTCATCGGACAGAGCAAGTGCATCTTCATGGGGAACAGCAAGGGCGAAGAGCCTTGAAAGGGCTGTAGATTCCTTTACAAAGCGCTCTTTCCCCTGCTCCTTAGAAAGCACAAATTCCTCTGATTGAAGTATCAAGGAAAGACGCTCTGCTATGCCGTCGCTGAAAAATCGCATATAATCAAAGCCGTGAAACATCTGCCTCACGACCTCGATTTTTTCAAAAAGCATCTCCAGCGCCTTTGCCTGTGTCTCGGCAGGATCGCCCTTTCCCCCGGAATTGGAATAAAAGGCAAGTGCCTCCTTAAGCGCGTTGCCTATCCCGATGTAATCAACGATGAGTCCGCCCGGTTTGTCCATGAATACGCGGTTTACCCGCGCGATTGCCTGCATCAGGGTATGCCTTTTCATTAGCTTGTCGATATAGAGCGTATGGAGACATGGGACATCAAAACCTGTCAGCCACATATCACGCACAATGACCAGCTTCAAAGAGTCCTGCGGATCTTTCATTCGGTTGGAAAGCACGCGTCGGTCTTCCTTGTTTGTCCGATGATATGCAGGTATTACAAGGCTGTCAGGATCTTCCGGATCGAACTCCATTTTATCCGATGAGGAAGAGGTCATGACGACCTTCA
>Ga0153915_10001276_pt1 | contig 23205 bp, 19 predicted proteins | sample Opewatmetagenome_2_FD_107003 | JGI IMG/M metagenome (GOLD analysis project Ga0153915, IMG submission 107003) | Freshwater wetland microbial communities from Ohio, USA - Open water 3 Core 3 Depth 3 metaG | ecosystem: Environmental > Aquatic > Freshwater > Wetlands | place: USA: Ohio, Lake Erie...
CTTCAGAAAAGTCTCTACGGCATCGGGATTGGCCGGCTTCCCGATGAAGTCGGCCACATCGAGGGTAAAGAAATCGCAGTAGGGCGCAAACCGGTCCACCGTCGCGACGCCGATGTGGTCCGCATCGACGTGGTAGGGGCCGTCCCAGCCGCTCTCCTTGATTGCCCTTTCGGCGGCAGCGCGCTGGTCGGAGGGCTCGGTCCCGATGAGGACGTGCTCGCGGTTGCTCTTGTTCCAGACGATGGCCGCCGTCACTCCCTTCTCACGGGCCTTCTTGAAGGCAGAGAGCTGCGCGACGCCCTGGCGGCCGAAGCGATCACCGGTTCCAATAGAGTACTTCTCGATCGTTTTCATATCACCCTTTCCCGGCACGCTGGCCGGACAGGTTCCCCGGCCCGCGCACTCCAAGGCTGTGTCTGGCCTTTGCTCTCAAGTCCGGCCGTTGACTTTTCCCTGCCGGCGTCAGGACTCAAGCAGGGGGGCGAGCCGAGCGATGGATGCTCGAAGATCGCTCTCGATGTCCTTCGTCACGTTTCCTTCTATCGCAAGCCGGCCGTGGTAATCGATATCTCTCAGCAACCGGATGATGCGCGCGAAATCAATTGCGCCGAGGCCCGGGAAAAGCCGGTTGTTGTCCGAGAGATGTAAAGAGCTGAAGCGGTCACGATGCCGGCGCAGACTTTCGAACATATCGGCTTCTTCGATGTTCATGTGAAACGTGTCGGGCAGGACCTGAGCACAACGGGCGCTGTAATCCCGCAGGAATGCCGCCGCCTCTTTTATCGTATTCGCCACCGAAGACTCATATCGGTTCGTCGCTTCGATGAGAACAGCGACCGATCTCTCCTCAGCCCTCGGGACGATCTCCGCCAGGGATCGCGCGAAACGTTTTCGCGCCTCTTCGCCGTCCTGCGCGACGCCGCCCTTGAGGAAGCCGATGATGACGCCCGCGTTCGACCCAGCAACCCAATCGATCATTTCCCTGCACTTGTCCACGGATTGTTGTCGCACGCTTTCGCTGGAATGCGACAGCGAGAGTCCCGCCTGCTTCGCCGTAAGTCCCGTGGCGAGCATGGACAGCTCGAGATCGAACTTCCCCTTGAGGAAGCTTCGCACCGCCTCCGGCTCGAAGCTCCGGGGATCGCTCATGTTGAGCTCGACACCCCAGAAGGAAAGCTCGCGCAGCGTCTCAAGGAGCGACTGGAAGGCCGCGCTGGTCCCGTAGTCGTTCGGGAGGACCGTCTGAAAGGACAGGGGGAATCGGTAGCGCAACCTACAGCTCGGCGCGTTCGACATCGTTCACGCGATTCCCCCGACCTTCAAGGGCCTGGTGCGCTCCTTACCCTCATCCCTTGGCGAACGGACCGATGTACGGCAGCTCGAACACCGACTTCCAGCCCGGGCTGAACGGCTCCTTGAGGAACGGCTCCAGCTCTTTGGGGTCACGCAGCGTGATCTGATCGATCGGAGGGAGCTTCCCGGGGGGGAACGCATCCAGGATCTGGTCTACCACCAAGGTGAGGTAGCTGAGGATGGCGGCGATCGGCCGCTTGGCCTTCTCCGCGGTTGCAAGCGACGGCTCGCCCACCACCCCTTCGGGGGTACCTCGCCTCTCGATGGCCGCATGCCCCTCGCCTTCCGACCAGCGATGGGGTCGTCGCCATGGATCCACCGAGGTGTCGAAGTGGCCTCCGGGAAGATACGTCGGCCCCCGGGCGTCTTTGACGTACTTCATGTCAATCATGTCGGCGAACATGAGCAGGCCCACGGCAGTTTCGCTCTCATCCGCGTGGATGAAGGTCGTTTCAAGGGAGTCCGCCCGGTCGATGGGAATGAAGAACTCTCGCACCCCCCGGTGCCAATCCAGGACCTGGAAGATCCCGGGAAGCTGGAAGCGCTTGAGAAACTCGTGCAGTGCCGTCTCCAGCATCCATAGCTGGCCGTGGTTGTTGATGATGATCTGCTTTCTGTAGCCGTCGTTCCACAGACCCAGCATCACGTAGATCAGGTTCTCCACCACCACTTCCTGGGGCACCATGATCGTCCCCGGCATCCCCAGGTGGTGGTAAGGGTGCCCGCCGTAGTTCAGCGGCGGAGCCGCCAGGTTTACCTCTCGCCCCTTCTTGGCGGTGAAGCGGCGCACCCCCTCGCAGATCTGCGTGACCATGAAGTTGTCCAGGCCGCTGTTGGCATGATCGCCATGGTTCTCCGTGGTGCCGACGGGGATGAGGACAATGTCGTTCTTCCTGCGTTTCTCGTTCTGCCTCGCCCGCGGCGTCGTCTGGATATAGGATCCTGCCTTGCCCAGCTCAGAGGGCGAAGGTATCTCGTATTCCTTGAGGATCGCCTCGATGCGCGACATGGGAGCGTCAAAGACTTCCTTCTTGAGCCTCCCGACCTCGTTATCTTCGAAGACGATGAGCGGATGGCTTGTCGTCAGGAACTTCGTCTCTGCCTTCGTTTTTGCCATTGGCGTCTCCTTCAATTTCCGGGATTCACGCAGCTGATCTTGGACTCTTTTTTGTCCGTGCGAAGGCTCACGATATGGTCGGGAACCTGCGCGAGGGCCACTTCCTTGGTGATCATGGGCCGCATATCCATGCCGTTTGCCATCATCTGGATGACATGCGGGAAGGTGCCGTCCCCCGAGTGCCCCTGCGTGCCGACGATCTGCGCGCGGCGCACCTGGAGCACCTCTCCCGTGACCGGCATCTTCGCGTCCGCGCGCGCAACCACCACGACGGTCGCGTTCAGCGTACGCCCCTCCCAGATGCACTCCTCGATCTGGGGATACACCACGGTGGGAAGGCCGGTCGCTTCGAGGTAGAGCTTGGCGCCCATGCCGTGGGTGATCTGGAGCACGCGCTCCTTCAGGTCTTCCCTCAACGGGTTGATCACCTCGTCCGCGCCAAGCTTCTTTGCCACCGCGGCGCGCGCGGGCTCGGGCTCCGAGAGGATGACCTTTGCCCCGCCGGCTCGCTTGAGGATAGCGATCGCGGCCAGGCCAACCGGGCCGGAGCCGCAGATGACGACGTTGTCGCCCGGCCGGATGCCTCCCCCCCGCACGATCACGCCCGTGTAGGCGACGCTGCATGGCTCCACCATGCTGCCCAGCCGGAACACATCCGCCTCGTTGTGGTGCTCGCGCAGCGGATCGAGACTCCACACGGTTCGGTCAGGAACGACGAGGTACCTGGCAAAGCCGCCATTTACGTTGAAGCCGATCTCATCGAGCCTCTCGCAGTGGTTGGGAAAGCCGTCCGCGCAGGGCTGACACGAGCCGCACCAGAGCATCTCTTCCGTGCAGACCCACTCCCCGCCTTTGAAAGGCTTGTTCGTTGTCTTGTCCTTGGCTCCTGGGCCGCAGTCCCGGACAATCCCGGCAAGCTCATGGCCGAGCGTGCAGGGAAACCCGGTAAGGCCCGGGTAGAAGATGTATCCGTCCTTCTCCTGCTGGGCCATGTGGACGTCGCTTCCACAGATGCCGCACTGCCTGACTTCGATAAGAACCTCTTTCGGGCCTGGCTTGGGCACCGGCACGTCTTCTATCACGAGCTTCGGGTTCCGCCAGACGCGGCTTCCCAGGTAAGTCTGCTTCCTGTCGATGTCCTTCGCGCCAATCTTGAATCCAGGCTTGGGTTCCCAATCCGCGTACAACCTTACTGCTTTCATCTTTGTCTCTGCCATTTCCTGGTCCTCCCCCCTTGTGAGCGCTGATGTCGCTGCAAACGTTTGCAGCGCGTAAACCACCTTATCGCAGGGCTGTGATATCCGTCAAGCCGCCTCCTGGCCTTCTTGCTCTGGCAGGATTGTCCAAGGCGCTTCCTCTTGGCTCACCCCTTGATCGCGCCGAACGACATCCCGCGAACGAGATATCTCTGAACGGAAAAGGCAAAGATCAGGACGGGTATCATGGTGATGGTGCCTGCAGCGCCCATCTGTCCCCAAAGGATCTTGTACTGCGTAAGCTGGGACGACACCAGGATGGGCAGGGTGGAAGAGGCGCTGGTCTGGGTGAGGATCAGCGCGAAGAGAAACTCCTGCCAGGACAGAATGATCGTAAAGATGGCCGTCGCCGCGAGGCCCGGAACCACCAGGGGGAGCGAAATGCTACGGAACGCGCGCATTCTGGAGCAGCCATCCACCATCGCCACCTCCTCGAGGTCCCGGGGAATCTCGACGAAAAACCCGCGCATCATCCAGACGACGAAGGGGATGTTGAACGCGGTGTAGGCGATCACCAGGCCGAGCCGGGTGTTGATGAGCCCCAGGAAGCGCATGAGCTGAAAAAGGGGAATGACGGTTACGATAGGCGGAAACATCCGTGTCGAGAGGATCCAGAACGACACCCGAGCTGTCCACTTTCCCGGCAGTCGGAAGCGCGCAAGGGAAAACGCCGCGAGGGTCCCGATGACGATCGTGACCACGGCCGTGCAGATCACGACGATCACGCTGTTGGCGAGATAGGAGAGAAGGCCGTAGGTCCACAGCTCCGTATACCGACTTCCGGTCGGGTGCGGAGGAACAAGCATGGGCGGGACGGCGAAGATGTCCACGTCGGTCTTGATGGAGGTGCTGATCACCCACACCACGGGGAAGATGACGACGACCGCCGCAAGCACGAGCAAGATGAAGCGGAGGACTTTCCACGTCATTGGGTGAACACCTCCTCCGCTCGGAGGCGGCTGATGAAGATATTGCTGATGACCGTGGTCAGGATGAGCAGGATGAACGACATGGCGGTGGCATAGCCGACGTTGAAGAACCGGAATCCGGTCTGGTACACGTAGAGGCTCAGGGTTTCCGTCGCATTCGCCGGGCCCCCGCCCGTCATCACGAACACCTGGTCGAAGATGCGCAGCGTGTCCATCAGACGCAGGAGCACGGCGATGAGGACTGCGGGAGTGAGGAGCGGGAACGTGATGTGGCGGAACTCCTGGAACCACGTGGCCCCGTCCACCTTTGCTGCCTCGTAGGGATCGGTGGGGATGGCCTGGAGCCCGGCGAGCAGGATGAGGAACATGAACGGCGTCCATTCCCAGACGTCGACCAGGATGAGGGAGAACAGCGCGGTCTTTGGTCCGGCCTCCCAGAGCATGCCCTTGATGCCCACCAGCCCGAGCAGCCAGTTCGCCACCCCGTACTGCTGAATGTAGATGATCTTGAAGATGATGGCCGCGACGATGGGCGGAAGCATCATGGGGGTCAGGAAGATCGTTCGGAAGATGTTTCGCGCCAGGAACTTCTCCGTCAGGATGAGCGCCAGGGCCAGCCCGAGAATGAACTCCACGATCACGCCGGCGCAGGTGTAGATCGCGGTGTTCTTCAGCGCGTTCCAGAAGAGCTGGTCCTTGACGATCTGAGTGAAGTTTCCTAGCCCGACAAAGGCTCGAGCCCCGGTTCGCACGTCGACGGTCTCCAGGGAGGCAGCGACCGCGAAAACCAGAGGGTAGATGGTCAGGACCAGCAGAAGGATGATCGTAGGCGCAAGCAGGAGATACTTGAGGGTGGAATCGGGCAGGTTGAGCTTCTGCCTCGGTGTCATGCCTCCTCCCTTCTTTGTGGGCGGAAGAACCACCGGGCGGCTCCCCGCCGCCCGGTGGAATACAGATCGCGAGAGATGCGCCTTACTTGATATAGCCGGCTTTCTTCATTAGCGCAGTGATATCTGTCTGGGCGCCCGCCAACGCATCCTGCGGCGTCATGGTCCCTGCCACCACTTTCGAGAGATAGATGCCGAACGTATTCTCCACCTCGTTCCAGTTCGCAATGCGGGGTCGGGGGGTGGAGTTGCTGATCGCCTGCAGGAGCATCGGGAAGTAGCTGAACTGCGGCGTGGCCATCAGCTGCGGATCGGTGAAAACGGACTTCCTCGTCGGCGGATTGCCAAACTGCGTGACTCCTGTCTTCTGCCCGTCAACCGAGGTTGCCCACTCGAGGAAGTCGAACGCCGCCTGCTTGTTCTTCGAGGCCGCGGGGATTGCTGCAAGCCAGTGCCCGATCTCGGACGAACCCACCGTCGCTTGGGACGGGATGGGACCAAAGCTGATCTTGCCGACGACCTTGGACTTGGTGGGATCCTGGAAGTCCGCCACGAAGGCGGGCCAGTTGATCATCATGGCGGCGTTCCCTTCGAGTTCAAAGGTCGAAAGCTGCTGGGCATCAAAGCTGGCAGCGCCGGGGGGCGCGATCGAGACGAGCTTCGTGAGGCAGGTGACGGCCGCGAGCGCCTGAGGCGTGTCCAGCGTGACCTTCGTGAAGTCGGCGTTGAACATGTTTGCCCCAAAGCTCCAGAGAATCGGCATGAAGTCTGCGACGACCGGGTTGCCCTGCGTTCCGCGCAGGACGTATCCGAACATCGTGCCGCCGCCGCTGTCCGTCACTTTCTTGCCGACGTTGATCACGTCATCCCAGGTTCTCGGGCCGTTCGGCATTCCGTACTGGTCAAGAATGTCTTTGCGGTAGAAGAACATCTGGGCGTTCCCCACGGCGGGAAATGCGTAAATCAGCCCTGTCGCGTAAGGGTACTTGCAGACTGCAGTCGACTTGTCGATAAAATCAGACGAGAGTCCTCCCTGGTTGATCGCCACGAAATAGGGAGTCAGGTTGGTCAGCCACTTGTTCTCTGCGAACTGCGTAAACCAGGGGTCGTCAAGTAGAACGATGTCATAGAGCCCCGTCTTCTGGGACAGGTCGAGTACTTCCTTCTCATAGATGTTCGAATAGGGGGCCGCAACAACCTCTACCTTGATTCCCTTCGTCTGGCCCCACTGGCGCAAGGCCTGGGCGAGGCCGTTGCCCTCGGGAGCGTTGTTTGTCGCCAGCACGAGCTTGCCGGTCCCTCCAGCAGGCTGTTCCCCCGCTCCTCCCGCAAAAGCGGCTCCGATCAGCAGGAGTCCGAAGGCCAATATGACGAGAAATTGCGAAAGTTTCCTCATATGACACTCCCCTTCAACCGCTCAGTTCCCTGAAATGCCTCAGGCATTTCCCCTCGTGCATTCAATCCCTTATGCATGGATCGATGGGTCGGTTCTCTCACCTCCTTTCCCGACAAGAGCCGCAGGAAGCACGATGCCGTGCCCCTTTCGGCCGCACCCTTCTTCATCATGCTTTTCTTCCGTCGTCGATCTCCGCAATGCTCACCGGGCGGCCTTCTGCCAGCGACTTCTTTGCCGCGAACCCCATCAGGAGGGGTTTCAGCCCGTCGATGTCGCCCACCGGGCTGGGCTTCCCTTCTATCACCGTGTCGAAAAACGCGTTCAGCTCGTCCAGGAACGCCTGGTGGTAGCGCTCGAGGAAGAAGTACAGGGGCTTGTCCCCCGCAACCCCCGACTCGTTGGCCAGGGTCACGGAGGTCGGCGTGTCGTTGGCGCAGGACAGCACTCCCTTGGACCCGAAGACCTCCACCCGCTGATCGTATCCGTAGGCAGCCCTGCGCGAGTTGTCGATCACGCCCAGGCAGCCATTCTGGAAGGTGATCGTCACCACCGCGGTGTCCACATCGCCGGCGTTTCCGATGGCCGGATCCACCCGGACGGCGCCTTTGGCATACACCTCCACGGCATCTGAGCCCGCCAGGTAGCGAGCCATGTCAAAATCGTGGATCGTCATGTCCAGGAATATTCCACCGGACACCTTCACGTACTCGGCCGGGGGAGGAGCGGGATCCCGGGAGGTGATGCGCAGAATGTGGGGATCCCCGATTGCCCCCTGCTGGACCAGGTCGCGGATGCGGCGGAAGTTGTGATCGAATCTCCGGTTGAACCCGACCTGGAGGGTCACCCCGGCCTTCTGCACTGCGGCGATCGTTTTCTTCACCTTCGCCACGGTGAGGTCCACCGGTTTCTCGCAGAACACATGCTTCCCGCTCTCCGCTGCGGCCACGACCATGTCCGCGTGCGTGTCGGTGGAGCTGCACACCAGGACCGCTCCGATCTGCGGGTCCGCGAGAATCTCGCGCACATCCGCGCTCACCTGGGTGATGCCCAGAGCCTTCGCCCAATCGCGGGCCTTGTCCGCCGCGATGTCCGCGATCCGAGTGATCGTCACGCGCGGGATGTGACGGGCGATGTTCTCCGCGTGGATCCGTCCGATTCTCCCCGCGCCAATCAATCCGACGTTCATCCGCGCCTCCTCAACCCTGCCTTGCTAGATCATCACGGCGGGACCAGCCGGCCGCCGCAAGGTGACCGCGATGTCTTGCGCGTGCTTCATGCCGGGCCTTCCCAACCCGACGACCCCGATGCGCTCCTTGTCCGTGACTCGGATCCGGCCCGTGAGCGCCCTCCTGCGACGCTGGTCTCGCGTACGATCAGCTTTGGAGTGAGGAGGATGCGCCGGGCTTCCCGCCGCGCGGCGCCGGCATGCCGGCCGCGAATCAGCTCGATGAGCCGTTCGCAGGTCACCAGGGAGAGCTCCTCCCGCGGCTGGTGGACCGTGGTGAGGGAGGGACGGATGCAGGCGGCGAGGTCGGTGTCATCGTAGCCGACCACGGCGAGGTCCTGGGGAACGCGCAGACCCAGCTCCTTGACGGCGAGCAGGCACCCGATTGCCATGAGGTCGTTGGCCGCGAAGATCGCGTCATAGCCGCCGATGGACTCCCGGAAGCCCATCAACGTATCGTAGCCGGATTCCATGGTCATGGTTCCCGCGAGCAGATCCTCGGGGCCCAGGGGGAGCCCCGTCTCGACAAGGGCCCGGCGAAACCCGGCAAGCCGAAGCCCGCATTCCCGCCGCGACTCCTTCTCCCCGTCTGCGGTCACGCAGAGCACGCGCTTCTTCCCGATTGCCGCGAGGTGCCTGCCGGCGATGTATCCGCCGTACTCGTTGTCCGGATAGATGATGTCGACGTCCGGGGGGCAGGGATCGGGCGGGGGATAGTGGGAGAAGACGAAGGGCATCTCGTTGGCGTGGAGGTAGTCGATCAGCTCCCGCTCGATGAGGGGCTGCAGGATGATGAGGCCGTCCACCTTCTTCCTCGACACGAGCTTGCGGATATTGTCCACGCCGGTACAGTGATTGTTCTGGAAGGCCACGATGAGATCGATGTCGTTGCACTCCAGGACGCGGCGCAGCGAGCTGTGCAGCGTGCCGTGGTAGAGATTCACGACGAAGCGATCGTACTCGGGCGGGAGGATGATGCCGATAGTCCCGACGCGCCGGGTGATGAGGCTCCGCGCATGGGCGTTGAACTCGAAGCCCATCTCGTCCGCGATTTCCCGCACGCGTTTTCTCGTCTTTTCGGGGATGAGGGTCGAACCGTTCAGGCTCCGAGATACGGTAGCAATGCTGACGCCAGCGGTTTTCGCGACGTCTTTCAGCGTTGTCCCTTTGCAAGCGTTTGCAGCCACCCCGTATCTATTGCGCCGATATTCCGGTTTGTCAAGGCCGGGGATCCCGCGGCGCCCCCGGGGGCTACGAACTCAAAAACTCGATGCTCTTGTTCAGCGCCGCGGCGAGGGCCTTTGGGCTCATCGCCTGGACCTCGGGGGAGAACGGCTCGAAGGAGATGTCTCCCTGGTAGCCGAGGGAGATCATCCGGGCGAGCTGGTCCCGGCTGGCCATGCGGTCCGACGGGCCGACGAGCACTCGGTGGCCGTCCTTGCAGGCGCGTTTCGGCACGTCGGCTTCCACGCCCGAGCCGTGGATGAGGCCCGCCAGCCGGGAGGCGAACTCCGCGTCGATGTCCTTTTCCGTGTCCGGCCCCAGGTAGTGGTGGAAGGTGTCGAACACGACGCGGTAGCAGCCGAATGCGGAGCGCTTCACCGCTTCCCCCGCGACCACGATGGACGACAGGGAGGACTCGGGGAACCCCAGCGGCTCCACCCAGCCCTCGATTCCCCGGCGGGTGAACGCCGGGCCGAACGCCGCCAGGGAGGACACCGTCTCTTCCACCTTGCTCCGGGCGTCGCGGTGGTCGTTCGTGTCGTTGTTCGGGCACATCACGACGGCCGTGCACCGCAGGGCGGCGGCCACGTCGAGGATCTTCTCCAGCTCCGCGAGGTTCTTCTCCTGTACGGTCCGGAGGTTGAACTTCTGCAGGGCGTTGATGCTGATGATGCGGATCCCGCGGCGCCGGGCCGCTTCTGCCGCCTCCGCCGGCGGCAGGCGATCTACCACGGCGCCGCCCGGGAGGTCGTTGCGAATCTCCACCTTGGAGAGGCCCAGATCCTCCGCCGTGAACCGGAAAAAGTCATCCAGGCCGAGGGACGGGCAGGCGATCCTGTTCAGCGCGAACCGTGCTCGCTCGATCATGCGGGCTCTTCCTTTCTATTCTATATCTATCCTGCCTCGATTGTACCGCCTCGGGGTGATTTGAACCAGCGAGTATCGGTGAGTACCTTACTGTGGAAGAATGCAAGGAGGACCGACATGATTACCGCGGTCGAGCCGAAGAAGCTTCGCTACTGGGTCGGGGGCGAATGGAAGAGCTCCCGCACCGATCACTATATGGATTGCTATGACCCCTCCATCGGAGAAGTGGTTGCGCGGACTCCCCAGTGCACCCCCGCCGAGGTGGAGGCGGCCATCGCGGCGGCCAAGGCCGCCTTTCCCGGGTGGGCGGACACCCCGCCCAACAAGAGAGTCCAGGTGCTCTTCCGCATGAAGACGCTCCTGGACAAGCACCAGGAGGAGCTCACCCGGCTGGTCGCCGAGGAGCACGGCAAGGTCTGGGACGAGGCCCAGGGAGACGTGCTGAAGGTTACCGAGGTCGTGGAGTTCGCCGCGGGTGCCCCGCACCTGCTGAAGGGGCCCGCGATCATGAACGCCACCCCGGGCTACGACACCACGCAGATCCTGGAGCCCGTGGGCGTGTTCGCAGGCATTGCCCCCTGGAACTTTCCGGCCATGATCCCCATGGGATGGATGGCCCCCCTGTGCATCGCCACGGGCAACACGATGGTGATCAAGGCGGCCAGCTTCGTGCCCCGCAGCTCGATGCGGATCATGGAGCTGTGGGCGGAGGCCGGGCTTCCCCGAGGGGTGCTCAACCTCGTGACCTGCTCCCGGAAAGAGGCGGAGATATTGTTGAGCCATCCCGACGTGAAGGGCATCTCCTTCGTCGGGTCCACGTCCGTGGGAAAGCACATCTACGCCACGGCCGCCGCGCACGGCAAGCGCGTGCAAGCGCTCACCGAGGCCAAGAACCACGCCCTCGTCCTTCGGGACGCGGCGCTGGAGCGCACGGCCCGCGGCATCGTGAACTCCGCCTGCGGGTGCGCGGGGGAGCGCTGCATGGCTCTTCCCGTGGCCGTCGTGGAAGAGAAGATCGCGGACGAGCTGGTGGAAACGCTGGTCAAGGTCATGAAGGAGCTCAAGGTGGGGCCGGCCTATGACAGGTCCAGCCAGCTCGGTCCCCTGGTCAACGACGAGCACCGGCGCAGCGTGATCTCGTGGATCGAGAAGGGGGTCCAGGAGGGCGCGGAGCTCGTGCTGGACGGCCGCGGCCTGACCGTGCCCGGCTACGAGAAGGGGTTCTATCTCGGGGCGACGCTGTTCGACCACGTGAAGAAGGGCATGAGCGTTGGGGACCGCGAGATCTTCGGCCCGGTGCTCTGCATCAAGCGCGTGAAGGACTTCGAAGAAGGCGTGGAGCTCATCAACGAGAGCGAGTTCGGCAATGGCAGCGTGATCTACACCCAGAGCGGGTACCATGCGCGCGAGTTCACCAAGAGGTCGCACGCGGGAATGGTCGGCGTGAACGTCGGCATCCCCGTGCCGCTTGCCATGTTCGGGTTCACCGGGCACAAGGCCTCGTTCTTCGGAGACCTGCACACCATGGGCACCGACGGCGTGCGGTTCTTCACCGAGCAGAAGAGCGTCACGGCGCACTGGTTCTCCGCCGCGGAAGCGCGCGAGGGCAGGGTGCGCAACAGCTGGGACGGAATGATCTGAGCGATTGACCGACGAGACGGGGGCGCCCCGCCACGGGGCGCCCGTCCGTCTGTGCATCGTCCGGTGCCCGGCGGGGGGAACCGGGGTCCGGGCGTCCTTGCTGAAATCCGCTGCGCGGACTATGATGCCGCAACGGCAGCACGAGCCGCCGCGGCATCCATGCTCTTCAGCGAAGACCGGCTTCTCATATTCTGGACCAATCCCACCAAGGAGATTCCCCTTCGTCCGCATCGCCCCGAGCGATACCCCCGGGAGGACGCGCGTCACTGGTATGACGAGGAGTACGCGGGCTGGGGCATCGAAAAGGTGCAGATGCCGGAGTCTCCCGGTGACGGTCCGCGCGGGAAGCGGGTGGCATACATCCAGCCCGGTACCCACCCCTACCACGTGGCCTTCGGCGAAGGGCTGGTCCGGATCGCCGAGCGCTCGGGCGTGCGCCTGCAGACCTATACCGCGTCGATGACCGAGCAGAGCCAGGACCGGGAGGTAGCGCGTGCCATCCAGGATAGACCGGACCTCGCCATCCTCGTTCCCATCAGCTCCCGGGCCTGCACGCCCTGGGTCCGAGACATGCATGCCAAGGGTATCCCGGTGATCGTGAGCAACTATATCCCCGAGGTGGAGGCCTACCGCTACATCCTGGCATGGTGCGGGCCCGACGACTGGGGCCAGTTCCGCATGCTCGCGCGCACGCTCGCGGACCTCATGGGGCGCGAGGGCGGCTACGCGATCATCCGCCACATCCCGGGCTCCTCCTGCCACGACGCCCGCACGTGGTCCGTGGTGACCGAGCTGGCCGCCTCGGCTCCCGGCATGAAGTGCCTGGCCATGGGCGAGGCCTGCCGGGACGGGGTCTTCGACCCGCAGGAGGCGCGCCGCCTGGTGGAGACATGGATCGCGGCGTACGGGAGGGAGTTGCGCGGCATCGTCAGCCCGGACGACGACATCCTGGTGGACGGTATCAACGAGGCGGTTCGTGCCGCCGGCCGACTGGACATCGTGCGGGTGGGGGCCGGCAGCACCCACAAGGGAATGCAGCTCTTGAAGGATGGCGGCCTGCACGCCATCACCTTCCAATCCGCGCAGGCCGACGGGGCGCTGGCCATGAAGACCGCAGCGGACTGGTTCGCGGGCCTGGACGTCCCCCCCATTGTCTACCTTCCCCGGCACATCATCACCCGCAAGAACGTGGACGACTTCCTCTCCAAGAAGCCGGAGTTCTCGTCGGTCTCCCTGGAGCTGCTCACGCGGGCCGTGCGGGAAGGCAGCGAGGAGCAGGTGGACCGCTTCTTCGAAGACGCCTACCAGAGCCTCCTGGACTCCGAGCTCATGAGCCCGGAGTTCTTCCGCGGCTTCTGCCTGGAGGTGCTCTCCACGCTCATCCACATGTTGAAAAACAACGACGTGGACGAGCGCGCCGTCTTCGGGGACTACGAGAGCCTGTACCGCAACCTCTTCAACCAGAAGACGCCCCGCAATGCGATGGAGTGGATGACGCGCCTGGCCAAGGAAGTGATCCGCCTCCTCTCCCGGGAACGCCAGGAGGAGAGCCTCGTGGACCGGGTCATTCGCTACGTCAACCGCAACTATGCCGAGCCCCTCTCCCTGAAGGTGCTCTCCTGCGCGTTCGGGATCTCGGCTCCCTACCTCGGCCGCCTGTTCCATCGCGCCGTAGGCAGGTCTTTCACCACGTACCTGAACGAGCTGCGGCTGCGCAAGGCCGACGATCTTCTGCGCTTCACCACGCTCAAGGCAAGCGAGATCGCCTCCCGGATCGGCTACACGAACGTGAACTACTTCTACACCCTGTTCAAGAAGTACAAGGGCTACTACCCCTCGGAATCGAAGTCGAGAGCCCGCCTCGAGCAGGGCGCGTAGGCGCACTCTCCAGCCGTTCATTCTTCAAAGGGAAAGTGACAGTTTTTGAAGTTGCGGCTGCCGCCGGCACGGGCGTAAAATGCCCCACCAATTCCCATTCGAAAGCCCGCGGGCGCCGGGCAGCTTCAGGGCGGTCGAGCCCCGCGGTGAATGGCACTTCCAAGGAGAGCATGGGCGAACCGGTATCCGGGTACGCGCTTGAGATGAGACACGTGGGCAAGCGGTTTCCCGGTACGATCGCCGTGGACGACGTGAGCTTCGAGGTGCGGGCCGGCGAGGTGCATGCCCTGGTCGGGGAGAACGGCGCCGGCAAGTCCACGCTGATGAAGATTCTCGCCGGCTCCTTTGACGACTACACCGGCGAGATCGCCATCGGCGGCCGGGTGGTCCTCCTGCACTCTCCCACGCTGGCCAAGCACCACGGCGTCGGCATGATCTACCAGGAGCTCAGTCTCGCGCGGCCCATCAGCATCACGGAGAACCTCCTGGCCGGCCGGCTGCCCCGCCGGGGCCCCCTGCTGGACAGGCCCCGCGCCCGCGCCCAGGCGAAGGAGCTCCTGGCTTTCGTGGGCCTGGACCTGGACCCGAATCTTCCCATAGAGGACATCAGCCAGCACGAGGCCCAGCTCGTCGAGATCGCGAAGGTCCTTGGAAACAGGCCCTCCATCCTCGTGATGGACGAGCCGACGAGCGCCCTTTCCCGCGAGGAGGTGGAGCGGCTGTTCGCCATCATCGGCGACCTGAAGCGCCGGGGGATCGCCATCGTCTACATCTCCCACCACCTTCCCGAGATCTTCCGCATCGCCGACCGCGTCACCGTCATGCGGGATGGAAAGAAGATCGATACCCGGCTGGTCGCGGAGGTGAGCCGCGAGGAGATCGTGCAGATGATGGTGGGACGCTCCGTGAAGGAGTTTTACCGCCGGGACGAGCGCGCCATTGGCGAGGTGCGGCTGCGCGTCCGGGGCCTCTCCCGATTCGGTTTCTTTCATGGGGCGACGTTCGAGGCCCGCCGTGGCGAGATCCTCGGCATCTGCGGGTTGTCCGGCGCCGGGCGCACCGAGCTTGCCCGGGTTCTCACCGGTCTCGACCGGGCGGACGAGGGCTCGATCGAGCTGGACGGCAAGCCCGTGCGCGGATCCACGATGGCGGACTTCCTCGAGCAGGGCATCTCCTACCTTACCGAGGACCGCAAGACCGAGGGCCTCGCCATCAGGCTCCCGGTGGAGGACAACGTCCTCTCGGCGATCGTGGACCGGCTCTCCTCGGCAGGGGTCTACTCCCGGGCGCGAGGCAAGCCCGCGGTGGAGCGGCTGATCGGCGAGCTCTCGATCTACCCGCCGGACCCCTCCCGCACCGTGGGCAACCTGTCGGGCGGCAACCAGCAGAAGGTCCTCCTCGCCAAGTGGCTGGCCAGCGAGCCCCGGGTCCTCATCCTGGACGAGCCGACCCGCGGGGTGGACATCGGCGCGAAGATCACCATCCACACCTCCATTGAGAAGCTCGCGCGCGAGGGCTGCACCGTCCTGCTCATTTCTTCCGACCTGCCCGAGCTCGTCGGGCTGTGCGACCGCGTGATGATCATGCGAAAGGGGCACCTCATCCGCGAGATGCAGTACAGCGAATGCACCGAGGAGAGCCTCCTGCTCGCCGCCAACGGCGAAGGGGCTGCCTCGTGAGCGGGACGTCCCCGGCCGGGGCGCCGGCGGCTCACCCGCAGAGGCCCGGCGGCGCCGACTCGCGCGCCCTGCGGACCGGTTCGTTCTCCAGCATCGTGAACACGGCGGGCGTCTATGCCATCGCCGTGCTGTTTCTCCTGCTCGGATCCGTGCTCCAGCTCACGGGGGCCATCGGCAACTTTCTCTCGCCGCAGAACCTGCTGAACATCGTGGACGCCGTGGCCCTGGTGGGCATCGTCGCGGTGGGCATGGCCTTCGTCACGTATTCCGGCAACTACGCCGACCTGTCCGTTCCGACGACGATGGGCTTCACCGGCTACATCTGCATCGAGCTTCTTCGCTACAACTTCGCCGTCGCCCTGGCGGGGGCGCTGGCCGTCGGCCTCCTCATCGGCGTCTTCAATGGCTTCGTGGTCGGCCGGTTCAAGGCCAACCCGATCATCTGGACCCTGGCGGTCAACTACGTGACCATGGGCGTCATCCGGCTGGTGTGGGTGAACAAGCAGATCTACCCCGACATGGTGGGCTCCCAGCAGCACGCCGTGGCCCTTTTCGACGCGATCTACCGTCTGCGGTTCTTCAACCTGATTGGCCTGCCTCTCGTCATCCTGATCGTGCTGGTCGTCGTGGGCCAGTTCGTGCTGGCGAGGACCTCCTTCGGCGTCAAGCTGAAGCTCACCGGATCCTCGCCCCGGGCGGCGAAGCTCTCCGGCATCGCGGTGGAGCGGGCGGTCATGTGGTCGTTCGTCCTCGTTGCCTTCACCGCGACGATTGCCGGCCTGGCGGTGACGTCGCTGTCGCGGGTGGGCGCCTGGTACAACGGCGCCGGCTACGACTTCAAGGCCGTCACCGCCGTCGTCATTGGCGGCATGACCCTCGCCGGCGGCCGCGGCACCATCTTCGGCGTCCTCGGCGGCTCGCTGATCATTGGCATCCTGAACAACATCATGACGCTCCTCGGCATCGGTACCTTCTCCCAGGACATGGTCCGCGGGGCGATCTTCATCGTGGTGGTCGGCATCAACGCCCTGTCGCTGCGGCGCATGGGGAGGGACGATGCGTAGCTCGGGAAGAAGCAGCCTCCTGGCACTGGGGGACAAGTACCGGATCTACATTCTCTTCGTCGTGGTATTCGCCGTCATGTCGCTCACGGCGCCGAAGTTCTTCAACGTTCTGAACTTCACCGCCATCTTCAACGCGGTCACGATGAACGCCACGGTGGCCATCGGCTTCACGGTGGTGATGATCTGCGGACAGCTCGACCTTTCCATCGGCTCGGTGATCAGCTTTGCCGGCGTGCTCACCATGGGGCTGCAGCCGGTGCTGGGCTTCGCGGGATCCATCGCCGTGGCGGTAGCCGGCGGGGCCCTGGTGGGGCTCTTCAACGGGCTGCTCGTCACGAAGGCCAAGATCAACTCCTTCATCGTCACCCTGGGCACCATGACCATCCTCCAGGGATCGATCTACCAGTTCTCCGGGGGCAACTCCATCAGCGTCACCACGGACGAGGTGTTCAAGATCTCCGACTTCCTCAGCAAGAACATCGTGCCGCTGATCACGCCGCAGGTCCTCCTGACCATTGTCCTGGTGCTGGTCGTGGAGTTCGTCCTGAGGCGCACCCGTGTCGGGCGCAACTTCTACATCGTCGGGGGCAACCGCACCACGGCGTGGCTGGCCGGCGTTCCCACGGACAATTACCTGAACTCCGCCTTCGTGCTCTCCGGGGTGACCGCGGCCATCGGCGGCGTCGTGTCGGTCCTCGTGTCCACGGCCGCCACGCTCAAGCTCGGGGAGAACTCGCTCATGTACGTCATCTCGGCCACCATCATCGGCGGCACCGCGATGTCGGGCGGCAAGGGAGGCGTCCTGCGGAGCGTCGTCGCGATCATGACCCTCGAAATGCTGTATACGGGGATCATCCTCTTCGGCCTCGGCAACGAGGTGAAGATCTTCCTCGCGGGCCTGATCCTCGCCTACGTCGTCCTGTACGAGGCCTACGCCGTGTACCGGCACGAGAAGGCCCTCGGGCAGCGGCCCGAGTTGATGAAGGAGCTCGCCGAGCGCGCGTCGGCGGCTCGCTCCCGGAAATCCGCGGGCGCCTAGGCGCGCGCGGCTGAAGCTTGGCACCATTTCCGGAACGCCGCCTGGGCGGCGACCGGAAAGGCACATCTCGGAAGGAGGCAGTCTTTATGAGAAGACTCTCGTTCTTTTTCGCGGCGCTCGCCCTCGCGGCGTTCGCCCTCGCCCCGGCCTTCGGTCAGGGGCTGACGGCTGCCCAGCAGGCCAACCTCAAGGCCTCGCTGGCCGTGGACACCAGCGTGCTGAAGTCCGCGGATGGCCAGCAGCTGCTGGCGCCCTCGAAGGACAACCGCAAGGTCCCGACCCGGCCGGCGGATCCCAACAAGCTTCCTGAGACCGATCCCCTCCACTGGTACGACATGGAGTGGGCGGGCTGGAACGTCACCCCGACCAATATCCCGAAGTCGCCCGGTGACGGCGCCATCGGCAAGAAGGTCATCATGATCGTCCACGGCGATCACCCCTGGACCACCGCGTGCATCCTCGGCGCCCAGAAGGTGGCCGACATGTACAAGTGGGACTTCAAGGCTCAGTCGCCGAACTGGGACCTCGTGAAGCAGAACCAGCTCATCGACCAGGCCATCAACGAGAAGCCGGACATGATCCTGCTCATCCCGCTGGACGCCAAGGCGGCGATCCAGCAGGCGCGCAAGATCAACGCGGCGAAAATCCCGCTGCACATGTTCAACACGCTGCCGGACAACGCGGCGCTCAACTATTCCCTCGGCTGGACCGGGCCGGATGACTTCGGCCAGTTCCGCCTGCTCGCCCGCGCGTGGTCCGACGAGCTCATGAAGAGGAATCCCGGAGCGTCCACCATCGGCGTCGCCTACGTCCAGCACAACCCCGGCGGCTCACCGTTCTTCGCCCGCTCCTTCGGCCCGATCTCCGAGCTGGCGACCTACAATCGCAAGATCAAGACGCTCGTCATGGCCTCCCCGACGCCGGCCGCCTTCGACGCCAACACCACGATGCAGCTGGTGTCCGACTGGCTCACGAAGTACGGCAAGGACCTCAAGGGCATCTGCGCCTCCGACGACTCCGCGCAGTCCCTGGGCATCTTCCAGGCCCTCGAGAAGGCCGGCCGCACCGACGTCGTCGTTGTGGCGGCGGGCAACTCCAAGCAGGGCATGGACCTCGTGAAGGACGGAAAGCTCTTCGGCATCACCTACCAGACCGCCGAAGGCGACGGCGCCCTCTCCGCGCAGACCGCGGCGGACTGGTTCAACGGCAAGGGTTACCCGACCCGCAAGAACCTCGCGCAGCACGTCATCACAAAGGCCGACGTCGACAAGTTCTACCCGCCCCAGTGGTAAACGGGGTCACGTTCTGACCAGCGGCCGCCTCCCGCCGGGAGGCGGCCCCCTTTTTCAACACCGGCGGGTCGTTTCAGGAGGAGCCTATGCGGAGATACGGGCAGCTCATCGGGGTCAGGCCGGAGAAGCTCGCGGAGTACAAGCGCTACCACGCGCGCGTGTGGCCCGAGGTCCTCAGGAAGATCACGGAGTGCAACATCCGCAACTACTCGATCTACCACAAGGACGGCCTGCTCTTCGCGTACTTCGAGTACGTGGGGAAGGACTTCGCGGCGGACATGGAGAAGATGGCCGCAGACCCGAAGACCCAGGAGTGGTGGGCCATCATGAAGCCCATGCAGAGTCCGCTGGCCACCCGGGGGCCCGACGAGTGGTGGGCCGACATGGAAGAAGTGTTTCACCTCGACTAGGGGGAATGCGGTGAAGAGAACGGATGCCTGTCTCGCGAAGCTGGCACGCATGGACGCGGCGCTTCACCACCGGGAGGCCGACCGGGTACCGGTCAGCGATTTCTTCTGGGGGAGCTTCCTGGAGCGGTGGAAGCGCGAGCTGGGGCTGCCGGCGGACGCCGACATCTACCGCTACTACGACCTGGACTGGTACTGCACCGTTCCGAACATGGACCCGCACGTCAAGGAGTTCACCATGCTCTCCGAGACCGAGGAAGACGTGGTGGTCCGCACGGGGTTCGAGGCGGTGATCCGCAAGAAGTTCGCCGACCCCATGCCGGACTATCTCTCCTTCGAGACGGATTCCCTGGAGAAGATGGAGGCCTTCCAGTTCGACGACCCGTGGGACGAGCGGCGCTTCTTCTTTGCGGGAGACAACCAGGTGGCCGGGGTGGGAGACGGGTTCGCGCGCAACTCCCCCGCGTGGATCGAGACGGTGAAGAGCTGGCACCCGGACTTCCCGGTCTACGGCAGCATCTGCGAGGGCCACGAGGAGCTGTGGCGCATCATCGGGACCGAGAACGTGATGCTCTGGATCGGCCTGTACCCGGACGAGCTGGGCCGGTTCATCGAGCGGCTGGGCCGGTTCGTCATCGAGCTGACCCGGGCCCAGATCAAGGCTGCCGCGGGCCTGCTGGACGGCATGGTGATCTGGGGGGACGTCGCCTACGTCAACGGGATGCTGTTCTCCCCGGAATACTGGCGGCGGCACTTCAAACCCATCGTGCGGGAACAGATCCGCGTCTGCCACGAGGCGGGGCTGCCGGTGATCTACCACGGCTGCGGCAACGCCTCGGCCATCTACGATGACTTCATCGAGATGAGCCTGGACTCCTACAACCCCCTGGAGGCCAAGGCGGGGCTGGACGTGGTGGACCTGCGGCGGCGCTACGGGCACCGCATGGGGTTCTGCGGGAACATGGACGCCCGGGCCTGGGCCACCGTCCCGATGGAGGAGCTTCGCAAGATCGTACTGACGAAGCTGAACGCGGCCCGGGGCGGAGGCTACATCTTCCAGTCCGACCATTCCGTGCCCAGCAACATCTCGGCCGAACGCTACCAGCACGTCGTGGAGCTTGTTCGCCGCCACGGCACGTACCCGCTGTCCCTCGGGGAGTTCGACACCGCGGCGCCGGGGAGCCCCTCCCCGTGACCTCCCGGGAGCGGGTCCTCACCGCCTTCGACCACCGCGAACCGGACCGGGTCCCGGCCTGGTGCGGCTCGTCTCCCGAGTTCTGGAGCAAGGCCAGGAACGCCCTTGGCCTGGACGATGAAGGACTGCGCCGGCGCCTGGGAGATGACTTCCGCCGCGTGTACGGGGTCTGGCGCGGTCCCGAGCCTGCGCTGCACGAGGGCGCGACCTGGCGCAGCCCGTTCGGCGTGGAGCGGACCGGGATCGGCTACGGCCAGCCCCTGTCCCATCCGCTGGCCGGCGCGGAGTCCGTGAAGGACGTCTTGGCCTTCCCCTGGCCGGACCCGTCCTGGGTGGACGTGTCGGGGGTCAAGGCGGACGCCGATCACTGGGGCGGTGAGTACGCGATTCTCGGGGGCGACTGGTCTCCGTTCTGGCACGACGTGATCGACCTCGTCGGGCTGGAGAGGCTGTACTACCTGATGTACGACCACCCCGAGGTGGTATCGCTCATTTTCGAGAAGGTGACGGACTACTACCACGACGTGAGCCGGAGCATTTTCGAAGCGGCCGGCTCATCGATCGACATCTTCTTCATCGGCAACGACTTCGGGTCCCAGACCGGGCCGCTCCTCGGCGTGGATCTCTTCGAGCGCTTCGCGATGCCGTCCCTGCGCCGGCTCATCGAGCTCGGACACCGTCATGGCCGCAAGGTCATGCTGCACTGCTGCGGCGGGTTCCGCCCGCTGATCCCGTCCATGATCCGGGCCGGGTTGGACGGCGTACACGCCCTGCAGCCCTCCTGCGAGGGCATGGAGCCCGGCGGCCTGAAGCGGGACTTCGGCGGCCGCCTCCTGCTGAACGGCGCCATCGACTCCCACCACGTCCTGATCATGGGCACCCCAGAATCGGTGCGAGAGCAGACCCGGCGCACCCTGGACATTCTCTCTCCCGGCGGGGGCTACGTGGCCGGGGCCAGCCATGACTACATCCTGGAGGAAACTCCCCTGGAGAACGTCCTGGCGATGTTCGACACGATCCAGGAGTACAGGAGGAACTGAGGATGCTTCACGATCCGGGAAGCTACAGCCCCCCGCAGCGCTATACCGACATCCACCTCTCGGCGGCGGAGAAGGAGATCCTGCGGCGCCTCGGGCAGGAGACCGCGGCCGTCGCCGCCCTGCCGGTGCACCGGGAAAAGGCCGGCCTGTGGCGCAAGCTCAACGACCTGGAGTCCGCCCGGCCGATGGTGTGGATCAACGAGATTCCCTGGCACGAGATGAACGTGGAGGACGAGCTCACCCTGCGGACCGTCCACCCCTGGGCCCGGGAGCTGGAAACCCGCCTGCGCCGCACCCTGTACCAGTGGCGCCACATGCCCGGGGACATGATCGTCAGTGACTTCCTGGAATGCCCCCTTGCCGTGCACAGCACCGACTTCGGCATCCACGAGGACGTGGATATCGCACGCACGGACGCGGCGAGCGAGATCGTTTCCCGGCATTTTCACGTCCAGATCCGGGAGCCCGCGGACATCGAGAAGATCCGCATGCCCCGGGTCACCCACGACGAGCAGACCACGGCCGCCACGGCCGCCGCCATGGAGGACCTGTTCCGTGGAATCATGCCGGTGCGCAAGGTGGGGCAGACGCACATCTGGTTCACCCCCTGGGACTACCTCATCCGCTGGTGGGGTCTCCAGGAGGCCATGGTGGATCTCGTGGAGCGGCCGGAAATGGTCAACGACGCCGTGGAACGCATGGTGGACGCCTGGATGGTGGAGCTGGATCAGTTCGTGGAGCAGAACCTCCTTTGCCTTGACTGCAACAATACGCGCATCGGCTCCGGCGGGTACGGCTACACCTGGGACCTGCCCGGCGCGAAGTACGACCCGGCCCGGGTCCAGCCGCACAACATGTGGGGCTGCTCCAACGCGCAGATCTTCTCCGAGGTGTCCCCCGACATGCACTGGGAGTTTGCCCTGCGTCACGACCTGCGGTGGCTGGAGCGCTGGGGGCTCACCTACTACGGCTGCTGCGAGCCGCTGGACAAGAAGATCCCGCTCCTTCGGCGGATTCCCAACCTCCGCAAGTTTTCCATGAGTCCGTGGAACAACTTCGCCCGGGTCATCGACGAGGTGCAGGGCGACTACGTGCTCAGCTTCAAGCCCAGCCCCGCGATCTTCGTGGAGCAGACCTGGAACCCGGACAAGGCCCGGGCGCATCTGAAGCAAGTCCTGGACCGGGCAAAAGGCGTGAGCCACGTGGAGGTCATCATGAAGGACATCTCCACCGTGGGCTACAAGCCCCAGAGGCTGTGGGACTGGGCTCGCGTCGCCATGGAAACGGTGCAGGACAGCGCCTGAAGAAGGCTGCCCCCTTGGCCGGCAGCCGGCTCGCGTCAGCGAGACGGCGAGAGGCTTCGGGCGATGATGGCAGCGGTCGTCCGTCTACCGCGATGAGCGCGCCTGGCACCGCCGAGCATGTTCGGTGGATATCGCCCTTCGGGCGATGATGGCAGCGGTCGTCCATCTACCGCAATGAGATCGCCTGTTGCCCTGCAGCCTCGGCGGTGGATAGCGCGCTTCGCGCGCTGCCTACTTGGGCCAGAACCCTGCTTTGGGGTCCGTCACCCACGTGTGCTCGGGCACGAAGGTCGGCACGCCGTAGCGGTTGCCGTCCAGGTGCCGGATGACCCACACGTAGAACATCGCGTAGCCCGGTGCGGCCGCTTGGGGGTGCACCGCTCCCGGTGGGATCATCACGGTATCCCGGCTA
>Ga0153915_10001277_pt1 | contig 23196 bp, 25 predicted proteins | sample Opewatmetagenome_2_FD_107003 | JGI IMG/M metagenome (GOLD analysis project Ga0153915, IMG submission 107003) | Freshwater wetland microbial communities from Ohio, USA - Open water 3 Core 3 Depth 3 metaG | ecosystem: Environmental > Aquatic > Freshwater > Wetlands | place: USA: Ohio, Lake Erie...
GGCCGGTGTTTCTCTGCCCTGTTTCGAGGCGAAGGCATAGACTCTCTTGAGATCGCCCACCTCGAAATGAGGCGTGTGTCCATCATCAATGATTTCTATCTGCAAGACCATGCCACGATTCGAGGAGCTCACATTCATGGACTCAATGCGATTGTCAAGAACCGAAGATAATGAGTTCAGCTCATCCTCGGACCTTCCATCGGTCAAGTCCATACGAAGAACCCACCAGTTGCGAGTGGTGTCTGATACTCTAGAAGTCAGTCCGTAGTGCTCTGACAGCAGATTCACGTAGAGCTTAAGCAAGTGGAAATCCCCAATCGGAAAGTGATCTGGGTTCAGTGTGACTATGCCACGCGCGAAATCGAAATGGAACAGCAACTCGTCTCCAATCACGATCATGACATTGTCCTCCCGGACTGCAGAGGACCGAGACCAGATCTTAGAGAACCTAGTTGTGAACTGCCTGATTGAGCCCATGTTCAGGACAGAGAGCAGATCCTTAATCGGGATCCTGCGGTCGATCATATCCCGGCCCTTTCGCTCAAGTATGAAACGCTTCACTTGGTCAAGGTACTGGGAGTAACAGAAGCTCGGGAGGTCTGGCGGCTCAACACCAAGTTCAATGAGCATTATCAGGAAGTTGCGGTCCTTGCAGGCTGGGCGAACAGTGCAGCCAAGCCTGTCTTCCTGACAGTCAGTGCACTTCTTCTTGTGAAGTTGCATCAGTTCTTTTGCGAGTTGAGTGTCTGCGGTCTTGTCGAGCAGCCTCATCCTCGAGGCCAGTGCGTTGTCGTGCTTCTCGTAGTCCATCGCGGTCTCAACTCCAATGACAAGTACTCTGATGCAGTTCTCGGTTTCAGCAGCCGTACCTGCTGCTCGCTGTGCCTATCGCATTCGAATTGCGGATGCGCATCTGAGGTTTTGCATGATAAAGTTATGGAACATACACGAAGACATTCCGAGTGCGTTTTTCATGAGTGACGAGCTGAACCTCGGACATATCAACCCTAATCGCTCTTAGCAAGCTCCTTTAGCTTCTGAGCCCAACCCCGTATTTCCTTGTTGAGGCGGGCTATGTCATTCTCATTCAGAGTAGCTGTTGGCGGATACGATTTCAGCTCGCGTGCAAACTTGCCAAACTGGTAGAGGACTGGGGTGCCACTCGGCACGAGCGCAGTCAGTTTGTCCCTAGTGTCCTCCAGCGCCCTTGACATTCGGTCAGCATTGGTCCGTGGCCGAACTAGCTTCAGAAGGCCGTCAATGAGCTCATCAACTGAGGCTGTCGTCGACACGTCACTGCCGGGTTCCTCGGTATGAGCAGACTCCGTGGGTTGCGGCTCTTTCGACTCTGCTTTCGGAGTGGCTTTCGCGGGTTCCACCTTGGCGCCTACTCCCGTAACCTTCAGAACCATCTCAAGGGCCTTGTTGACGTCCTCGAGAGTCTTGTTGTACTTGCGCTCGATGTCGTCCAGCTGTCTTACAATTATCCCGACTATCTCCTTCGTTTCAGCAAAGGCATCAGAGAGATCTCCGAACTTCTCCTCCAGTGTTGACAGACTCGCAACATAGTGCTGAAGATCGTCAATCTTCTTACCCAGAGTGGTTTCTCCTTCTAGTCCGCCAATCTCTTGGGAACTCGAGCCGAGGTCCTTGACCGAGATGAGTATGTCATCTATCTTCTTGAAGAGTACCTCCGTCTCTTTTGAACCAGCAACCTCCTTCATGCTCGATTCAATACTCTGTGTATATGACAAAAGCTCCTCCAGCTTGTCGCTCATTGATGATTGTGCTTGGAGCTTTGCCATCTCCGATCCGATTGACTCTACACCCTCAGCAATTGATGGGAGTTGAGACAGAGCCTTAACATCACTTTTGATATCGTCAAGCTCATCCTTCAGACGGTCAACTTTCTTCTCAAGGTCCGCAAGTGATCCTTCTGGCATTATGACCCCTACGTTGGTGGCGTTGATGTGCATCAGGAGCATGACGCGTATTTAGACTTTCTCCGAGCATACAGAAGGACGTCTAGGTGCCACCTCGCCCAGAATACCGAATAGGCAAAGCCCTAGGCCCCTCTTGCACGGACTATCTCTAGGCCGAGGTTATCAATCATTGGCATGATCCTTGCCCGCTGCTCTGCGTTGGTTCCCTTCCAGTCTATGAGGGCAGCACTGACTTTCTCTCTCGCACGCTCGACCATTTGATGTACTACATCATCAGTAATGTCATCGAGAGCATATTTGGGGGCTATGTGACCGATTCTGAATGACCCGGCGAGGGCAAGACCAGTGAACTTGCTCGCATAGTGAGTGCCGCCGAACCCGATTGCAGCGTCGCCCGTAATAGGCTCCTTTGTGCATTCTAGCGCCGCTGCTGCCACGGCACGGGCACCCTCCCTGTTCCGCCAACACGCCTCATCACTGCCGAGCTCAACGAATAACAGAGGAGTTTCCATGGAGGTTGGTCCATGGTGAGTGACTTCCATCGTAACATCGAAGTTCATGAGCCCTCTCTCCTTTTGCTCTCGCTGAAGCCTTGTCAAAGCTGAGGATACAAGCGATGCAATGGAAACCGAGAGTTGCCGAGGCGAACCGCCGAACAGTGCTTCGTTTCCGAAATTGCCTGTGCTATGCACTAGCAGGGCAGGCCGGCCTGACTGAGCCCTATGACGAGAACAGAAGACAAAGACCTCAGACTTGAAGTGCTCTTCGAGATGGTCACACATGGTCAAGTCCCGGCTCGAAGTGACAAGAAGTGTTGACCCATTCAGACTCATGACGGGATGGCCCTCGAAAGTCTGTCCCGTTTCACGGAACCCATGCTCCTCAATGAGGACATCGCGGATGGTCTGACTGGCGATGTCACGCTCCGAAGTGACAAGTACTCTCAAAGGGCCAGAAACCCCCTATTCGACATTGCACTTCTCAAGAATAGGCTCAAGTGTCACTCCCACGTCCACAGTGACCTGCTCTCCAAAGGCGGTCATTATGTCATTCTCTATACGGCTCTTTGACTCTTTGATCTTCTCAAGCTGACGTGTAATCTCATCCCTCATTCTGAGAAGGTCACTGCAATGATACTCAAGGTTCTTCGCCGCCTCTTGGACAGCTGCTGCCATCTCCTTGTTCTTGGCATGAATCTCCGAGTCGACGAAGCGATGCCGTTTCTCATCAAGTGCCTTGGCCTGGGCCTGAAGATCTCGCAGTGAACCGTTCTTTATGTCGTCTATCTCTTCAATCGCCCTTCTCTCGAGTCTATCCTTCAACATGAGCTTGCCGTCCTCAAGAGCCTCCCTCAATCCCTCCAAGCCTTCGACAAGAGATGCGTAGCCGTCGGCGTCCTGCGCAATGGCAAGCAGAGGGTCCTCGAAGTAGTCGATGAGAGCCTTTTGTCCCGATGCTCCAACACGGATGCCTGTGTCTTTCTGTAGAAAGGCCTTCACCTGCTTCTTAAGTGGGTTCAGTTTCATCCTGAGAATGCTGGAAACCCGCTCCGACTCCTCATCCACACTCAGGAGCTCAGCTACATTTGATGATCGTTTGAATTCCTCATAAGCTGCGTTTGCCACTGCAGACTCAGACTTGGCTGTGTTAATCTTGAGCCTGACTTGGCGTACCTGCTCATCGAAGTTCTCCCTTCCGAGAGTCAGCTCACGGAATGCCTGAATTCTGCCTTCGATGCGTTCAAGGTCTTTGAGCCAGCTGAAGTCATACAGAAGCTTGCCTATCTTCTTCATCTCTAGCGAAAGATCCTTCATGTAGACGTCTAGTGACTTGATTGATGACTTGTGCTTCTTGTCCATCCTTCCTATCCAGCGACGGCCCGCGCCCCAAAGCTCTTGGATGAAACGCTGTATCTCTGCTTGCATGGCTTCGGTGCTTTCATACGTGATAGTCTTCTTCACATCGAAGTCGCGTACGATCTCGCTTATCTTCAGGGCAAAACGCGACGCTATCCCGGTTGACTCAGCGTCTTCTTCGGCACTTGCCTCTTTCAGTTCCTTGGCAATTGCTTCGACATCCTTCAGTGACCTCTCAACAGCCTTGTAGCTCCTCTCAGCGAGCTTCACGAAGTCCTTTGACTTGTCTGCAAGACGTTTCCTGTACCACTTCTCGAGCTGATCGATAGTGAGAGTCGGCATGGCCGTCACACATCCAGAGCGATAGCGGCTCTCCTGAGCGGTTTATCAAGCTTTGCGCTCAGGTCACACTGCGTCAATCCCTTAGTGCTTAGGCAGTTCGATCATGTCTGGTGAGCCTCACCGGACTAGTTTTATATCGAACGAGCAGTCTTCGTGGAATGGACCAGTGATCGGCATGTCTGAGATTCTGGAAACCGGCAACCGCACTCCGAGACTGGACATTGCCTATGCAGTCGAATGTTCGTCCTGAGGAAGGGGTCGCTTTGGCTTCTACATCAAGCGTCTCAGCCTGATCGATTCGAACGGTGCCGAGCACCTGCTGCTGAGAAACCCAGCAGAATACCAAGGAGGGTTCTGGGGAACCTACAGGGTGGGTGGACGGCAACACCGTTTCAGTTCCACAGAAGTCACCGGTATCTCCGTGAAAGAAAACAAGCGGGAAGGACAGAAGCTGAGAGTCGGCCTGAGCTGTTCTCAACAAGAAGAGAGTGTTCCAGTCCTAGAGCTCGGAATCGAACTCTGGAGCTATAACGAGCCCATCATGCTCGTCCGTTGCACGGCAATCAACGTGAGCACAAGGACCGTCGGAGACATGAAACTCTACAACTTCATGGACTTTGACATCGGCGGCGCAAGCAGCTATAACGACGACTTCGGATCGTTCGAAACAGACACAAGGACACTCCATGTATGGGACAACAGCCCAGTCCATGTCCTGATGGCATCGCGGCCTGACCCACAGGCCTGGGAGATATCGACCCCAACACGCATGAGGCTTGATGACTCAAGAGGCCAGCTAGTGAACAACACCTTGGAAGGTCCGAAGGATATCGCGACTGGTCTGCAATGGAACCTCGGAAACATGTCGCCCAGCAAGAGTCACTCAGTGGAGCTCATACTCGCTTCCGCTGTGAAGCTTGATGAAGCAAGAGATCTCATCACGAGAGGATGGGAGCTCTTCACTAGGACAATGGGCCGATGAAGTCAGTGCGCAAAGCTGAAAGGTACTGATCGAGGCCGGGGCAGCACCCCTCAACATTCGGACGCTGTGAATCGGCTGAGAAGAGGGACCGTATCACAGCCCCATCTCCTAGCAGCCAGCTTGCTCGAGATACGCGGCAAGCATTTTCGCCGTCGCTGTCAGGTATGCCTGAACACCCCTGCTTACCATGTCACCCCCGACCAATAGACCCAGGTCGATGAGAGAATGTAGGTTCCACTTGACTGTGCTGTATGGTACCCCGCTTCTTCGTGACACATGATCCGCAAGAGCGGTTACTGTCAGGTCATGGAACCTGAGCAACTCGGCACTCATTTTCAGTACTGTCTTCTGTGTGTCACTCAGCCGGGCCTCTGCTAGTCTGAAGAACGTTGCAGCAAGGCTCTCAAAAGAAGGCTTCTCGGCAGGTTCTGTGCTCGCTACTCTTGCATCATCAGCACTGGAGAACGCATCCACCTCGTATGTGGATTTGGCACTCACCTTTTGCTCGAGCGACCCGACTTCGATGGGCAGAAGTTACGGTTTCACTACCCATTTTGCTTTTCACCTCACATGTTCGGGTGGAAGAACCTCATCCTGACTCTGTACTTAAGCTTTGCCAGCGGTGCCCGATGTGCTCACGCAATCACGCAATATCATCGGAAACCTCGAGACCGAGTGACTTCAATCTGCCAAAGCCTTGGCTGTACAGGCTCATGTGGTGTCTGACGTCCTCTTCGGCCTCCGACAATGAACTCAGATACTGCACAATGTCATCCAATCCACTAGGGCTATACTCCTCCATCATGTCAAAGATCATGTCACTCTGACGGAGCATGGCATGTTCGATGACATTGCTCAGCTCGATCATCGACCGGACCGTTTCAATTGTTTCAGGGTCGGGCATGTATGGGAGGAAGTCCTCAAGCGCCACGCTGGCAGCCCTGCACTTCTCCACGCGGCCAGGGATTATCTCATCACACATCGAACGCATCCACGCCAGCCGCTCATCATCGGTCAGGTCCCTCAGGTTGTCAATGGAGAAATATCCCGTCCAAGGACCGAAGCCGGTCGCCTCGTAGTCAATCCAGTCCTCGAACGCTGAGAGCACATGATGCCACATCTCGCTGGTTTCGGACATAGGCCATCACCACTATCCGGAGGCAATCTATGTTATAAAGTAGAGCGACAGAAGCGGATATGAGATGAACGATAGGTCCCAGATGATACTGCGGCTCCTTGAGGAAACAAAGGACTCTGAAACACTCACAGAAGTGAGCGATGCTGCGAGGAGTCTGCTGACCAGACTTGGGGCACAGGAGGACACTGACGGTAGCATTGTCGTTTCGAGAGAGAACAGGATCTCTCTCGTTACGGAGGCGGTTTCACTGGGCGTCGATATCGAATCCGTCGTGGAACAGACGACATGGAAGGACTTCGAGGGGCTTGTGGCGAGGGTTCTCAGCGAGAATGACTACATCTGTGTCGAGAGCTTTCGTAGAAGAGGAAGCGAATTGCTCCGCGGCATGGAGATTGATGTCATCGGGGTCAAGGGCAGCACAGTTGTGGTCATTGATGCGAAAATGTGGGGTGTTAGGCCGGGAAAGTCATCGGCGCTGATGACCGCAGCAGAGAAACAGAAAGAGAGGACAGCCAGACTGCCAGGCCAGATGCGGAAACTCTCCGAAAAGATAGGCGGATTGAGAGAGGGCACATACCGGTTGATACCAATCCTCGTGACTTGGCTTGTCGAGGAAGTGGCGTTTCATGAGGGAGTGCCAATAGTACCCATCTTCGAACTGAACTCCTTTCTGTTCGACCTTTCAATGTATGAGGACCTGTTGGTTTCTTTCGACGCATGCGTCTAGACGCCCATTGACAAACCCCATTATTCGCCATAAAGCTAGAATACCACGAGGATGGACATCACTGAACCTTTGTCAAGACGTTCGTCACTGTATCCATGCGAGCCAACAGAATCAGGTCCACGACTGGGACCTTCTTCTTAGCTAGGTCGACGAACACAGGATATTCTAGGAGATTCTCCTTTGTGGCTCTGATGATAGCCATCGCTTGGGCTTCAGGATTCTGGAGACGGGACTTGCTTTGTCGTGTAGCGTCAATCCCGATTCGTTCCACGACTGACCTAAGTAACTTGTCGGAAACCTCAGAAGGCTCGAGAGAAGCTCTCGCAGCTCCACAGGATGCATGCTCCTCAGTGGCGCTCCCATGAGCCACGATGATGATCTTCTTCTCGATGGCGTCCTTCTCAAGCCACTGAGACAGGAATGTGTTCAGCTGGGATGTTTCATCTGGGACTCCGCTGAACGAGGGAAGAAAGGCACCGAGAGTTCTTATGGCCATGGGCGCGGCGGTGCGAGTCGTAGGAGGAGTGAGCCGCGAATCTGAGCACATCAAGACAAGCATTCTTTCATCCAACGTACTGGGCCTGACGATGCGCCGGAGCAGCGAGTTTTCGAGAACGTAGTTGCGTACCATACTGTGAACGACTAGACGAACACGACCCAGTTCGTAATCCACCCTGAGGCCTACAATGGGAAGCCCTTTCAGACTCTCATTCTGACGGATTGCTGACAGGGTGTCCAACACGACATCGTCCCTCTCGGCAGACTCGAAGGTCGCCACGACCCCAGTGCGCTGGTGGAATCTAGAGCTGTAGGCAGCTGGCCCTCCGAAGAGAAAAGGTGAGAGGTCCTGACGCATCAATGGAAGCCCGGGAAATCGTGTTGCCCAGAAGGCATCGCCTTGCTGAATGCTCAAGAGCTGAGCGTCCTGAACACATCTCTGGATGCTTGATACTATGAGAAATGCCGGCGATTGACCCTTCGAGGCTGTTTCCATCTTGGCCAACAGCTGGGAGTTGCCCAGTCTGGTCTCCGCCGACTCTTTCGACTTCTCGATCAACGCATCAAGCATCTGCTTCCTTTCTCCCTATTGCCAGATGCAGTTCCGGCGACCCAACCTCTGCCGCGAACGCTCACGAGAAAGTGCCACGCATCCACTCATAACGCTTCTCATCACGCTGACCTGATCCACAGACTATCAACACCTTCAAAAAAGGACCTGGCTATGCGAAGGCACTCAATCAGACTCCTACATGAAGATGGAGATGGGCGCCATGCTTCTCGGTATCTCATACGACGAGAACATCAATAACTGGGCCACAGCCAGCTTGATCGAGGCCATGAAGGGAGCAGGCCACGAAGTGAAGGCCTTTCGCTTATCGGATGTGTCAGCGCAGATTCCCTACAGGTTCACACACCTCGAGGATGAGGACATATCTGGTATGGCCGGGGTTGTTGTGAGGACCATTGGATTCGGCACAGGAGACCAGGTCACTTTCCGGATCAGCCTGCTGGAGCACTTCGAGGATGCGGGAATCTACGTCATGAATCCTGCATATTCATTCCGAAGAGCTAAGGACAAGTATGCCACACTCACGACTCTACACAGGGCCGGAATCTACGTTCCGCGCACATTTGTCGGCGAGAACATCGACGCTGCCGTCAAGTTCGTGGACGAAGTAGGAGACGTAGTAATCAAGCCCATGATTGGCTCACGAGGACTGGGCTCAATCCATGCTGAGCACCCCGAGCTGACTTACAGAGCAATGAAGTTCATTCACCAACTAGGTCAAGTGCTTTACGTTCAGGAAACGATCCAAAAGCCAGAGCGCGACATCAGGGCGTTTGTCATAGGCGGCAAGCTTGTTGGTGCCATGTATCGTTATGTTCCAGAACGAAGGGGTGAGTGGCGCACCAATATCCACGAAGGAGGACGGGCAGAACCCGCTCAACTCAGCGAGGAGTATGAGGAGTGTGCCATCAAAACCGCAGAGGTACTGCGTCTCGACTACACTGGTGTTGACATACTCGAATCAAAGGCCGGTCCGTGTGTCATCGAAGCGAATGCAGCACCTTCATGGAGCGGCCTGTCGCAGGTCACCGGGCTTGACATTGCGGGCATGATTGTCGACAGGCTTGTCGAACTGGCAAAGAAATGAGCACCACGACTGTGCCGCGCTGGCGACTGACGGAAGAAACTCATACAATGGGTCTTGTGTGAACCAGGTGCTCCCGGTACTCTGAGATCACATTGCCTTCAGAATCGCGTCGACCTCGTCCGCACCGAGAATCTTGAAGACCTTAGTAGTGGTGTCAATCCGAGCTATCTCCACCGTCTTGGCCTTCTCAGTCATATCAGTTGCGGCCTTCTCACCGCCTGCCTTCATGAGACCTTGGACAGCGAGCTTGAGGGCTCCGGCGAGGTCTATGTCTGGTCGATACTGGTCCTTGAAGAAGTCACGTACGAGGTCGGACTCCTTTCCGATGGCTGCGGCTTTCCAGCCCCAGAATGAACCTGACGGGTCCGTCGTGTACAACTGTGGACCACCATCATCAACGCCACCGACCAGCAGAGATACACCGAAGGGTCGGGCTCCAGCTCCCTGCGTGTAGGACTGCTTAATGTCGCATATCTCCACAACCAGAGACTGAATCGAAACAGGTTCGTCATAGCTCAACCGATTCACCTGAGCTCTGACTCGAGCATAGTCAATCAGCCTGCGGGCATCTGCATGCAGACCCGCGATAGCGGTGCCCACGTGATCGTCAATCAGAAGGATCTTCTTCAGTGTGTCGAGATCAACGAGAGCATGAGGAGAGCGCTTTTCACCTGCGATGACGACTCCATCTGTGGCCTTGACACCAACTGCAAGAGGACCATGGCGCACGGCCTCCGTGGCGTACTCCACTTGATACAGTCTGCCCTCGGGACTAAACATCGTGATGTTCCTGTCATATCCGAGACTCTGTGTAGGAAACATAGTACGCTGACTCTCCAGCCCAATAAGGCGTATCTGCCAACTTGGCAAGGATGGTCAACCAGACGGCGTTTAAAAGCTTGTCTGTGTGTTTGCGGCCTCATCACTCTTTCTTGTACCGGCGACGCGTGTCCTCAGCCTCAGCCCAGCATCAGAATCCTTCGAGTTTTAGAGTGATACCTGAGGGCAGACGTTCGAAGAGCGGCTCAACCTCCTCCCTCTTTGCAGCCCTCAGGTTCGAGTCCTCTGACCTCCTTGTCCCCAACGATCGGACAAAGTTCCGTAAGACATACTCACCCTGGAAATCCTCTTCCTCCAAGATGTGGAGAACCCCTTCAATGTCGTGTGGCGACATGAGGTCAGCGGCATATGTAGTCCGAGGCCAGAAGGCCACATTGGAACTCATGACCATCTCTATGCTCTTGTGAACCGCGTTCCATGGGTTTTCGCGAACTCGAGCCACTTGGGAATATCGATCTGGGGCCGCTTTGATGTCAAACCACACGGAGTCGATGTAGGGGAGGCTCTCCTCAAGGACTTCGGGCACTGATCCCTGTGTGTTCAAGTTGATGTGTCCTCCTCTCACTCGCTTTAGTTCGCCAAGCAGTTCGGGAAGATCCCGGTGAATTGTCGGTTCGCCTCCTGAAACACAAAGGCCGCTCGAGAGGCTCCCGCAGGTCTTTCCGACGATAACCTCGATGGGCATCTCAGATCCGGAAGAAAGTGGGATAATCTGAGCATTCTGGCAGTAGGGACAATCGAAGTTGCAGCCAGCAGTGAAGAGCACGGTAACTGGAATACCGGGCACATCAACTGTGCTCACGTCGATTATTGAGGCAATCCTCATGGTTTGCACCTTTGCCAGATTCTTCTGTCGGACACATAAGTGAACTGTGGAAGAGGAATAGTCAACACGCATCTGTCTTTCTATCGAGTCCTCACATCCGGATGTCCAGTCGAGCCCACGATAGTCCCTTCGGTGCAATGCCGTCTTGACCGTGCCCTATGATCTCTTGGTCACCCATGTATGCTGAGAACACGTCCGTACGTATCCGGAGAACACGCTCAGAGACCGTTGTGGACAGTTTTCCCAGAACCCTTAACTAATGCTCCACGCCTTCAAAACGTTGGGACCACTGCAATGCGAAGCGCCAGTATCAGTCGTGAAGCCATCTTGCGTAGCACGCTCTTCCACATTCAGATTAAGCAGTGTCAATACATTGACGACTTCCCCGATAATGTCGCCTCTGTCTTTCACGAGATGATCAAGAGCAAGCAGATGCATGACTTCGAACAAGTCAAGAAGCGACTGTATAGAATCAGCACCAGCTTCTTTGCCATCAACAAGGAACGCGTCTGCAAGAAGGAATTCTACGAAGGCCTCTACAAGCGAGTGTCGACAATTAAGCGATAGGTTTCAGGAATGGTGTCAGACCAATCTCCTTCACGCCTGCTCCGAATACTGTAGATGAAGCACGAACTTCGCTCCCTGAGACGGGCGGCCATGCACGCGGTCCTCTACTTCTACCCTCCCCCCATACTTGCGTGCCATCTGAGCAACCAAGGTGAGCCCCACTCCACCAGATCTTCTGCTTTTGTCGAAGAGGGCTTTCTTCCTTGCGGAGCTCATGCCCGGACCATTGTCAGCGATTGACACATCCAGCGTGCGCTCACCCCTGACACAGGAAATCCATACGTGCTTCTCCGCCTTTGGATTATGTCGCGCAGCGTTCTCGAGGAGATTCCAGAGGAGCTCTCCTAGAAGAGAATCAGCTCTGACCCAGGCAGGGGTGTCGAAGCCCTCAATGTGAACAGTAGCTCCGTAGACACGCTCGAGGACTCTGGCTTTCTCGGAAACCACACCGCTAACGTCCACACTCGAACTTGGGATCTGCCTGAGCTGGCCTGCCCGTTTGACTTTCGTGATGAGTCTGTTGCAGCGTTCGACAGCGTCGAGGATATCCCGACGCGCATCGTCAAGATAGGACTGCGGCAGGTCGCGCTCCATGAGCCCTGCGGACGTAATAATGACCTGAAGCTGGTTCGCGATGTCATGTGTGAGAAGATCCAGATAGAACTGGATTGACTCTTCGGCCTCCTTCTGGTCCGTTATCTCTGTCACTACCGCGAATGAGCCGACGTATTCACCAGATGAATCGAAGATGGGCATGGCTGAAACTATGGTGGGAACCACTTCGCCAGTGCTTCGAACCCACTCGAGCTCGTATCTCTCGGACTTCCCTCTCCTTCGATCACGGACTTTCTGATCGACCATCTTGCGATCTTTTCTGTAGGTGAAGTCCACCCAGTTCGTCCCTACAAGTTCTGAGGGTGGATATCCTATCATTTCAGAGAAAGCCTTGTTGCAGTACACTAGTTTACCGTCGGGTTCATCGATTGCGAGCCCATCGTTCATCGTCTCAACAAGCAACGCATATCTCAGCTGACTCTCTTCGAGAGCCTTGCGCTCCGTTATCTGACTAGTGATATCGACAATGCGGGCTACTGTCTTTGGACTACCTTGTCCAGTGTCTACGTGACGAAGTGTGACCTCTAGCGTGCTTGAAGTGCCGTCACCCCTGGCGACTTCAAATCTCACAGGCCTGGAAGAAATCTCCACGCCGTCCACTCTTTCGAAGTGGGGACTTCCCAAGGTCTTGACAAGGCGTGAGTGCATTTCCCGGAAACTGTGATTCAGAATGCTCTTACTCGGCAGCCCCGTGAGTCTACACCATTCGGCATTCACGTACTCAATGATGTTGTTGTCTCCAATGATGGCTATACCGTCACTTGAGCTGTCCACGATAGACCTGAGGAGAGCCTCATCCAACGGACCCTCGCCTCCACACTCTCACACCAAGACCCCCCGACCCGGAGAAATGCTCAAGTGGTCAGTTTTGAGTGAAGCAGCCATCATTCACGTCGACTCCTTGTTTTGATCCTACCCGCATTTGCCACAGATGGCTCCCATCTGCTTATTTCCGCCTACTTCAAATGCCAGCCTGAACGCACTTCTAATGGTTACAGTGGCCTAAATGGCGTTGTACTACCCTTTATGCCTATTCTCGACAAATGACCGGACTTATGCCAGGCACTGGCGGCATTCCTCACCGCATTTATCTCTGTCTGCGTGACTGCGAATCGAGCCGATGCGCAATCCTTCGTGTCGCAGGATTGGAAACCAGTGAAGCCATACGGCCCCATCTGACACACTCAATGCAATCCGTGAAACTCAAGGTCGGATGTTCTACATGCGTACGCCTGAATCCTTGGAAACCAGCAAACGAATCGTGATCGGGCATAGGCGGACATGTGACTGCCCTCAGAGTCACATCAACTGCCTGTCTGCAAAGGAATGGATGCAGAGCCAGATAGCGGTCTGGGAGTTCTACTACGAAGCACGTGACATACGGGACAAGAGCGTGCATCCTGCAGCGTTTCCAATAGCACTGCCATTGAAATGCATCTCGCTCTTCAGTCACAGAGGAGAACTTGTTCTAGACCCCTTTGTTGGAAGCGGCACGACTTTGGTCGCCGCAAACGATCTTGGTCGAAACGCAGTTGGGTTTGACTTGAAGAAAGAATATGTCGAACTCGCGAATCGCAGAGTCGAACAGACACAAGGCAGTGGCACAGATCAGATTGCCCTATGTGATGATGCGCGCAACATCCCAGAATACCTTGAGGAGGATACTATCACACTCTGCGTCACTTCTCCGCCCTATGCAAACCTGCTCAACCGAAGTCGACTGAACAAGAGTATGAGGGGTGATCTCAGAAAGGACGAGCACTATCTAGAGGTGCAGCAGTACTCGGAGGATTCAAGAGACCTCGGCACAATGGAGATCAAGGCCTACGCAAAAACGCTCGGAGGTATCTTCGGAAACATCCTGCCACTCATGCGACCTCGCGGGCATTGCGTCGTGAACATGACTGACTACTGGTGGAAGAATAAGAGAGTACCGGCACACCTCTATGTGATTCACGCGCTGCAAAATGCCGGTTATGAGCTCAGGAACACCATCATTTGGGACAGGAGGAACATCGTGAACAGGGCAGGTATTTTCGGGTGGCCAAACAACTATATCACTCTCACGACGACTTTCGAGTATATTATCGACTTCTGGAAGCCTGCGTAGCATATACTCAGGACCTGGCCATCGTGCAGGGACGACCTTCAGCATTTCCTGATTCTAAGCCTGGAGCTTGGTCCTAACGAATCCGCTTCACATTCCGAGAACCGGGAATACGAGGCTCTTCACTTGACGGACATTCTCCCGCACAATCGCCCATGTTTCCGCGTCATCCATGAAGGGCGGCTTCTGCTCTGGCGGCTTGTATTCACGGCCAGACAGCACTGACATCACGGTACAGACACCCCAACTCAGAGAGTCAGGATGGTATCCTCCTCCTGTCACGACCCCCATTCTGCCCCCACACCACTTGTGAGCAGAGGTGTGCATACGTTCGGTGATGTAGCGGGTCATATGTGTCGTGAGCCTGAGATGGGCCAAACGGTCCATGTAGTGGGTGTCAAACCCTGGCAGGAAGAGGATGAACTCCGGACGAAAGAAATCAATCAAGGGTGGGACCAGCTCATCGAAAGCATACCTGTAGACACCATCACACGAGTCCATTGGGAAGGGCATGTTGATCGTGTAACCTAGACCCGGTCCACTGCCAGTTTCCTTCACATATCCTTCATGCGGGTACATCCATTCAGGGTCCTCATGGAAGGAGATGACCATGACCTCCGGATCTTCATAGAAATAGGACTGTGTGCCGTTTCCATGATGCACATCGAAGTCCGCAATCAGTATCCGACTCAGGCCCCCTTCCTTGAGCTCGTAGACTGCGGCGGCAATATCATTGAAGACACAGAACCCTCCACCTGCATCGTACTTGGCGTGATGGAAACCGCCCGTCGGGGAGAAGAAGTGCTCCACATCTCCAGACATGACCGTCCGAACGCCTGTAACGGTTGCTCCCGATAGGATCGCTGCGTTTTCATATATGCCCTTGAAACCGGGAGTGTCGATGTCGATTTCGCCTTCCCCAGTGGCTGAGATATATCGGACCTTTTCCAGATACCCAGCCGAGTGTGTCCTGGCAAGAAGGCCTACAGGCAGAGGAGCTGCATCCACTCTTTTCACATTGGGGAGCGAAAAGAAGCCCGCGTCGCTGAGGAAGCCATCTATCATTCTGAAGCGGCCTGCCTTGAGAGGATGCCTCTCGCCATAGTCGAAGCCGTCAAAATCCGGACTCCACAGATACGCAACTCGACAGCTTCGTTTCGAATGCCGTACGCTCACGGTTGAATTTCCCACATAGCCAACCTATGAAGAATGGGATACGAGGACCTGGCTACTTCACCACCACATGAGTGCACGCAACAGTTTGACCCCTGAGCAGAGCGAGAAGATTCCCCTGCTTCATCATTGAAAGCAGAGTGACCTGCAGACCTGCTCCGACCAGGTCTTTGACCTGTGCAATCGCTGCCAGCTTTCCCTTGATTGCGCCGCTTGCATCCACTGTTCCCGAAGAGCCCATTTGGGCCAAGACCTTGTCGGTTTCATTGAGGTTGACCTCTTTGATGACCGATGCCTTCGGGTCCGTCTTTGGATTGCCTGTGTAGATTCCCGCTACATCCATCGCGAAGATAAGACGCTTGGCACTGAGCTCACGAGCCAACAGCACAGCCAGTTGATCGCCACTTCCGACACTGAATCCCATCGCGGTGTCATATAGCATGTCACCACCAAGCAGTGGGACCATACCTAGGGACAGGTATCCCTTGAGAGGGTCCAAAAAATACTTGGTAATGCGCATCTTCTCGGCCACGACCATCGAGGATGGGTGAAGTAGATTAACCGGTAGCCCAGCCAGATGGAACTCCCCCGCAACCATCTCACGGAACTCATTCACTATGCGTTGCGTCTTCGACAGCGGAATCAGTTGTTCAGGTCCTTTGAACCCCTTGTGGAGACCATGTTCGAGAATCGGAGGGTGTCCATACGACCCGACTCCCTGGACTGCAACAAGCGACTTGATGAGTCCCTCGTCAACGCACGTCTTGAGTTCGCGTGTGACAGACTTGATTACTGCCTTGCGTGCCTCATAGGGCTTGGACTTGTCTGTAAGGAGTGACCCACCTAGCTTTATCACTGTGAGGTCGTTTCCCATTTTCCCAACACCGCCTGATGTCCTAGATGCTCAGAAGGGGAAAGGGCCACCATGCCGGCATCAGATAGATGAACAGAGCGACAACTACAATCACTGCAATCGGGACTGTCCAGTTGTCCAAGTTCTTTGGCGAGAGCGCTTCCACTATCGTGGCCACTACGCTGATGACGAGGACCGGGAGGAACAAGGTGACAAGGCTGAAGGCAGCGATTTCCACTGAGAAAATGGCTATCAGTACATAGCTGAACAGAAGAGACCCAAACAGCATCCCAATGGACCCCGCAACCGTCTTCTGTGCACCGCCTATGCCGAACTTCCTGTTGCCACCGTACTTGCGGCCGATGATGTCCGCAAAGCCGTCACCACCGGCAAGGCAGCCAAAGATGACGAATGCCAAGGGGTTCGCAGGATAGTAGAACCATAGAACCGTCACGATGACGATCATTATTGCATAGTATAGTGTTCCTTTCAGTAGCTCCTTTGGATCTCCGGAGCGCGACATCGATGTGACAAAGGCCTCGTTCTTCACCTTTCCTGTACCTATCCCCACGAATAGAAGCACGAAAAGGATGGGCACTATCATCGCAAAGTAGCGACTGTAGATATCTCCAGAGTATAGATACCAAGTCACGGCAAACACGGGCGCCGCAAAGATATGCACAATCTTGCGTGTCACGTCAGAGGATAGCTTTCCACTCTTTCGTATGATTCCATTAATCTGGACAACCATCATGACTGCAAAAACCGATATCAGCATAGCAACAAGGTCCCAGGCAAGTTCTAGGCCCGGACCCAAGGGATTCAGAACCAACCACTTCTTTCCTCCTTGAGCAGAGTGTGCTACTTAGCTCAGCATGAGTACCCTATAAGTAGTACTGGAGTTCGGGCTGCACAGAGCTAGTGTTATAATCACGCGAAAGCCCATCCAAGTTGTCGGTATAGTGAGCAAGGTTGGACTGGCCCATGAGCGACACCTTTCTGATGCCCCTGGAGAAAATCCAGCCGAGCCAGCTGTACATCAGCCGTGCGAAACTCGACCAAGTGACGAAGTGTCTTGAGCCTGATTCACACAAGCATCTGGAGCCCATCCCGGTCAAGGAACTCGCCGGTGAGGTGATATGCACCGACGGTCACACTCGCGGACTGGCCTTATTCCTTGCGGGCCACCAAGAGGTAGAGGTCGTGTGGGAAACCGAGAACCTTGACTGGGAGGAATATGCAATATGTGTCCAATGGTGCAAGGAGGAAGGCATTAGGACAATACCAGACCTTCGGAACAGGGTGATTAGTCACTCACAGTATCGTATTCTCTGGTACGACAGATGTAGGTCAATGCAGGAGAAGCTGGCCGCTGATAGATCTCAGAAGCACGTAACGTCAATGGCCGGCGCAGAACGTCCAGAAAGAGAGTAAGCCCTGTAGGAGTCCGAGAACTGGTATGGGCCTCTTGTCCAAGTGGAAACCGTGGTTGACTTATACATAGGCTTATAAGCTGCAGAGTTTACTATTGTTTTGATTAACAATCGTGAAGAGATGAGCAGAGATGAAGAGCGACGAACCTGCGGAAACACTGGACACCGTGGGACTCTTTTGTCCTCAACCGCTGTTTCAGACAAGGGAGGCCATGGACAGACTCCGATCTGGTCAGATTCTCGAGGTCCTTGCCGATGATCCCGCGGCAGAGGAGGACCTCAAGAGGTTCGTCAAGAGGACACAGAACGAACTGGTCAGCTTCGAGAAGATGAGTGATGGGGTCATGAAGTTTCTAATAAGAAAGAAGAGGTAGGGATACGAAATGAGCAAGAAGACTTCAACAAGAAAGAACTCGATTCTATACGTTCAGACGAGTGACAATCCGGAAAGGCAGTATTCTCCACTTGTTTTAGCGCAGAGTGCAAAGGCGATGGATATCGATGCAAAGGTATACTTCTTAGGCCAGGCCCTGAGGATTCTGAAGCCCGGTGTTGCGGAGAAGATGAAGCTCGGGAGCTTTCCAAGCGTACTCGATATGATCAATGCAACCCTCAAGGCGGGAATCCCAATATACGTCTGCGAAGCATCAAAGCAGATGTTGGGATGGGAGAAAGTGGACCTGATTCCTGGGCTCAAGATAGTGGGCGCCGCAACTCTCAATGATCTGGCCCTTGAAGCAAGCGCGACCATGTGGTTCTAGACAAGGAGGCAATGTTCGCCATGAGAGAAGTGTACTTAGACTACCAGTCGGCAAAGCCCGTCGACCCGAGGGTCATAGAGGAGATGATGCCATACTTCCATGACCTCTTTGGAAATCCTTCCTCATTGCACAAGGTAGGAGATGTGGCTACTGACGCGCTTGAACAGAGCAGGAAACGCATTGCGAAGTTCATCAATGCCGACGATGACGAAATACTGTTCACTTCTGGAGCGACTGAGTCGAGCAACATGGCGCTGATTGGCTATGCGCTCAAAAACAAGAAGAAAGGAAACCATATAGTGATCTCAGAGGTTGAGCATATCTCTATTCACAACATAGCAAAGTACCTCGTATCGCTGGGCTTTGAGGTCTCCACAGTACCAGTCGACCAATTCGGAAGAGTGAGGGTCGAAAAGCTCGAGCGCAGACTCACCGACAAGACCATCCTGATATCTGTTGGCTATGCGAGTAACGAGATAGGCACAGTGCAGCCTATCGCCGAGATTGGAAAGCTTGCGAAAGAGAGAAACATTGCGTTCCACACGGATGCAGTTGCCGCGGAGGGGCTCATCGATCTCGATGTAGAACGTGACAACATAGATCTGATGAGTCTGTCATCCAATGATATCTATGGACCGAAGGGCGTGGGAGTCCTGTACATGAAAAAAGGGTACAGGATAAACCCCTTGATCATAGGCGGCGGCCAGGAGAGAGGTCTCAGATCCGGCACAGAGAACATGCCGGGCATCGTTGGAATGAGCGCTGCTGCTGACATTATGGCGAAGGAAATGCCCTCTGAAGTCGAACGGTTCAGAGGGTATCGAGACAAGGCCATTACGCACATACTAGAGGATGTTCCCGACAGCCATCTGAACGGGCACCCTACTGAGCGCTTGGCCAGCAATGCACACTTCAGATTCGACGGCATTGAAGGAGAGGGAATGCTCCTCTCTCTGAAGGATCTGGGAGTTTCTGTTTCAACAGGCTCGGCATGCACCTCAAAGACACTTGAGCCCTCTCATACCCTAATAGCGACAGGACTTGTGCATGAAGAGGCTCATGGTTCGCTTCAGCTGAGTTTTGGAAGATTCAACATTGACAGCGATGTCGACAGGGCGATTGAAACAATCCCTCAGATTGTTGCTCGTTTGAGGGGTCTTTCCCCAATCTATGTTGCACGGAGAAGGTGATGTGAAGATGAAGTCAACACAATATAGTAAGAAAGTGTTGGACCACTTTAGGAATCCTCGCAATGTCGGAACCCTTGAGGGCGACGATGTGGCAGTAGGAAAGGTAGGTAACCCGATATGTGGCGACCTGATGGAGGTCTTCATCAAGGTTAAGGACGACCGCATCGTGGATGCCAAATTCATGACATTCGGTTGTGGCTCCGCAATCGCCACGAGTAGCATGACGACAGAACTTGTGAAGGGTATGACCTTGGAGCAAGCGATGGAAGTCACAAGGGAAGACGTCGCTTCAGAACTGGAGGGGTTGCCACCTATCAAGATGCATTGTTCGAATTTGGCGGCCGACGCCTTGCACGAGGCGATCAAGAGATACCGTGCGAGGATGACAGGAGAGGTAATCCCTGGAGAAGAAACTCAGGCCGGGGGAGCTGAATGCGCAATAGGGAAAGAGAACTACCTTGGAAAGGGTGTCTATCTCTCCGTGACGAACCCTGAAGACTTCAAAGAGAAGAGGGTGCTCGTCGTCCACACAGGTGACAAGTCTCTCGAGACTGCAATCGAACTCAGCAAGCATACGGGTAGAGTAGTGCTCCTCACTCCAGATGCACAGATACGGACCAATACGAAACTCAAGGAGGACCTTGAGGCCTCAGGAATCAAGATACTGTATGAGTCTAAGCTCCTTGAGATAAGAGGACAGGACGAAGTGGAGAAGGTGTTGGTCCACAACCTCAATGAAGACGAGAAGTATGACCTCTTCGTTGACGCAGTGGTCCTCATCGATTAGAAAACACAGGGTGACTAGTCGACTCACAAACAGTCGCGAAAAGACGACTTGTGGGATTGATGACAAAGTCACCCTGTGTCCCCATACTAGGGGCCTAATGTTGACGTTCCTTGCGAAGGAAGCTAGACAAGAACTGTCACAACGGGACACTTGACGCGTCGGATCACTTCTTCCGTTACGCTCCTCGTGAAACGACTACGCAGCCCTCTTCTTTTTCTTCGTTTCATCATGAAGAGCATTGAGTATCGAGAACTCTGTGCCTCTTCAACTATCGCGTCTTTCACGTGTCTTGCGGCAGCAATCTTGATCTGTACACGGTACCCCTGCTTCGCAAGCCAGTCTGCAAGGGGCTTTATCCGAATCTCAGCAGCAGCAAAGAGGTCCTTCATCTCTGAAGTGTCAAGAGGCGCGGAAATAGGCGTTTCAATCACGTGAAAAAGGGTCAGAGACTTCGTCTGAAGCTTCAGAAGTGGGAGCATTGCCGCCACCATGTCCGAATATGCGATGTCCCCTGAGAATGGCATTAACACAGAGTCGGGTGCGCTCTCTTCCACAGGTCCACCTAAGCCCCCTTCATTCTTCAACTATTCTGCCGTCTTTCTTGTGTATGTACATCACGACGCTTGAAACTGTACTTTTCACTCCAGGTATCTTCAGAATGTTATTCTTGAGGATGTTGCGGAACTCCATCACATCTTCAGCTTCAAGGACAACGACTATGTCCGATTCCCCCGTCACTTCGTACACATCAAGGACTTCAGGAATCTCAGTGATTGCATCAGCCACTTCCTCTAGATTGGACTCGATGTACACGCTCAGGATGACCCGGATGTTGGACATTACTTCCTCACCACCATGATCTTGCCTGGTGCAACTGAAGAGACCAATGTAACAAGGTCTTCTTTGTCCTTCTTCTGTGCCTTCTTAAAGCCCTTCCTCAGCAGCAAGACGACGAAATCGAATTCAGGTGACAAGACTGTGTCAGTGATCACTCGTGCAAGTGGGCCAACCTCAACCCTGATAGACACTTCGAAGCCGAAACCTGAGAGTGCATGAGCCATTTCCCTCAGGTCCACCATGGTGAGCTCTCTGTATTGATCAGCTATGGACAAGGGAATGTGCCATCGACCTGTCCGAACGACACTCATCAAGGTCAGACGGAACTGAGTACTGAGGCTGTTCCTGATGGATTCGACGACTTCCTCCTTCTCCTCGGGACGGATTAGAACAAGTGCGTTGAACTTGTAGGCCATTGGTTTTATCGTCGCACCAATCTCTCGGGAGAAGAATGGTTTTCCCGTCCTTCGCCGATACGCACCATACACGAGTAGGCCTACGCTTGTCCAAGTAATACCTAGGAGCCGGCCCATAGGATGAAACAGCATCACAAGAGACCATATGGAGAAACATGCAATGGCACCGATGGCGGTTGGTATCGGTATCTGGTACGAACGACCCCGCCTACTGACTCTCAGACTAAATGGCATTTCCCATGCACGATGAGTGTCCTTGTCAGTGTGACGGAGGACAATCAGAGAGAGGTTAACCAGTAGGTAAGAAAGCAGTGCGCCAAAGTTGTACAAGTCGGCCACCCAGTCTAACTGACCCACAAGTGCCATGACTGCTCCAATCGACCCAAAGGCGAGTATGGCCCGGACTGGAGTGCGTGTCTTTGTGTTGACTCTTGAGAACCATCTGGGCAAGAGGCCGAAGTGGCTCATCGAGAATGCCACTCTTGAAACACCGATTATACCTGTGTTGGCGGAAACAAGGCAGATCGCGAAACCAGTGAATGCCACGATGGGTATTATTACTGGGCCAATTACGGCGAACGATCCAACAAGAGCCGAAATCGGAGCGTCTAAGTTGGCCGCTAGAACCTGCCATGGCAGTACGCCAATGCTCAGGACAGAGAGCCCGACGGCAAACACCAATACAGAAACCACAGACATCTTCGTGGCTCGGGGAATTGTCCTGTCAGGTCTTTTGGTTTCTTCCGCAGCCTGGGCTATCGACTCTATGCCGATGAACGAGCTCATCGCCAGCGTCACTGCGTACAGAAGATTCTGACCACTAATGTCACCCTGCCAGATGTATGATATGTGGCTGAACTGTTCAGGAGACCCGACAATCGAAAGCTGAAGGGTGAACAGATTAAGGCTGAATGCGAGAAGCACCCCCAAGACCATGACTGCCGATAGGACGATCAGGTTCAGGCCCACCATCAGCTCATTAAGCGTCGAAGACTCCTTGATGCCAATGATGTTGATGGAGATCAGCAGCAACACAAATGCGAGAGAGGTGAGGCCCATCCCGGTGAAACTTACCTGAAAGCCCAGGACCGCGATGGTGACTACTAGTGTCTTCAGCCAAGGGAAGAAGAATGTCAGATAGCCGGTCGTTGCTATGGAGAAGAGGGCCATGCATACAGTGTAGTCGAGCATGACAAGCCACCCGGCCAGGAAACCTGCGCAGTCGTTGAATGCCTTCATTGAGTAGACGTGTGCCCCACCAGCATAGGGATATGCAGTTGCCAGCTCAGCATAGGCAAGACCTGTCGCCACGTATGTGATTGACGCGACAAGAAACGCCACCGGCGCCCATCCGGCAGCATAAGCGGCTACGAGACCCAGAGCAAGATAGATGTCAGCCCCGACGTCCGCATAGCCCATCGAGAAAGAACCGAACCAGCCTATGTCCCGCTTGAGTGTTACCTTTGTGCCTTCGGCTGAGGAATCTTGGTGGGTACTCGTAGCTTGTTCACCCTCAAGGTACTGGGCTCCGATCTGTAGTCAGCCCAATACCGACGACTTGTGCATTCTGGAACAAGTATGGCCGGAGATTCACGCTCCTATGGAATGCTCTCTTTGCCGTTGTGCTTTTGAATTGCTCGGTGTAGA
>Ga0153915_10001278_pt1 | contig 23187 bp, 14 predicted proteins | sample Opewatmetagenome_2_FD_107003 | JGI IMG/M metagenome (GOLD analysis project Ga0153915, IMG submission 107003) | Freshwater wetland microbial communities from Ohio, USA - Open water 3 Core 3 Depth 3 metaG | ecosystem: Environmental > Aquatic > Freshwater > Wetlands | place: USA: Ohio, Lake Erie...
ATTTAATGTATCGTAATATATTATTATAGTTTAGTAAATATGCCAAATACACGAGTTATCGACTTGAAAATTAATCATCAATCTGAGTATCCCCCTGTGACTCAACAGGAGGAAGTAACTTATCTGGGCACATGGGGACGCCCTTAAAATTGTAAGTTACTTCTCATTCCATTAGCTGATAGCCATTCTCTCCGACAATCAGCTTGCCCCTTTCAGCACTATAGCCTACCCCCGATAATCCAAAAACACCATACTGGTTTTTATTTATTGTTTTTAAATAAATAATATCTATTTCAACCATATTTACTGCAAATGTGAAAATTAACAATTTAAGACGGGACGGGAAAATACAAGCACAATCATTAATAACATGTCAATGATTTTCAATGAGTGGCGGTAAGATATTTCTTCAAAACAGGACCCTGTCCCGAATTCTCCATTTCTACCTGCGTCTTTCAGTAAAAAAATGAAATAAAGGAGCTGTTAAAAATGTTCAGATGCAAGGCCTCCGATCCCTGAGGAGTGAGATGTATTTTTTCATACGTCGCAACAACGAAGGGTGAGGGAAACGCAGCAGATGAGTGTTTTGTAAAAGTCCTTCGGCTTTTACCGGTAAGGAATATCATTATTTATTATTGCGCCTCCCTTGCGGGAATGCGCACCCGGTTAACAGCCCCGCAATCTATACATAAAAACGTTTCGGGTTAAGGTATGCAGGGATAGCGTGCGTCATGATGCCCAGCAATGACCAGAATGCTTTTTTCTGATTTGTCCTTACAACCTTTTCGCCGATAGCCTCCCGGACATACTCAAGGGGATGCACCAATCTTTTGCCGAAGGGATTTAGAAACCTGAAACAGCTCAATGTCAGAAGACAGCCTGTGCAGTACGCCACCGCATCATCGCCCTCGGACATGTCAAGCGCAAAAAGTCCTTTCATACCGGCAAAGCTCAGGTCAAAAACGCTGTATTTATTGGTTCCCGCGGCAACGCCGCAGCATAATCCGTGTTTTTTATTTTGGGAAGTTTCATATATCGTAACTCCCAATCGTTTGAGCAATTCGCGCTGTTTTTCCATAAATTCGTCACCCAGCACACGGGCATGACAGGAATCATGTATGACCGCGCTCCTCACGATTTTATGCTTTATCTCAAATGTTCCCCTGTCCAGTTCCTTCAGGAACCAATCGGTAAAAAAGGTTGTTTTGAAATTAAATTTCGCTCCAAACTGTTTGGGAAGCACATTGGTGAACATATTGTATCCGGCAGGACAGATAAAGACCATCTCTTCGAGATTTTTATCCCTGTAAAATTCAGTCAGTTTTTTAGCAATCCGCTCAGTAGGTTCCAGAAGCCCCATGCGGAAATACATCTCTCCGCAGCACAGGTCCCATTTCCCCCACACCGGCAGTTTTTCAAAGATAGCCCCCCGGGCAAGAAGCGGCATACTCAAAAGATTGCATCCGGGATACAATACAGTCTTCGCGGGCGGCACATCCGACGCCCATTTTTCATGCAACGCCTTTTCTTCCGGTGAAAAAGGAATGTCTTCGCGAAAATTTGGATGCCTCGTCGGCATAAGATAACTTGCCCGCATGGGAAGTCCTTTCACCTTATATCTTTGATCCCAGTTGTAATGAATCCTTTCGTACGGATGCGCGCCGTTGGGGCAAAAAGCATCGCAGGCGTAACAGCTTATGCATTTTTTCAGGACTACTGAAGATGCAAGATCACCTGTATTTATCTTTTTTATTTCACTTACGGCATCTTCCCTGGAGAAACGTATATATCTGCACTTCAACAGACACTCGCCGCATTCCCTGCATTTATCCCAGTTCAGAGCAGTCCTGAATGTCTCTTTATCCATAAACAATCCTTTTTATATCTTTAGAATAATATTTCCTTGATGAAAGCGATGCAGCAAGATACAAATAAACATATGTAAGACAAAGGGGTCAATAAAAATTTTATTCCATTGTCCACGCAAATTTAAAATAAATGAATCGCGGCGGCAACGGGACATCTCTCCTAATGCTCAAACTTGATCCATAATTGGCCGGAATTGCCGGTACTTGTTTTTTGCGGGTATGATTATTATCTTGACCGATAAATTATAGTTGGTTAGTATTTAAAAATTAAATAGAAGGAGAATCGATACTTGGAACTGCCAGAAGTAACAGGCACTCTTAATAGATATATAGCTGAAATCAATCGCTTTTCTCTTTTAACCGCGGAAGAGGAATTTTCGCTTGCCGTGCGTTTAAAGAAGTATAATGATGTTCAGGCCGCCGAAAAGTTGATTGTTTCCAATTTGCGCTTTGTAGTTAAAATTGCCCATGAATACCGCAACTACGGCTTTAAGCTCGCGGATTTAATTCAGGAAGGCAATATAGGCCTCATTCACGCCGTAAAAAAATTCGATCCTTACAAAGGCTACAGGTTAATTTCTTATGCGGTATGGTGGATTCGCGCATACATTCAGAATTACCTGATGAAATCCTGGAGTATCGTCAAAATCGGCACTACGCAGGCTCAGAGGAAACTTTTTTTCAAATTAAATCAGACCAAAAAAGACCTGGAAAATATTTCCAGAAAGAATCCGGAATTCAGCGAAATCGCCACATCTCTGGGAGTAAAGGATACAGAAGTGGAAGAAATGGATTTGCGCATGGGTTCACGCGATGTCTCCCTGAATGAAATGATCAATGACGAAAGCAGTGACTCGCATATGGATTTTCTTGCTTACGAGGGTGATGATCAGGAAGTGTCTTTGATTAAAGACGAGGAAAAAAGTCTTGTCCAGCGGGACATTGCCGGAGCGCTGGCAAATCTTAACGAAAGGGAAAGTTACATTATCCTTAATCGCGTGATGGCAGATGATCCCCAAACACTACAGGAGATAGGAAGCAAATATAATATTTCGCGGGAACGGGCCCGTCAAATTGAAAAACAGGCCCTGAAAAAAATTCAACTTGCCCTGCCGTATTTCAAATCCGGTAAATAGCCAATCGTTCCTTACGGCAGACAGCGGGAAAAGCACCTGCCTCGAATTTCTAAATATTTATTATTATTTACTCTATTGACCTTTTTACATAAAACTGGTAGAATTAAACTTAAATTACACAGATGTGTTTTCCGTGAAAATTAGTGATGTTCACCAATTAATGCTTGCCTTTCATTACTAAAGAAACTTTTTCGTAAAACTAAAATATTTAACATCCCTTCAACCATCATCATATGGAGCATAAAAATTGAAAGCGGGCAGGGTCATTTTTAATTATTTAAATAGTCTGAAGACGCAACGTCCGGAAGGAAATTTGCGGAAAAAGTTACCGGACGAGAAACTGCTGCGATCGGAATTATTCAGTTCCAAGCAGATGCGCCAGCACGGCAGGACTATAGCAGGCGCTCACAAACTGGACACCGGCCGCACCTCAAACCAACTGCTGAAAAGATTAACGGATAATGAGGGTATCCTGTTTCAAGTCCGGAACATACTGACAAACGCGATTAAAAATAACCGCACTATCACACCCGCGGAAGAATGGTTTCTGGATAATTTTTACCTGATTGAAGAACAGATTCGCACGGCAAGAAAGCATTTGCCGAAAGTTTACAGCAGAGAACTGCCTCATCTGGCCGAAGGCCCATCTGAGAATCTCCCGCGGGTATATGACATAGCGCTGGAAATGATATCCCACGGCGACGGCCGCGTTGATTCAAAAACCATCAGTTTATTTGTATCCTCTTACCAGACAGTATCTGTGCTTAAACTGGGCGAATTATGGGCTATTCCCATTATGCTGCGTCTGGCATTGATAGAAAATATCAGACGTATAGCAGTCCGTATATCCAAAGACAGAATCAACCGCAACCTTGCCGATTACTGGGCGGGCAAAATGACGGTTACAGCCCAAAAGGATCCCAAAAACCTGTTTCTGGAAATTGCGGACATGGTTCGATCAGACCCGCCAATGGTTGGAGCTTTTGTCGCGGAAATTTCACGTCAATTGCAGGGACAGGGACCGGCTCTGGCATTGCCTCTTACCTGGATTGAACAGCGTCTCTCCGAATACGGCCAGACTATCAAGACTTTTGTAAATCTGGAAAGCCAGCAACAGGCCGCTGATCAGGTTTCCATAAGCAACAGTATTATCAGTCTGCGTTTTCTGGGAACAATGAACTGGCGCGAATTCGTCGAAACAATGAGCGCGGCAGATCAAATCCTGCGCGGCGATCCCGGCGACATTTATGTCAAAATGGACTTTTCCACCCGCGACAGTTACCGCCACATCATAGAAAAAATCGCCAGAAAAAGCAATTTATCCGAAAGCGAGGTAGCCCGTCTGGCAATAAGCCTGGCCAAAAAAGCAAGTCTTAATAACGGGATTTTCGACCGAGCTGCGCATGTCGGGTACTACCTTATTGACAAGGGATTACCGGAACTGGAAAATCTGGCGAAAACGCGTTTATCTCCTTTTGAAACCATACTGCGGTTAAGTCGCCGAATCCCTTTACTGTTGTATATAGGCTCCATATCATTACTGACTGTAATACTAACAGCGGTTTTACTGAACAGGGCGCATACCGGCGGACTGCACGGCTGGCCGCTGGCCTTTACCGGAGCTCTGTTCCTTGTTTGCACAAGCCATCTGGCGGTAGCCCTGGTTAACTGGCTGTCAACCCTGCTGGTTGCACCGCATCCTCTGCCCCGGATGGATTTCTCCCGCGGCATCCCGCCTGAATGCCGCACACTTGTCGCTATTCCGACAATGCTCACGAGCCCTCAGGGCATCGCCAGTCTCATCGAATCCGTGGAAATTCAATTTCTGGCCAATCAGGACAACAATCTGCGTTTCTCCCTTTTGACTGATTTCAGGGACGCAAAGACTGAAACAATGCCGGATGATGAAAAACTGCTGCATCTTGCGCATCAAGGAATTAAGTCTCTGAATGAAAAATACAGAGGTTCAAAAGGAGATATTTTTTTCCTGTTTCACCGTCCCCGCCGCTTCAATCCTCAGGAAGATATCTGGATGGGTTATGAGCGCAAAAGGGGAAAACTGGCAGACCTGAATGCATTTCTGCGCGGCACAACCAGGGATTCCTCGGGAAATCTCTTTTCGCTGGTTGCAGGTGATACGACAGAATTAAGAAACGTGAAATATGTGATCACTCTGGATACGGATACAAAAATGCCGCGCGATGCGGCATGGCAATTTGTGGGAACCATGTCACACCCGCTGAATCGCGCTCAATATGATGAAAAAAAGAAACGCGTCTGCGAAGGATACGGCATTCTGCAACCAAGGGTTTCCGTAAGTCTTCCCAATATGAATCGTTCGTTCTATTCGGCCATGTATGAAAACAATTCAGGAATTGATCCATATACCAGAGCCGTTTCCGATGTTTATCAGGACATATTCGGTGAAGGTTCTTTCATCGGCAAAGGCATATACGATATCGACGCATTCGAAGCCGCTCTTAACGGATATCTTCCCGAAAACAAAATACTCAGCCATGATCTTATTGAAGGATGTCACGCCCGCTCGGGATTGATAAGCGATGCGCAGTTATATGAGGAATATCCGCTGAACTATAAAGCGGATGTGAGCCGGAGGCATCGCTGGATTCGCGGAGACTGGCAGATCGCAAGGTGGATCAGGCAGACAGTACCGGCTTTTGACGGAAGTATCGGAAAAAATCCCCTGTCAATGCTCTCTCAATGGAAAATCTTTGACAATCTTCGCAGGAGCATTACATCGCCGGCCTTAACTCTTATGATTTTACTGGGATGGACATTGCTGCCCTCTGCCTGGTTCTGGACGCTGGCGGCACTGGGAATCATTCTTCTTCCCTCTATTATTATGTCCGCCTTTAACATTTTTCAAAAGCCGCGCAACGTAATCTGGTCACATCATCTGTCTTCTGCCGCAAATAAAGCCGGCAACAATATTATTCAATCTATATTTGCGCTTATTTGTCTGCCTCATGAGGCATATTTTCATACTGATGCAATCGTTCGCACGCTCTGGCGGATGCTGATCTCACATAAACACCTTCTCGAGTGGAATCCGTCGCAAAACACGAATAATCATAAAAGCAATGAAATTACAGCATACGGCAAACTCATGTGGTTTGCGCCATTTTTCGCCATTGCCGCTTCAATGGCCATATGTTTTTCCCGTCCATTAAATTTCTTTCTGGCCGCTCCCCTCCTCTTCATCTGGCTTATTTCTCCATTAATAGTCTGGCACGTAAGCTGTCCCATACAACGCCGAAAAGCGAAACTGACATCCGACCAGCTTATTTTCTTAAGAAAAATTTCCCGAAAAACATGGGCTTTTTTCGAAACATTTGCCGGTCCCGAAGATAACTGGCTGCCTCCCGACAATTATCAGGAGCAACCTGTAGGCGTAGTCGCCCACCGCACATCGCCGACCAATATGGGCATGTCGCTTCTGGCTAATCTCTGTGCCTGTGATTTCGGTTACATAACAACCAGACAATTAATCAAACGCACGGCAAACACGCTCAATACTATGGAAACAATGGAACGGCACAGAGGACATTTCTACAACTGGTACGACACGCAGTCACTGGAACCTTTGTTTCCCCTCTACATTTCATCGGTGGACAGCGGAAATCTTACCGGCTATCTGCTGATATTAAGATCAGGATTACTTACTCTTTCCGATCAGAAAATAATCGGGCGGCAGATTTTTGTCGGGCTCAGGGACACTCTGGAAATTTTGGCCGATGCCGCAGGCAAATCCGCTCCTGCTCAGATTATCCGGCTTAAGAAAGATATAGCGGAGGTAATTTCCTCGGAACCGGATACACTGATGGAACTGAGATTATGCATCGAACGGCTGTCAACGGCCGCGGAAAATATGAATGCGGAAGTTAATGCTCTGGACAACGATCCCGACAGTTCATTAAAATACTGGGCAAAAGAATTTGCCGATCAATGCCTCGCGGCCCTTGATGAACTGCAGTTTTTCACATCATGGATATTCGACCCGCGGTTTTCCGGAATAATCAATAAAATACCAAAGCTCAATAAAATATTGACTCTGAGAAATTTAACCAATCTGGAAGAGGAATTATTACCAGCCATCGAAGAGTTGATAAAAGCTGATTCTGCTGCCGATGAACTTGCGCAACTTGATGAACTAAAAAAAATAATTTCCGATACCGCATGCCGTGCTTCAGATATTATGACGGATATAGAATCCATGGTAAAGCTTTGCGGCAAATTCACCCGCATAGAATACGATTTTCTGTTTGATAAAGCATGCAACCTGCTCAGTATCGGATACAACATCAGTAACTGGCGGAAAGATACCAGTTTCTATGATTTGCTGGCAGCGGAAGCAAGATTCAGTAATTTTGTGGGGATAGCCCAGGGGAAACTGCCTCAGGAAAGCTGGTTCTCTCTGGGAAGGCTTCTTACCACCGCAGGAGGAAAGCCTGTTCTCGTATCCTGGAGCGGTTCCATGTTTGAATACCTGATGCCTCTTCTGGTCATGCCCACCTATGAGAACTCACTGCTCGACCAGACATACAAGGTGTCTGTAGAGATGCAGATTAAATACGGGAAAAAGCATTCTATTCCGTGGGGTATTTCAGAATCCGGCTACAACGCCTTCGACAGCCATCTCAATTATCAGTACCGTGCGTTCGGCGTGCCCGGCCTTGGCCTCAAACGTGGATTGGCGGAAGATATGGTTATCGCTCCCTATGCTTCCGCGCTGGCCCTGACAGTTGAACCGGAAGAGGCCTGCCTGAATCTGCAAAGACTGGCGGCAGCCGGTTTTGAAGGAAGATTCGGCTTCTATGAAGCCATTGATTACACACCGTCGCGTCTGACGCGTGGCCAGTCACATGCCGTGGTCAACTCCTTCATGGCGCATCACCAGGGCATGACCCTGCTGGCGCTGGCCTATTTACTGCTGGATCAACCTATGCAGAAACTTTTTGAGTCGGAACCGTTATTCCAGTCGGCTATGTTACTGCTTCAGGAGATGGTCCCCAAAGCCGTCACTTTTTACACTTCTCCGCCCGAACTTGCCAGTTTACAAAAGGAACCTGTCGGCATGGAAACTCCCGTGCGGATTTTCCATACGCCTGACACGACGATTCCGGAAATACAATTGCTTTCGAACGGCAGATACCATTTAATGCTTACAAATTCCGGCGGTGGTTACAGCCGATGGAAGGATATTGCTTTAACCCGTTTTCGCGAAGACAGCACCTGCGACAATTACGGGATATTCTGTTATCTCCGTGATGTAAGAAGCGGAGAGGTCTGGTCAACAACATATCAGCCGACGCTAAAGCAACCTCTCCATTATGAGGCTGTTTTTTCGGATGGCCGCGTGGAATTCCGCCGCCGTGACAATGATTTTGACGTGCATACGGAAATCGTTGTTTCGCCGGAAGACGATATTGAACTTCGCCGCGTGACCATAACAAACCACTCGCGCTCGCGCAGAACCCTGGACATGGCAAGTTATGCGGAGGTAGTCATAGCAAATCCCGCCGCGGACAAAATTCATCCGGCTTTTTCCAATCTTTTTGTTCAGACCGAAATCATCGAACAGCGCAGGGCCATCCTTTGCACCCGCCGGCCGCGTTCCGAAGGCGAAAAGACTTACTGGATGTTTCACCTGATGGCTGTTCATGGAACAGAAATTGAACAGGTTTCCTACGAAACAGACCGGACACGTTTTATCGGCAGGGGCAATACTGTAAACGATCCGCAGGCAATGGGCTCGCCATCCGATCTCTTCGGAACTCTTTCCGACAGCCAGGGTTCGGTGCTTGATCCGATAGTCTCCATAATGTCCCGTATAACGCTTGACCCGGAACAATCGGCCACGATTGATATGGTTTTCGGAATCAGCGAAACCAGAGAGGAAGCTTTGATTCTGGTTGATAAATATCAGGATCGGCGGATCGCGGATCGCGTTTTCGATCTGGCATGGACACAAAGCCAGGTGATGCTGCGTCAGATAAACGCCACGGAAGCCGATGCGCAGCTTTACTGCCACATTGCCAGTTCCCTGATTTATGCCAACGACTCCATGCGTGCCGCATCCAACATCATAACCGAAAATCGCCGCGGGCAATCAGGTCTCTGGGGATATGCCATATCCGGCGATTTACCTATTGTGCTTTTAAAGATTGCAGAATTATCCCATATAGAACTGGTACGCCAGCTTATTCATGCCCATGTATACTGGAGATTAAAAGGATTGGCCGTGGATCTCGTAATCTGGAACGAAGATTATGCCGGATACAGACAGCTTCTGCACGATCAGATTATGGGACTCATTGCTTCAGGCATCGTCGTAGACTTAAAAGATCAGCCCGGTGGAATTTTTGTCAGATCCACGGATCAGATATCGGAAGAAGACCGCATTCTGATTCAAACTGTAGCTCATGTTATTATATCCGGCGGCAAGGGGAAACTGGCCAATCAGGCCAAACAGCGAGTCGGCTTAAAAGTGGCAGTCCCCCGCCTGATCCCAAGCAGAACCCATCGTCCGGCGCCGACGTCGACAACCGCGCTGCCGCGTAACGATTTGTTGTTCTTTAATGGTCTGGGAGGGTTCACCCCTGATGGACGCGAGTATGTTATTTCGACTTCACAGGCCCAGATAACGCCGGCGCCATGGGCAAATGTACTGGCAAACCATATGTTCGGCACAGTAATTTCCGAAAGCGGCATGGCTTACACCTGGGCGGATAATGCCCATGAATTTCGTCTTACTCCCTGGCACAACGATCCGGTAAGCGACAGCAGCGGAGAAGCCTTTTACATCCGCGACGAGGAACGCGGCCATTACTGGTCTCCCATGCCGCTGCCCAGACGGGGAACTACGCCTTATGTAACCAGGCACGGTTTCGGTTACAGCGTCTTCGAGCATACGGAACGGGGCATATATTCGGAAGCATGGGTTTACGTGGCTCTGGATTCGGCGGTTAAATTTATAGTACTGAAAATAAAAAACAAAACGGGACAATTGCGCCGTCTTTCCGTTACGGGATACGTCGAATGGGTTCTGGGCGACCTCCAGGCAAAAACCGCCATGCATATAGTCACAGACATTGATCTCCCCAGCGGCGCTATCTTTGCGCGCAACTCCTACAACACAGAATTTCCCAACCGGGTTGCATTCTTCAACACCGACGCACTGATGCGGACTGTCAGCGGCAATCGCACGGAATTTCTGGGACGGAACGGAACACTCAAAGAACCTGCCGTGATGAAGCGTCTGCATCTTTCCGGTAAAGTAGGCGCGGGAATGGATCCCTGCGCCGCGATCCAGGTTCCCTTTGATCTGTTTGACGGAGAAGAAAAAGAAATCGTCTTCACCCTCGGAGTGGGGCAAAACTTAAATGAAGCCCAGAAACTCGTTCAGATATTCAACGATTCAGTAGCAGCCGAAGATGCCCTCAAAGCGGTGCGGAAATACTGGGATAAAACGCTGAACGCCGTGCAGATTAAAACACCCGATCCGTCTCTCAATGTACTGGCAAACGGCTGGCTTTTATACCAGACACTGGCCTGCCGGATATGGGCGCGATCAGGATATTATCAATCGGGCGGTGCCTTCGGCTTCCGCGACCAGTTACAGGATGTGATGGCGCTTATTCATGCCGGATCTAACTTTGCGCGTGAACAACTGCTTCTTTGCGCATCACACCAATTCGAGGCTGGAGATGTTCAGCACTGGTGGCATCCTCCTCTTGGCCGCGGCGTGCGAACAAAATGTTCCGACGATTATCTCTGGCTGCCGCTGACAGCCTGTTACTACATATCGGCAACCGGTGATAACAAAATACTGGATGAATCCATTCCCTTTATTAATGGCCGTCCGGTAAATATGGAAGAGGATTCGTATTACGATATGCCCGCCCGGTCTTACGAAACGGCCAGTTTGTATGAACACTGCGTAAGAGCTATCAACAGAGGTCTCCGCTTCGGCGGGCACGGACTTCCGCTTATGGGTTCAGGAGACTGGAACGACAGCATGAACATGGTCGGTATAAAAGGAAAGGGTGAAAGCGTCTGGCTGGGATTTTTCCTTTATGAGGTGCTCACGCAATTCGCGAAAATCGCCTCTATGCGCGGGGATATATCTTTCGGTGAACATTGCCGGAAAGAAGCTTCGCAATTACGTCTGAATATCGAACAGCACGCATGGGACGGATCATGGTACCGTCGCGCCTACTTCGATAACGGCGATGTACTCGGCTCGGCTAAAAATCAGGAATGCCGGATTGATTCGATTGTCCAGAGCTGGGCCGTTTTATCCGGAGCGGCAGATGACAATCATTCGCGTATGGCCATGGAAGCGCTGAGTAAATACCTTATTCGCAGCGATATCGGAATAGTCCAGCTTCTTGACCCTCCATTCGATAAGTCCGGATTGAATCCCGGCTACATCAAGGGGTATGTTCCCGGTGTAAGAGAGAACGGCGGCCAGTATACCCACGGAGCTGTCTGGGCGGCGATGGCGTTTGCGGCTAGAGGAGATAGCAGGCGCGCATGGGAAATCATGACTATGATAAACCCTTTAAACCATGCAAATTCTCCCGAGGCGATGGAAATCTATAAAGTTGAGCCCTACGTTGTAGCGGCAGATATTTACGCGGTTGTGCCTCATGCCGGCCGCGGCGGATGGACATGGTATTCCGGTTCGGCAGGATGGATGTACCGGCTGATTGTGGGATCTCTTCTGGGACTGAAGCGTGAGGCAGATAAACTGAGTTTTAAACCTTCTCTGCCTGCGGATTGGAACGGATTCACCATGGATTACAGGTATGGAAAGACAATATATCATATTGCCGTCTCACGCGCTGCCGGGCAGGAAGAAGAAATGAGAATAATCATTGACGGAGTGGAGCAAAAAGAAAAAACGATACCGCTCAATGACGATGGCAAGGAACATAAAGTTTCCGTAATAATCTAATACCCTTCCGCTTTATCAGGGAAGCTGTTATGTTCTATCCTTCGGGAGTTTCTACACGGGACAAGTTCTGGAAACTCGTGTATTTATCCACGAAAGCAAGTTTGACTGTATCGGTGGGACCGTTTCTCTGTTTCGCTATGATAATTTCCGCTGTTCCTTTATCAGGATTTTCTTCCGTTTTGTTGTAGACTTCGTCGCGATAAATAAAAGCAATGACGTCGGCGTCCTGTTCGATAGCGCCGGATTCCCGCAAATCCGCCATTTGCGGACGGCGGTTGGTGCGGCTTTCCACCTGACGGTTGAGCTGTGAAAGGGCGACAACAGGCACATTAAGTTCTTTAGCCAGAGCCTTTAAGGAACGGCTTATTTCCGATATTTCCTGTTCGCGGGAATCGCGATTATTTCCTGAACGCATCAGCTGGATATAATCTACAACAATCAAACCGAGCCCGGTATCGGCTTTGAGTCTGCGCGATTTGGCCTTCATTTCCAAAACTGTAATGGCGGCGGTGTCATCAATGAAAAGAGGCGCGTCGGAAAGACGGCCGGCGGCGGTCGTCAGTTTCGGCCAATCGGTTTCGCCCAGAAAACCTTTTCTTAAACGCTGCGAATCCACCCTGGCTTCGGATGAAAGCAGACGAAAAGCAAGCTGTTCCTTGGACATTTCCAGAGAAAAAATAGCGGCGGGAATTTGAGCTTCCATCGCGGCATGCAGGGCGATGTTCAGAGCGAAGGCCGTCTTGCCCATGCTGGGACGTCCGGCGATAATTATCAGTTCGGCTTTCTGCAGACCGGAAGTTAAATCGTCAATTTTTTCAAAACCTGTCGGCACTCCCGTAATCAGTTCTTTGCGGGCATAGAGGTCTTCAATCGACCGGAAACTGTCCTTGACAATTTCCCTGATCGGGGAAAAAGCCGGGCGTACTTTATTTTCGGAAATTTCAAAAATACTGTGTTCGGCTTGATCGAGGATATCATCAACATCGGACCCGGCTTCATAGCAGCTGCCTATAATATCAGTTGCTGAAGTGATTAATCCGCGGAGAATCGCTTTTTCCTTTACAATTTTGGCATAGTCGGCAACATTTGCCGCCGATGGCACGTTATCCACCAGAGAAGCGATATAGGCCGATCCGCCAACCGCATCCAGCATGTTTTTGCCTTTAAGCGCATTGCTCAGCGTAATAAAGTCAACAGGCTCGTTTCTTTCGGAAAGCTCGATTACGACGCCGAAAATCTTCCGGTGGGCTTCACTGTAAAAATCTCCCGGGGATAGAAATTCGAGCACGCTGTTAAGAGCGTCATTTTCCAGCAGGATACTGCCCAGTATTGACTGTTCAGCTTCGATATTCTGCGGTGGAAGCTTGTGTAAAGACGGATCCATGCTCATTAGTATTCGCCGACAACCTTTAAATTAATTTCCGTTTCCACATCATGTGTCAACTTGATTTTAATTTTATATTCACCCAGTGATTTTATATGTTCACCATGTTCATGCACAATCATTTTCCTGCTAATGTCATAGCCTTTTTCTTTAAGGGCGGTTTCTATGTCCTTGACCGACACGGAGCCAAAAATCTTATCCTGATCGCCAACTTTACGGGCCATGGTAATAGTTACTTTAGACAAAGCGTCAGCCAGCTCCTGAGCGGATTTGTGCTCTTTTTCCGCCTTGCGCAGGATATTTCTTTTTTCATGTTCAAAAACTTTGACGTTTTTCTCGTCAGCTTCAGCAGCCAGTCCTTTCGGTATCAGAAAATTGCGGGCGTACCCGTCATTAACTTTAACTAAACTTCCGGCCTTGCCCAAAGAAGGCACGTTCTGCTTCAGAATTACTTTCATGGAATCCTCCGTTTGTAAGAAATAGTGATGAAATAAATTAATTCGTTGTCTGATCTTTTTGAAAAAGTTTCCTGAAATCAATCCAGATATCAAATAACCCAACTGCCGCTATAGGTATCATAAGAAAATACTGAACTGCAATCAAAAAATAAAAAATAAAACGCAAAGAACCGGGCACATTTTTAGCCTGAAAAAAGAAACTAACAATAGCAAGGCCTTGCAGAAAATATATAAAACAAGTAACCAGAAATATATTGAAACCTGAAAATTTCATGTTGTCATATGGCAATAATGAAAGCGCGCCGGAAACAATAAAAATCCAGATAATAAAGTCAGGAACCTTCCAACGGGCAAGCGCAATAAGCCTGGGAAAAATTATTCCGGCCTTGCCCAAATAATTTTTTCCCATAAGAAAATTTATCCAAATCACCAATATTGACGATATGATAACGATTGACGGAAATATCTGAGTGATGCCGCTTACCATATTCTTTTCATTATCTTTAATAAAGTTAATATCTTCCGCTTTTAACGGAAGCTGGCTGTATAGTTTCACATTCTCTGCGACTGTTGCGGCAATATATTTTTTTACGAGCAGCCATGGACTGGTAGAAAGGATATAGCCATCGTAAATCAAATAAAAACAAATCGCGGCAACAATAAAGATGGCCGGATAAATAATTGTTTTTTCAACGGAAACATTTTGAGCGGCACATTGGGCTATGAACAATCCGGCTACCCCCACGGTAAAAACGGCGATAAACGGAACATCCAGACGTAAAAACACAGCTGAAAATAAAAGCAGTGAAAAAGAGATTAAAAAAGCGGCGGCAGTTTTATTTGCACCGTTAACAGTTCCGTTAATAAATAAAACCGCGGGAAGAAAAAGAAGAACTAATGGACCTATTACAGGAATGAAAAACGTTACCGAAACAAAAAAAGAAAGAACCAGCAGGAGCTTTAAAAAGGGATTATTGGGAAGCGGTATGCTGAATTTTTTCAAGGACGATAATCTGCTCAAAATCTGATACCTGAATACAATCAAATGAATGATTGCATATACGATAAAAAACGGTAACGCCCCGTAAAAAGGCGTTACCTTATCGATAAATTACTCAAAATTGATTCTTAACAGATGCAAAATTGTATAAAAACAACTGCTCCGGAAACCATCTTTATTTTCCGTCTGCTGTGACAAAAGGCATAATCGCGATCATGCGGGCGCGTTTTATGGCTATGGCCAATTCCCTCTGATGAGAAGCGCAATTTCCGGTTATCCTGCGCGGCATAATCTTGCCGCGTTCGGTCACGAAATTATTGAGAATGGCGCTGTTTTTATAATCAATCTTAATATTGGAATCCGTGCAAAAACGGCAAAATTTCTTTCTGTGAAAAAATTTTTTCTGGGGATACTTTTTGTCTCCGTTTTGTGTTTCCATTATTTATTCCCCTTTCGTTGAGAGTTCTTCTTTGTTAATAATTTTTCTAGGCGCAGAGGAAGATGGTTTTACTTCTCTGGACGGTTTTTCCGCCTGACTAATAACCTTTCCTTCATCTGCCGCGCCGGCTGTTTCAATTTCCGCACGCGCCTGAGTACGCTTAGCCTCCGCATCCGCGGCTTCCTTTTCAATGCCTTCGCGGGTTGACGCCCCTTCCTTTTTCACTGTCATGAATTTCAGGATGCGGTCGTCAATTTTATACGTTCTTTCAATTTCCGAGACAATAGCGCCATCACCCGCAAAATCTATCAGGAAATAATAACCGTCTCTATGTTTTTTGATTTCATAAGCGAGATGTCTCTTGCCCCATTTTTCTACTTTGGCAATGACACCTTTACGGTCGTTAATGATTGTCTGGCTGCGTTCAATTAAGGCGGTGATGTCGTCTTCACTTAAATCAGCTAAAACGATAGCTACAACTTCGTATCTTTGCAAAATGTTCTCCTTTCGGCTCTAAAGCCCATGACATTCACGGGCAAGGAGTCCTAAAAATTTAGTAAAGGAGACTTCTATCTCAAACTAAGGCAGAAATCAAGAATTTTTATTGTTGCCGGAATAATGACAGAAATCTTATAAAAACAAAAAGATACAGATGGTTGCACTTCGTCTGTTTCTTCTAAGTATCTGTATTAAATTAAGAATATCTGTTTATTATTTCAAAGTGAATCCGGGGGGGGGAGACAAAATGGCGCGGAATTATGATCCGGTTCAAAAATTAAAAGGAATAGATTACTTTTTTTCTTTCTTAATAAGTTGTCCGGCAAAGCGGACCATACGCCGGTAAAGCGGAAGAGAAGAATTTATTTTACCAAGAGACTCACGGGTTGCCTCCTCTCCTATTCTTACCAGATCGCCGGCCCTGCTGAAATCCATCCAGTGGAGATCTCCAACCTGAGGATGAATAATAACATCCGCTTCCCTGAGTTCAGAAGCTTCCAGCATGTTGGATGTAATTTCTCCCGCCCGATACAAAACATCCTTTCCCGTTTCGATGTTGATTGATTCAGAAGGAACGCGATCTACTATCACGGCAATGACTACATCGGCTCCGGCCTCACGCGTCGCGTGAACGGGGACAATACTGGTAATGCCTCCGTCAGCCAGAAGCCAGTCTCCGTGACGCACCGGCGCGACCGCGCCAGGAACGGAACAACTCGCCAGCACCGCCTCACGAAGCGATCCCTCGGAAAAAACAATCTTATTGCCGGTAATCAGATCAGTGGACACGGCATAAAAAGGAATTTTTGTTTCACGAATATCTATTTCCGGAACAAAATAATTAATCAAAGACCGAAAATCATTGAAGGGAAGTATGGATGGTTTGAAGAAGGCCTGGGCAAACCAGTAGCGGTTCATTACATATGTTTTCGCCTTCGTAAATATACTTTGATTCTCCTGCGAAAACGTCATGCCGATTGATTTGATTGTTGAGTCGTTAAATTCGGGACTACGCAGATAAGCTTCAATTTTATCCTGAATTTCCCGTGGTGACTGACCGCTGGCATAAGCGCCGCCTATCAGCGCGCCTGCGCTTGTTCCCACAATCAGGTCAATACCAATGCCTTCCTCTTCAAGAACATTAAGCACACCGATATGGGAAAAGCCGCGAACACCGCCGCCGCCAAGGGCAAGACCAACTTTTTTCCCTGTCCATTTCATAATATGCCTGTCACCATTTCTCCGGCTGACACCGGTTAATTAAAATATTTGACTGACTATTTATGAATCTTCCCTTAAATTGCGTATGGTTTTTATCTGTCATTTTTATATATGGTGGGCGATGTGAGATTCGAACTCACGGCACCTGGCTTCGGAGGCCAGTACTCTATCCAACTGAGCTAATCGCCCACGCTTGAGTTTCTACTATATATGAACTTAATGTTCAATGAATAATCATCATGTTGAAGATAAAAAATAACAGGCAGGTATCATTCCGCCTTGAATTTACCGGACAAACTGCCATCTTATTTTTTTGAAGTATGGTCTTTCCCCGAATAGTAATTGATCCATGCCGAGGTTTGATACAGATCCCAGTTGCAGGGAGGAACTATACTTTTTTCCAATTGAACTTCTTCACCGTGTTTTTTCAGTCTGGCATATGCCCTTACATAGACGCATTTCTTTTTGCCCGGATAAACTTCGCACCATCCCTGAAAGCTTCCGCCGCAGGCTCCGTTACGCTGGTTTTTCGGACATTGCGACATCGGACAGAGGTAGGCCACATCGATAAGAGCGCAGTCTCCGCAGTCCCGGCAGTCAAAGAGCATTACTTTAGCCAGATGTTCCAGCTTATGAAAAATTCCCTCCATCCCTGTTCCTGCCACCCTGCGGCAAAGGCCATTCATGATGCCGTAAAGTTTCTTTCCCGGCTCAAACATGAGTTTATGGGATAGTCGCGAAAAACCATACGTACATTCAACTTCAGCATCAAGCGGCAGATTTTTCCTTTGAACAGGTGTTTCTTTGTTCAGGCCGGTCGCCGGATCGCGTTCAAAGTAATAAAAACCGCCCTGTATAGGATAATCAAAATATTTTACTAAATCGGTCCATTGCGAAACAAGAGCCTCGCCCTGACTGATAATCTTTTCCACCTGTTCATATTTGATGTTGTGTCCGCCGATATGAACGCCGTTATAACCCATTCCTTTCAGTACGGCGTACATCCTGGCGGCACGAAGTATTCTTGCTCCCTCTCCCTTATCGGGATCATTGCGCTCCACGTCAAGTTCGTTAAGAAGTTTACCGGTGACAACGGAACCGGGCAGTTCGTTGCGGTTCATCATCCTGGCCGCGCCATACGGAAGGATGTAAATGTTTCCCACCAAAGGGATATCGAAACCGTTTTGTTTCATAAAGAGAATTACTTCATGAAATTTTCGGGCATCATATCCCAGTTGCGTAACAATGAACCGGGCTCCTGCATCTATCTTCTTTTTCAGTTTGTAATACTGGAGCATCTGCTCGGTTTCGGTTGCCTTGAAGGGAGAAACAACCGCTCCGGGGAAAAAGTCGCTTGGTTGATGACGGACATTGCCTTTAATGCCGGGATACTCAAGGCCCCGGTTCATCTCCGATATAAGTTGCAGCACATGAATCGGGTCAAGATCAAATACGGGCGCGGGTCTTCCCTTGTAGCCGGATACGGGATAATCTCCGCTCATCACCAAAAGGTTTCTGACTCCCGACCGATCCAGAGCGTAAAGCTGACTTTCCATTTGACTGCGGTTTTTGTCTTTACAGGTAAAATGAACAAGAGGCTCTATTCCCAGTTTCAGAATTTCGCTTCCCATGAAATCGGCGGACATGGCCGGGGTTCCGCCGGGATTGTCGGTAACAGTGACAGACTGTATTTTCTTTTCTTCGGAGGCCTGTCTGGCCAGAGTTATGGCCTTTTCCTGAGCCGCTTCCCTCGCGCCCCTTCCCGGCACCAATTCCCACGTGACGGGGAACACATCGGGATTTAACAAAGCCTCTCTAAAACTGTTTTCCCGCATAGATATCCTCAGCTATTCAGCCTTTCGGACGAAAGATAATTTTTAAATTCAGAATGGAAACACTTCAAATGACAACGGGAGATTTCCTTTAAACAAGATATCTCCAGTTTCCATTTTCCATCCTTGACCGTTATGCCCAGAAAATGACATTATCAAAAGAACTTGTCAATATCTTTTCTATCTAACAGTTGCAGTTCCCGGTCAAATTTGCTATTTTTCACGCATGATATGTAAAGGAGAAAAATTTTTAAAAGGATTTATCTGTGTCCTTACAATTTTCATCACCGGTTTGTTTTCCACCAATTGTTACGGTTCTCTGGAAATATTGAATGTTCGCCACTGGACGGCGCCGGATCATACACGGATTGTTCTGGATGTGGACGGCGAACCGGAGTATGAAATCAAGGAAAGTGAAAATCTTCTCATTCTAAATTTCAAAGAGTCATCCTTCAGCAAATCGATACCGGCCAAAATCATCATTAATCAACCGGGAATCAAAAAGATTGTTTTTCACCGTATGGACCCTGACAGGGTTAAAATCGATTTTTTTCTGGATAAACGCCAGAAAGTTGAAGTTTTCAAATTAAAGAAGTTTCAGGATAAACCCAACCGTATTGTTGTGGATATTATTATGGAACAAGTGTTAAAAGAAGTAAAAATAACGGACAGGATCCCCGTACTTAAACAGGAGAAGAAAATAATAATTATCGACGCCGGTCACGGCGGTGAAGATCCGGGAGCGGTGGGAAAAAGTAGAACTTATGAAAAAAATGTTGTGCTCTCTATCAGCCGTGAAATTCAGAAAGCCATTAATAAAATTCATGGATACCGCGCGGTTTTGACACGTGACGGCGACTATTATGTTTCTTTCAGCAAGCGGCTCCAGAAAGCCAAAAATCTGGGCGCCAGCCTGTTTATCAGTGTTCACGCGGATGCGGCAAGAAACCGCAGCGCCAAAGGCGCTTCTGTATATTGTCTATCCACAGGCGCCGCCAGTAATGAAGCCGCAAAACTGCTGGCCAGGAATGAAAATTTATCCGATATTTTAGGCGGTGTGCCGGATAATGAAGGCAATAATGAATCATCTCAGATAATAATGGATATGTTTCAAACCAATACAATTAATTTGTCGAAAATTTATGCCGGCATTTTAATCAGGCACCTTGATACGGTAAATTATTTAAAATATAAAAAGGTTCAGGAAGCACCCTTCCGTGTTTTGAAATTGCCGGATATTCCGGCTGTATTAATCGAAACAGCGTATATATCCAACCCGCAGGAGGAGGTTCTGCTGAAAAAAAGCAGTTTTCAGAAAACACTGGCAACAGCTATATCATCCTCAACAACAGAATACTTATCGGGCGCTGCCGCCGCCCCTCAAAGTGAAAATGCATTAAAAAAAGATGATGAAACAGGCAAGGCGGTCAAAAAACAAAATGAAGATGAAATAACTGCAACCTTTTATAAAATAAAACACGGTGATACGCTTTTTTCAGTGGCGAAGCATTTTAATACAAAAGTAGCTGTGCTTTTAAAACTCAACAATCTGAAACTGGAAGATCCGCTTTTTGCCGGCAGAAAAATCAAGGTGTCTGCAGCTGAAACCGAAAACGAAGAAAATGCGGGCGTTGTGTTAAAAGCCGTAAACAAAAAATCCGGTAACCGCAAAAAGCCGTCAAAATATTATACTGTTAAAAAGGGAGATACTCTTTTCCTTGTGGCGAAAAATAACACAACAACCGTAAATGAATTGCTAAAAATTAATAAAATGAAAATGACAGATCCGTTATTATATGGAACAAAGATAAAGTTGCCTTAAATATCCGGAAATATTTCATGAATTATGTAAAGAAAATAATCGGATTAAATATCATCATTATTATTTCCTGTTTAACGATGATATCGTCAGCCGGCGCTGACGGATTTATTTTTGACTGGAAGCTCTTTATTGTTGATTCTGATCTGGCCTTTAAAAGTCCTGACAGGGAAATTTTAATTAAAAATTCATCTGCAAACGATATAAAAGCGTTAATCGGCGAAGATTCCAGAGACATGTTTTCCCTGTCCGACGATCAAAACAGCATTTCAACGCAGAAACCGGAAAATAAGTCCCTGATGAAAAATGTCAAGATACGCTTCTTCCAGGCAGATGCGTATCTGCCAAACACACGTGAAATACGCACATACAACGACGATGAACAGGTATCAAAACTGATCAAATCACTAACATCTCTGATTTTCGATGATTCAAAAACCAAATCATTGGAAGGCATCGGCAAAATAATCGAACCGCAGATAAATTTTTATCTCGAATTCTAAATTTATCTCTCGACTGGCGAAGCGAAGAAGAAGTATTTATTAAGAATATTTCTTTTAATTACTTGACATGCAAAGCATATTTCTTTATATATCGCCGATAACGAATGTGCCTTTTATTCCCAAAACGACTTTTCATACAGAATTTAATTACTTTTGCATAATTCATTAGCAGTTATTAATGAATAAGGTTAGGCAATAATGCGTAAAAAAATAAAAGACAATTCAATATCCGTAATCAGAATTTTAAAAGGACATTCAGGCTTCACTTTATTGGAATTGATGTTCGTAGTGATTATTCTGACAGTCATTATGGCAATTGCATTGCCTGTCTACTTTGGCTACCTGGACAAGGCAAGAATTACTGTCGCCATCGCGACTCTCGACACCATGCAAAAGGATATTGAGAGCTACCACATGGATATCAATGTGTACCCGCAAAGCATAAGTTCAGACACCTGTTCAGACGAAAAAGGGCGTAGAGTTTTCTCTCCGGACTTTTGTCAACAGATGAAAAAAGACCTCTACTCTGGAATAGAGAGTTATGCCCTCAGCAGTGAGAGTTATATTCTTACCGCCAAAGCCAATGATACTAAACATACGCTACTGACATTAACCGCATCTAAGATCACAAAAGAAGGAAACTGACCATGAATTTTCAAAAGCGCAGGAACTATTTTATTGAAAAGCGTTTTCAGCTAAAGTATTCGATACTCACCATGCTTCTCCTTCTTTCCTATTCATTTATTTTTATAATTATTATCTTCGCCCCATATATGTTAACGTTATACTTTGATTATCCCCTCGTCGAAAAAGCCGAGGCAGCCAGAGCAATTCTTCTTCTGCATGCCAAGGTTTGGCCGGGGATCGGCGCAGTTATTCTATTATTCGGGGCAATAAGTATCTTCATATCTCACAAGGTCGCGGGACCGTTATATCGCTTTAAAAAATCGTTATCCGAGGTAACGGCGGGAAACCTTAACGTCGTTGTCAAGTTGAGAAAATGGGATGATCTCAAAGATCTGGCAGACCATCTTAATGTATTGATCGAAGAGCTGCGAACTTTTGTTACCACCTTGAGAAGTGATTATAATCTGCTTTCCGAATATATTCTGGAATTGGAACATAGAATAGAAACAAAAATGCTTACTGAAGAATCGGGAAGAGAAATTATAAATAAACTTCAGGCCAGTAGAAAAAATATCGAGTCGGCCCTGGAAAAGTTTAATATTCAGCGGTAATTTGCGACCTGCCTGATTAAAAATCCTGCTGCACAGATGTATATTTCAATAGACTGATAGTGTGTTTCATTATGCCTTATCCCGGTCATTTCACACCTGCTCATCCGTAATTTGTAAGATTTAATAATTGATTAATTCATATGAACATTTTACGAGGACGAAAAAGCCCCTTTGAGTAATCAAAGGGGCTTCACGTTTTAAATCCGGCAGCACCTACTCTCCCACACAGTCGCCCATGCAGTACCATCAGCGCGAAGGAGCTTAACTTCCGTGTTCGGGATGGGAACGGGTGTGACCTCCTCGCAATAGCCACCGAAATATTCATTATAATTGCATGACAATGCATATCGCTTCGTTGAAAACCGAGCGCTATAGTAAATATGAGACCATATATATAAATAATTATTATGGTCAAGCCTCACGACCGATTAGTATCAGTTAGCTGAACACATTACTGTGCTTACACACCTGACCTATCAACCTTGTCGTCTACAAGGGGTCTTCAGTCCTGATGTCTCCATCAAGAGGGATATCTTATCTTGAGGTGGGCTTCCCACTTAGATGCTTTCAGCGGTTATCCCTTCCGAACTTAGCTACCCAGCGATGCCACTGGCGTGACAACTGGAACACCATCGGTTCGTCCATCCCGGTCCTCTCGTACTAGGGACAGCTCCTCGCAAATATCCTCCGCCCACAACAGATAGGGACCGAACTGTCTCACGACGTTCTGAACCCAGCTCACGTACCGCTTTAATTGGCGAACAGCCAAACCCTTGGGACCTTATTCAGCCCCAGGATGCGATGAGCCGAC